>LWDU01039645.1_pt1 | contig 11702 bp, 10 predicted proteins | sample 727161 | NCBI WGS metagenome assembly LWDU01 (sample SAMN04566230, study PRJNA314399) | hydrothermal vent metagenome | isolation source: deep sea hydrothermal plume seawater | place: Mexico: Gulf of California, Guaymas Basin | collected 2004-07-11 | reverse complement strand
GCATTGGACAGGCGTTGGCCTAGCGGCGTTGCCGGATTTCCCGTTGGAGACCGGGGCGGTTTACGCGGTGTGCCTGGGCGGCGAAACCCGCGTCAGCGCGTTGACTTAATTGGATCTACGCGGTTTCGTGTGGGTGGCGCTTCTGGCGCGGCGTGTTTACGGGGGGCGCGGCGATAGAGCATGTGCGGGTCTCTATATAAGGCTCGCGCCGGAAGGGGAAAGCGCGGTAGAATTAAAGCGCTGGTTGCAGGGCGGAAATATTCGCCCCTGAGAAATCATTCGTGCGGACAGCAGCTCCTCGCTTGACATGCCAAACGGGCTTTGCTATTTATAGCGATCCTTTACGGAAGGCAGGATAAATGGAACCTATTGCAGCGACGACCAACCCCTTTGGCGGCATTCTGCCCAAGCCCGAGGCCCTGAACGCAGACGCGCAAGCATTCGCCGAGGAATTGCGCGTCTCGCTCGCGTCCTGGAAGGAAGAGGGTTATAAGGTCGCTTGGTTGGAGGTCACGATAGACAAGGCGGCGCTAATCCCCCAGGCGGTGGCGGTCGGTTTTGTGTTCCACCACAGCGGCGATGGTTATTTGATGCTGACGTTGCAATTGGTGGAAGACGCCTTCGTTCCGGCCTATGCTTCGCATTATATCGGCGCCGGCGGAGTGGTGCTCAACGAGGACCAGGAGCTGTTGGTGGTCAGCGAAAAACACCACCGCAGCGACGGGAGCCCGCCGCGCTACAAATTGCCTGGAGGCCAGCTTATAGCGGGGGAACACTTAGCCGAGGCGGTGGTCCGCGAAGTATTGGAAGAGACCGCCATCGAAACCGAGTTCGACGCGCTGGTCTGCTTCCGCCATTGGCACGGCTATCGCTATAATAAATCGGATATTTATTTTGTTTGCCGCTTGCATCCGCTGAGTACCGAGATCACGATTCAGGAGGAGGAGATTGCCGAGAGCCTGTGGATGCCGGTGGCTGATTATCTGGCGGGGGAGCATATCAGCGATTTTAACAAGCGCATCGTCGAGGCGGCCATTGTGAGCCCTGGAGTACAATTGACGGAAATGGACGGTTACGCCAAACCGGAGCAATACGAATTCTTCATGCCGCGGGATGTTGAGCTGGGGGAGGATTGAGCATTGGCTGGTATGGATCCCGACGCGACGCGGCATAAAACGATAACACCCAATATTCTGTTGTTGATGACGGACCAACAACGCGCCGATGCGCTCGGGGCAAGCGGCGGCTGGGTGCCGACGCCACATCTCGATGGCCTCGCCGCTGAAGGCATGCGCTTTAGCAATTGTATTACGACCTCGCCAGTCTGCGTGCCGGCCAGACTGAGTTTGGCCACCGGGCTCTATCCGCACCACACCGGCGTGTGGCAGAACCAACGCAGCCAGCCGAGCCCGGAACAACCGACTTGGATGCAGTGCGTGCGCGCTGCTGGTTATCGCACTTCGCTCTTCGGCAAGACCCATCTGCATCCGCATCAAGGAGATTTGCGCGAGCGCGAGGATCTTATGCGGGCATACGGCTTGGACGATGTCGACGAGATCGGCGGGCCTAGGGCCAGTGCGCGGGTGCTTTCGCATATGACGGCGGCTTGGCAGGCAGCGGGGGTCTGGGACGCGTATCGGGCAGATTACGAAGAGCGTTTCCGCGACAAACCCCATATGGTGCGGCCTTCGCCGCTGGGTTTGCAGCACTACGCCGATGTCTATGTGGGACAGCAGGCGCGGCGGTATATAACCGAGTATGACCTGGAGCAGCCTTGGTGTTGTTGGGTGAGCTTCGGCGGTCCACACGAACCTTGGGATACGCCTGAGCCTTTCGCTTCGCTCTGCGACCCGCTTGCGATGCCCCGGGCACGCCGGGCACCCGAGGGTGTGGCGGGGCGGCCGCTTGGGGAATTGGACCGCATGCTGGCGTCGGCTGTCGATCCCTCGGCTGACGATATTGCGGCGATGCGCGCCAATTACGCGGGCAACATTGCGCTGATCGACGAGCAGATCGGGCAGATTTTTGCGGCGGTCAAAGAGCGCGGGGAATGGGAAAATACTATTGTGGTGCTGGTCTCAGATCACGGCGAGATGAACGGAGACGCCGGTCTGATCTACAAATCGAATTTTCTCGATGGCGCCGTGCGTGTGCCCTTGATTGTGCGAACGCCCGAGATGGTAGAGGCAGCGGTTAGCGAGGCGTTGGTGGAGTGGATCGATATCGGGCCGACGCTGGTCGAAATGGCCGGCGGTCGCGTGGACTACCCCCAGTTCGGGTGTTCGTTGAACCCGGTATTAGAGGATCCGCGGGTCGAACACCGAACAGAGGTTATTGCAGAACTGGTCGGTGAAATCATGTTGTTGGATCACCAGTGGAAGGTCGCGCTCAACTGCGCGGGCCAGGTTTATCTGCTCTTCGACGTACAAAACGATCCCGATGAAATGGTGAACCTGGCGGGGCGGCCGGAGATGGCGGCGGTCGAGGACCGGTTGCGGCTGCGTGTGCTTGAGCGTCTGGTCTCCACGCAATTGCAGGGGGCAGGTTATCGCTGCGACCTGCACGGCAACTAAGCCGCTGGCGGCGTTCGATGCCCGTTACCGATTGTGAACGCTGGCGCGATCGCCTGGCGTTATTTGGTGCTACTGGTGATGCCCTATCGGCTGTCGGCAGACTATTCGCATGCCGTGTTGCCTGTCGTTGATGCATATTTCTGCTAGTCCACTTTGTATATTGCGGCGTCTTTGGTGCTGATTGTGATATCGGTGTTGTACAGGTTCAGCCACAAACCGGGTTTGCGCTCCTTGGCGAGTGTATGGATGCTGGTCGCCTATTTCGTTGGTGGCGAATGTGGTCGCGCAGATCGGCACTATTATGGCCGACGAAGTGCGACCGACTTATGCGGAAGCTTGGGAAAATCTGGCGCATACGCACCGTGCGGAAGGCGAGCGCGAAGAAGCCGTCGCGCTGTATCGCGAGGTATTGCGGCTGCGGCCGGGCCACGCCCGGCGAGCGGAGTACGAAGCTTGGATCGAGCAGCGTTAGCCCGCCAGGCCCAGTTTTTCTAGCACGGTCTTATTGACTACGTGATTGGGCATCTTGCCTTGCAGTCGGGCAATAATACCTTCGGCGGCGACAATGGCCATACGCTTGCGGGCGGCCAGGGTTTTGGAGCCGGAGTGCGGTAGGGCGAGTACGCTGTCGAGGCGTACCAACTCCAGGGATTGGCCTTGCGGAGGCTCAGTTGCTTGGCAATCGAGACCGGCACCGGCTAGATGCTCGTCTTTGAGCGCCGCGATCAGCGCCGCTTCGTCCACCAGGCCGCCTCTCGCCGTATTGATCAGATAGGACCCTTTTTTCATTTGTCCCAGGAATTCGCCGTTGACCATTTCCAGGTTGGCTTCTGTTAGTGGTACGTGCAAGGTGATCGCGTCGGATTGCGCCAGCAGCGTTTCACGGTCGACCGGTTCGGCGCCTAACGCGCGGATTTTCTCGCCGTCGACCCAGGGGTCGTGCACCAGGACCCGCATTTTGAAACCGAGGGCGCGGTGGATGACCTCGGCGCCGATATGGCCGCAACCGAAAAGCCCCAAAGTCATCGCCGTAAGATCTTCGCCGATGGGTATATCGTAGGAGTCGCCCTTTTTGACCCGGGCGTCGCCGAGCACCAGTTGGCGGCTGAGCCCGAGCAAGAGGGCGAAGGCCTGGTCGGCCACCGCGTCGGCCATGGCACCGGGGGTATTGGTGACAATGATACCGCGTTCGGTGCAGTAGTCGAGGTCGACCTTGTCGTAACCGACGCCGTTGCGGGCGATGATCAGGATGTCGTCGGCGCGGTCCATGGTCGCCGCGTTGAGGCTTTCGCCGCCGGCGATCAGGGCATGGTAGCCGACTATTTTCTCGCGCGTTTCCGCGTCGAGCCAGCCGGGTTGCGGTCGTTTTACGTCAATGGTGAAATCAGCCGACTCGATCATCTCGGTGACCGGGCTCTGGCCTTTGAATTCGATGGTGCAGCTGGATAGGATGCGGTATGGGTTCATCGTTTCCTCTATTAGGCGCTGAAGCGGGTGTGTGCGTGTTGCGCGAAGGGGGATTGGACCTCCAGTTCGTCGGCGAGGTCTTGCAGCGCTTGCTGGTGGCGGGTGCTGAGGGGAATACCGTCGCGGGTGTAATCAAGTTCTCGCTGCCACTCAAGGCCGCCGGGTAGCGCGGCTTGGTCGGTGCCGGGAAAGGGCTGCATTTGCCGGGCGGCGGCGACGAACTGGTCCATTTGTTGCTCAAATTCATCGAGCGGCATAAAGGCGCGGATATCGAAGACTGCGAGGAATGATCCCTGGTTGGATTCCCAGGGCGATTCGGGCGGGATAAACTGTGGTAGGAAGATCCCGGCCATGACGCCGCCCAACGCCCGGTTGATCGCGCCGATGCCAAGCTCCTTGAAGAAGGCGAAGGGGACTTGCTCGAATAATTTCTCGTCCCAAGGCAGCATCGCGGCGCCCATATCGAGAATTAGGGGTGGCTGCTCGCCATTGGGGAAGGCTACGCTGATCGGCGAGGTGGCGTTGACGTATTTGATCAGCGCGTCCGGCGGCAGGTCGTAGCGGTGCGAAGAAACGGCGATGCCGAGGCACCCGGCCGCCGCGGCCATGCGCGAATATTTTCCGGCGCTGCCAAAATGGAAATGGTTGCGGGTCGTCACGGCGGCGGTGCCGTATTCTCGCGCGGTCTCAATCGCCCAGCGCATGCCCTGGTGGCAGGGAAAATGGCCCATGCCGCCGTCGCCGTCGTAGACGCGGGCGGTGGTGGTTTCGCTGACCACCTTTATATTAGGTCGGGGATTGACGCGGCCTTCGAGCATCAGGCGGGTGTAACCGGGGGTCTGTTGCGTGCCGTGGCTGTGCACGCCGCGCAGGTCAGTGGCGGTTAATAATTCGGCGATGAGTGCTGCGTCGGGCTTGTTGGTACCGGCTTTTTGGAAGAGTTCGGCGACAAATTTTTGCAGGGATGCTGCTGGGAGGCAGATGCCTCCAGATGGTGGTGTGTTGCTCACGGCGATCTGTCTCCTTGTGTGCTATTTTGTGCTATAATTGCTGGGGAAAATTCGAGCTTTGCGGGTGTCGTGTCAAGATGATCTGTGGGATTAACGCTGTGGTGCGGGGTCTGCCTCCGAGGGCGCGAAGGCCGTCCAGGCGGGTAGAAAGATCGCAACAGCGGTCACTCCCTGGTGAAGTGCAGTCGCCTTAGTGGTTGGCGGGAGGCCAGCGCTATCGTACCGTGTGCGGACTCTTTGTGTCACTAAACCCTTGGGATTGGTGGCTCTACGAGCGCGCGCCTTCTAATTCTCAAACCCCCGCACCTTCGCTTTGCCTGAGAGGAAGACCTATGGCTCGGGCTTGGGAGGGAAAATGGCTGCAGGCAATTTGGGGCTGTTGCCTAGAAGGGAAAATGGGGGTTAGGGAGAGACTTTAGCCGGTGTGTTGGGAGAGTCGGTGCATGTATTCGTAGCTTAAGATAGTCAGGTTTTCTTAAGATGGTTGCTGGGATTTCATGGCATTTCTACGGGTTCCCGCGGAAATTACTAAAGTTTCCGAGGGTTGTTCGGGCGAAGGTGCTTCCCCTCAAATAGCCCGTTCCCCCGCAGCTCTTGCCGCCATCATTGAGCCCTTACGCTGAGAAAGAGCAAAGAAATGGCATACGATCTGTTATTGAAAGGCGCGCGAGTTGTCGACCCGTCGCAGGATATCGACGGGATACGTGACGTCGGTATCATCGGCGGAAAAATCGCCGCGGTGAAAGAGGGGGTTGTCGATGCGGCGACGGCGACGATTGACCTGTCGGGCAAGATACTGACGCCGGGGTGGATCGATATTCACGCGCACCTCTATGCGGGCAGTACGACCTGGGGGATCCGCGGGGATGCGCTGTGTTTGGCCACGGGGGTGACGACGATCGTCGACGCGGGTAGCGCGGGATGGGCCAATTTCCAGGGTTTTGTCGACTATGTGATTGAACCGGCCAGGACGCAAGTGTTGGGCTATGTGCATATCTCGGGCATCGGTTTGACCTATGGGCCGGTAGGAGAGATGGTCGATTTGAGTTATGCCGACCCGGAGCGCACGGCCTTCGCGGCCCATCACTGGCAGCGGCATTGCGCGGGTATCAAGGTGCGACAGGGCGGTTTTCAGGTCGGTGAAAACGGTGTCGAGCCATTGCGTCTGGGGGTGCAGGCGGCGGCGTGGGCGGGCATGCCGGTGATGGTGCATATCGCCAATGGTGTGCCGGTGGATCAGGTGCTATCGTTATTGCGCTCGGGCGATATCGTCACCCACTGTTACCAAGGAACCGGTGACGGGGTCGTCGATGATTCAGGGGCCGTGGTGGCCGAGGTGTGGGCGGCGAGGGAGCGGGGAGTACTTTTCGACCTGGGGCACGGGGGCGGCAGTTTTGACTATGGGGTCGCGATCAGCGCGCTGGCCAACGGTTTTCTGGCTGATGTTATCAGCACCGACTTACACGCCAGCAGTTGGGATAGCCCGATCGAGAGTATGCCGGAGACGGCATCGAAACTGCTCAATCTCGGCGTATCGTTTGAGCGCGTGGTGCATCAGTCGACGACTGCTGCGGCAAGCGCGATCGGTCGCGCGGACGAGTTGGGTACATTGCGAGTGGGCACGGTCGCTGATCTGGCGGCATTTGAGATGCTGCAGGGGGCATTTGAATTCGCTGATGTGCGCGGTCGCCGCGAGCGGGGTGACCGCAAGATCGAGCCGGTGTTGACGGTGCGCGAGGGTAAAGTTTACCGCCCTGAGGATCTCGACGAGGAATTGCGCGCCGATCGGGAGCGCGCGCAGTGGATGAAGAAAGTTATCGGCAAGGACTTCGCGGGGTTGGGTTGGACACCTGGTGCAATGCTTTGAGGGTCGCCTGCTGGGGGGTCTTAGTGGTGTTAGGTCTATTCGGATGCAAGGAGACCTTTCGTCGGGAGGTCGTTTTTACGGCGGCGGAGTTACAGGCCAAAATCGCGCCGCAGTTTCCGCTGATGCGCCAGGGTGCATTGGCCAAAGTCGTCTTGCGCGCGCCGGAGGTATTGCTCAAGGCCGATTCGCCGCGCGTCGGTTTGCGCACCGAGATGGAGATCGTCCCGCCGCTCGGTAGGGCGTATCGCGGAATGATGGTTTTTGACGCGGGTGTGGACTACAAGGCGGACAAGGGCGAGTTTTATCTGGTGGACGCCCGCATCAGCGCGCTGGATCTCAAGGAGGTGCCGGGGCGATACCAGGTCTTCGTGCACGAACTGGCCAACCAGGTTCTTTCGCGTTATTTGGACCAACTGGTGGTATACCGGCTCGACCCGGACGATTTCGAGGAGTCGCTGGCCAAACTGGTGCTCAAAAAGGTCGCCATTGAGGGCGGCCGGCTCGTGTTGCATATAGGACTCATTTAAGAGGAGCTGGATATCTCTTGTTCGAATCAACGGATGACCTGCGTATAGCCCAACTCAGACCCCTGATCCCGCCGGCGATCCTGATGGAAGAATTGCCGCTTTCGGAAAAAGCTTCGCAAACCGTGGCAGCCACCCGGCGCACGCTCGACGCGATATTGACGGAGGAAGACGACCGCCTGGCCGTAGTGGTCGGCCCCTGTTCGATCCACGACCCGGAGGCCGCACTCGAATACGGTCGGCTTTTGTTGGAAAAGGCCACGGCCCTAAGCGGTGAGCTGTGCATAATAATGCGGGTGTATTTCGAGAAGCCGCGTACTACCGTCGGTTGGAAAGGATTGATCAACGATCCGCATTTGGACGGCAGTTTCGACATCAACAATGGCCTGCGCATGGCGCGCGGCCTGCTGGCGAAACTGGCCGATATGGGGCTGCCGGCCGGCTCCGAGTACCTCGATACGATTAGTCCGCAGTTTATCGCCGACTTGATCTGCTGGGGTGCGATCGGCGCGCGGACCACCGAGAGCCAGATCCACCGCGAGTTGGCCTCGGGGCTGTCGATGCCGGTGGGTTTCAAGAACGGCACCGACGGCAATGTGCAGATCGCGCTCGACGCGATCGGCGCGGCATGCCACCCGCACCATTTTCTCTCAGTGACCAAGCAGGGCATTTCGGCGATTGTCGAGACCACGGGCAACGTGCATTGCCATCTGATCCTGCGCGGCGGCAGTCAGGGTACCAATTACGATGCCGCCAGCGTTGGGGCGGCGGCCGACAAGCTGCGGGCGGCGGAGTTGCCGGATCGCATCATGGTCGACTGCAGCCACGGCAATAGTGACAAGGACCACAAGCGCCAACCCGCGGTCGCGCGCGATGTTGCGCAACAGGTGGCGGCCGGTGCGCGGGATATTTTCGGCGTGATGCTGGAGAGCCACTTGGTCGAAGGCAATCAGAAGCAAACTGCGGGCAGCGAATTGGTCTACGGGCAGAGCATTACTGACGCCTGTATCGGATGGGAGGAAACAGCGGCGGTGCTGGAGGAGTTGGCGGCAGCGGTGGCGACCAGGCGCAAAGGGTGAGCTTCGTTTTTGGGATTTGCGTTCGATCGCGAATTGATAAGGAGAAGAGAAGATGAGCTTTGGCATTACCAAGACCATTCCGGCTGATGAGGGGATGGAGAGGGTCGATGGTTTATACGACGGCAGTGTGCAGGAGTTCGAGTTCCACATGGCGGGGCAACCCGCGAAGCTGCAAGTGGGTGATTATGTTTATACGATCTTTCAGCACCATATCCGCGGCAGGCTAAAGATCAAGGAGTTCAAGGGCGGGGCTACCAACCCGAAATCGGGCAAGCCACGCACACTGGTCTACGTCGAGGCGCCGGGTGATAAGCTGGCGGAGCCGATCCCGCGCAAGGGGCACCAGGGCACGCGCTATTACGACGGGGCGGATTGGCCGGCCTAAGGGTAAAAAACCTTTCGCTGCTCTTTCTCTGCGAGGCGTTATCGCGCACCGGGAGCATCGTTATGCTATCGAGCATGGCGCTGGTCGGCCAGCGTTTGGCGCCGAGTGCGGCGTTGGCGACGATGCCTCTGGCGCTGGCGCCGGTGGCGACGATGCTGATGACGGTGCCAGCGGCGCGACTGATGCAGCGGCGGGGTCGTAGGCTGGGTTTCGCGTTGGGCGCGGCTCTTGGGGTTTTCGGGGGGGTGATGGGGTGTATCGCGGTATACCAAGAGAATTTTTTGTTATTGTGCCTGGGCGGGTTGGGTATCGGTGCGGTCAATGGCTTTGCGACCTATTATCGCTTCGCTGCCGGCGAAGTCGTCGCGGAGGATTTGCGCAGCCGCGCTATTTCGCTGGTGATGGCGGGGGGGGTTATCGCCGCAGTAACGGGATCGAATCTGGCGACCTGGTCGCGAGGATGGTTTCCCGACGATCTGTTTGCAGGTTCCTTTCTCGGCATCGCAATCGTGCATTCGCTAGTCCTACTGGTGCTCTGCTTCGTTCGCTTTCCCGCACTCAGCCCCGAGGAAAAACGGGCCGGCGGGCGTTCGTTGGCGCAAATCGCGCGGCAGTCGGATTTCGCGCTGGCGGTAATCGGAGCGGTGGCCGCTTGGGGGGTGATGTCGCTGTTGATGAATGCCACACCTTTGGCGATGAAGCGGCACTTGCATTCCTTCGCCGATACGACTTGGGTGATTCAGTGGCACGTATTGGGCATGTTCGTGCCGTCTTTTTTCACTGGGCATCTGATCTCGCGTTGGGGTGAGCCCCGGATCATGTTTGCCGGAATTTGCTTGCTCGGGGGATCCATAGCGGTCAATCTGAGCGGGATCGAGCTCTACCACTACGCGACCGGGTTAGCGCTGCTGGGCGTGGGGTGGAATTTTCTCTTTGTAGGATCGACCGCGCTATTAGCGACGACGCACCGGCCTGAAGAAAAGGCGCGGGTGCAGTCTTGCAACGACTTTCTGGTCTTCGGGTTGATGGTGCTGACCAGTTTCAGCGCGGCGCCTTTAGAGGGGATGTTGGGTTGGGACAGGCTCAATCACTTGGCGGCGCCGTTTCTGGCGGTAGTCGCGGTGGTGATGGGCGTATTGTGGATACGGGCGGGCCGCAGCGCTTAGGCGGGTTGTTGGTTGCCGAGCAGTTCGGCAATGCGTCTGTTGGAGACGATGAGTTTCTCGCGCACCATCGACAGGACATTGCGGTAGAGCAGGGTCGAGAGTTGCGGATCGCTTTTGATAAGTTGTTGGATCCGTCGCCTGTGTATCGACAGGGTTGTCACCTTGGTTTTGGCCAACACAGTGGCCGATCGCGGTTCGCCGGTGAGCAGTCCCGATTCCCGATGGTGGTGATGGCTGATTGTTTCAATGGGGCCAGATCGTCGGCAGTTCAGATCTGAAAGATACCCGTCAAAACGATAAAGATGCCGTCGCTCTCGGCGTTGGCCTTGCAGAGTTCCTGTGCCCGGTTTACAAGCCCGCGAGGAACAGATCTGCGTCGCGTTTCTGACCTGCGCCGGAGTGCCGTCGCGTAAGAGCGACAGCTTCTGGAATATGACGAGTATTGAATCCGTAAAATAGATTGTCTGGTAGCGGTTCGTAATTTATTAATTACCTAATAATAACATTAACTAAGATGTAAATGCCGACCAAAACGGATAGGGCAAAAGTTATGGGCGATGAAAAAAAAAGCGACGCAAAAGTAGCGGATATTTATCGCGGCCAAACGACGAAGCACCAACTAGGGCGGACAAAACTGCGCTATCAGGCCATTGCCGATTGGGTGGTATTGCGCAAACGGGAAAAGCCGATTGCCCGCGTTTTTCACGTGGCCTATCTGGCGCAAAGTCGGACCGCGAGACCGCTGACCTTTGTTTTTAATGGTGGGCCTGGTGCGGCTTCGGCCTATTTGCACATGGGGGCACTGGGGCCCCAGCGAGCGGTGTTTAACGAGGACGGCTCCTTGCCCAAGCCGCCGGTGGAACTCAAGGACAACGCCGAGAGTTGGCTGCGTTTTACCGACCTGGTTTTTGTCGATCCGGTCGGCACCGGTTTTAGCCGTACTATCGAAGAAGAGCCAAAGGGCGAGGAAAAAAAAGAGGGCGACAGAAAGCCGAACCCCGAGTTCTGGGAGGTTGATCGAGATCTGGAGTCGCTGGGAGAGTTTATGCAGAAGTTTCTCTCGGCGCACGGCCGCTGGAAGTCGCCGGTGTTTATTGCCGGGGAGAGCTATGGCGGTTTTCGCGTCGCCAAGCTGGCGCGTTTGGCGCAAGAACGCTACGGGATCGGGCTTAGTGGCGCGGTGCTTATTTCGCCGGCGATTGAGTTCGCGTCGTTGATGGGCTCGGACTACAACTTGATGCACTGGGTGGAGACGTTGCCTTCGATGGCGGCCACTGCCTGGATTCACAAACGCGAGCACCGGCCCGGGCGGCGGGCGGGGCTGGAGGTTTATCTGCGCGAGGCTGAACGCTTCGCGCTCGATGAATTATTGCCGCTTATCGCCCGGGGTGAATCGTTAGACGAACATCGGCGTAGCGAGACCTTGGAACGCTTGGCACAATTTGTCGGCCTGGATGGAGCGTGGGTCGCGCGCTCGGCTGGTCGCATCGACCGTCGGGCTTTTGCGCGGGAGTTGTTGCGCGACGAGCGCCGCTATTGCGGGCTCTACGACGCGTCGTTGACGGCGCTTGACCCCTTTCCCGACCGCATCGGTTATCAGGGGCCGGACCCGACATTGGCGGCGCTCGACC
>LWDU01034608.1_pt1 | contig 11703 bp, 11 predicted proteins | sample 727161 | NCBI WGS metagenome assembly LWDU01 (sample SAMN04566230, study PRJNA314399) | hydrothermal vent metagenome | isolation source: deep sea hydrothermal plume seawater | place: Mexico: Gulf of California, Guaymas Basin | collected 2004-07-11 | reverse complement strand
CCTGAAAATGACCCGCATAATCCTAATCGTGATTACTTAGTGCTTAGTAAAGGTCATGGTGTCATGGCACAGTATGCATGTATGCGTGAGTTGGGGTGGCTTAAGGATGAGGAGTTTCTGAATTATTTTTCTGATGGGAGTAATTTGAAAGGGTTGTCCGACTCACGCATTCCAGGATTAGAAGTAACTTCAGGATCATTAGGTCATGGATTCTCAGTTGGTGTAGGTTTAGCTATGGGGGCAAAGTTACATCACACTGATCAAAAAATATTTGTTTTAGTTGGGGATGGGGAGATTAATGAAGGTCCAATTTGGGAGGGGTCACTGTTTGCTGCTCATCACAATCTCAATAATTTTATGGTGATAGTTGACGAAAATGGTTTCCAAGCTATGGGAAGCACTAAGGAAGTACTTGATCTTGATTCGATACAGGCTAAGTTTGAAAGTTTTGGTTTTGAGGCAATAACAATTGATGGACATGATGAATCAGCTATAAATAGTGGGATTATTCAGCTATGGGAGAGTGGTTCAGAGTCGCCAAAGGCAATTATTGCCAAAACCATTAAGGGAAAAGGTGTGCCTTTTATGGAGAATAATAATACCTGGCATTACACTCGTCTTACACCAGAAACCTACGCTCAGGCACTGTTAGTAGTTGAGGAAAGTCAATAATGAGGGATGCTCTTTCTAAAGCTTTAGTCCATATTGCCAAAGAAAATCCAAATGTATTACTCATAACGGGAGATCATGGCTACACTCTGTTCGATGATTTTCGTAAAGAGTGCCCTGAGCAATATATCAATGCTGGGATTGCTGAACAGAATATGGTCGGAATGGCTGCAGGGTTAGCTCGCACTGGCTTTAGGCCTTTTGTATATGGGCTAAGTTCTTTTATCCCTATACGAGTTCTTGAACAGATTAAACTTGATGTAGCTCATGACAATCTACCCGTAGTTTTTATTGGTGATGGGGCAGGTTTTGTTTACAGTCATCTTGGCACAAGTCACCAATCAACAGAAGATATTGCTTGCGCACGTGTGATTCCGGGTTTGTCAGTTTATTCGCCAGCGGATCGCTTCGAAGTTACTGCATGCATGGAAATGGCATACCAAGTAAAGGCCCCGGTATATCTGCGTATAGGCAAATCTGATCGTGGTGATGTTCACCGTGAACTACCAACATTAAAGTCTAATAGCTTATTGAATGTTAAGGTTGGTAAGTTAGGTAGTTACACCATTATTTCTACAGGTTCAATGGTACGAACAGCGATAGATATTGTAAATTCCTCCTATTCCGATATGGCAGTTTGGAGTGCACCCATGATTAAACCTATTAACTTCAATCAGGTAGCTAGTATATGTAGTGAAAGTAGAGCAATAATAGTTCTTGAAGAGCATTCCAAGTATGGTGGATTGGGCTCCTTAGTTGCTGAAATTGCATCTAAATCTTCACCAGTGCGAATATTGAGAATCGCAGTTGATGATAAATTCTCTGATAAATGTGGGACATATGAGTATTTACTTCAAGAACATGGTTTAGATCGAATAACGATTGAACGTAGTATCCATAATTTCCTATTGGATAACTGAAAATGCGAATTGCCATACTTGGTGCAACAAGCCAGATAGCAAAAGACCTAATTCTTTCATTTTCTGAAGACAGTAATTATGAACTAATACTTTATGCTCGGCAGCCAGATGTAATGACTAATTGGCTATGTGAAGTTAACCTTGATGAGAAGTATTTTACGTATGATTACAGTTCATTCTATTTAGATAAATATTTTGATGCTATTATTAACTTCGTAGGTGTTGGCGATCCTGCAAAAGTTGTTGAGATGGGGGTATCGATTTTTGATGTTACATTGAAATACGATGAACTAGCATTGGAATACGTGAAACAACACCCTAATTGCCGATATATATTCTTGAGTAGCGGTGTTGCTTATCATTCAAATTTTGATGAACCTGCTGATAAGCATACGAAGGCGATGGTTGCCATTAATGACCTTCAACCACAGCATTGGTACGGTGTAGCTAAATTGTATGCTGAATGTAGACACCGTGCATTTTCTCATTTGCCGATTGTTGACGTAAGAATATTCAATTATTTTAGTCACACATCAGATATTACCGCGCGATTTCTGATTACTGATATGATAAGGGCGATCAAAACTGGTGATGTACTAATTACTTCATCGGAAAATATTATTCGAGATTTTATTGGTCCCGATGATTTTTTCCAGCTGGTTTCATTAATTTTAGAAGCCCCAGTAGTGAATGATGTGATTGATTGCTATACTAAAGCACCAGTGGATAAGATGACCATGCTAGAAGTATTGAATAAAGAACTAGGGTTATTATATGAAGTGAGAGAAGTGTCGGTGGGAGTTAATGCTACAGGGGAAAAGATTAATTACTTTTCGAAGAACAATAGAGCTGCCCTTTATGGATATAAACCATCGATGGGATCTCTAGAAACAATTATATATGAGGTGAAAAAAGCTATTAATGCTGATTAAATTGCCAATTTTTCTTGAGGGGTTAAATTATAATTTCTTGAGTTACAACTGAATGGAAACAGATTCTATCTATAATATACCGCATAATTTTATTAGTGATGAGTAAAGAAAATACAGTACCTTTAGTGTCAATTATTATCTTGTGTTACAACTATGAGAAGTATATTGAGAAATGTATACAAAGCGCCTCAAGTCAAACGTATAAAAACATTGAGGTTATTGTAGTTGATAATGGATCTACAGATGATAGTCTAAAAAAAATCAATACATTCGTGAATGATACACGTGTAAAGATACTTAAGCTTGATGAAAACATTCCTCCGTGGGACAATGATAAATCAGCGGTAGGAATAGCAATTAGTCAATCCAGCGGGGATTATATTAGCATATTATATGCAGATGATTGGTATCTTCCAGATAAAATTGAGAAACAAATAGATTTATTTAATAAAGTACCTAATTCAGTGGGAGTTGTTTATTGTCATGGGTATCGCTATATTGAAAAAGACAAAACCAGATTTGAATGGAAGCATCAATCAGTTCGAGGCTACGTGTTCAAGGATTACCTGTCAAAAGGAGATGTTGTAATACCGATTTCACCTCTTGTTAAGAGCTTTTGTTATGACATAATAGGGTTAAATAATCCATGGACAGGTTCAGAATATGATTTTTTTATTATGAGTCAGTATGTTGACTTCGATTATGTAGATGAAAGTTTAGTTGTAATGAGAATGCATGATAAGAATGATGCAAAAAATATACATTCTGTTTATGAGAGAGTAAAACACTATCATAGTGTTGCCTTGCAAAATCCGAATACAAAGTTAAGAGGAGGAAGACTCGTCAATAAACGCATTGCAATGGACTTACTTTCATATGGGTTAACATTCATAACTATGATGGACATGAGATATGCCAGAAAAGCTATTATTGAATCTGTAAAGATTTATCCTATGTATATATTCAAGCCTAAAGTTACATTATCAATAGTTGTTTTATTACTTCCACTTATTGTTTCAAAATATTTGTTAACAATATTAGGAAAGTCTTTTTATACTAATCGTGAAATCTACAATGAGTAACAGAATTGTTATTGTAGATTATGGTATGGGTAATATCCATTCTGTGGTAAAAAAAATTAAACATTTTAGCGATAATATTATTGTTTCTGCAGATCCGATTGAAATACTTAAATCAGACAAAGTTATACTAGTTGGGGTAGGCCATTTCCGAAAAGCTATGGAGAACTTACAACGCTTCAAACTGATTGACGTCCTAAATCAAGTTGCATTTGATCAAAAAAAACCAATTTTAGGTATTTGTCTTGGTATGCAATTGATGGGAGTTAAGAGTGAGGAGGGAAATGTTAACGGTTTGGGATGGATAAATGCAGATGTAAAAAAGATTAAGGTAGAAGACACGATTAAACATAAAGTGCCTCATATGGGATGGAACGAAATAACTATAAAAAAGGAAAGTATATTAATGAAAGGGATAGCTGATAATAGTGAATTTTATTTTGCTCATTCATATTATATGGAGGTATTTGATTCAGGTTCGATCTTAAACGAAACTGATTATTCATTTAGATTTGTTACTGCTATAGAACAAGAAAATATATTTGGCGTGCAATATCATCCTGAAAAAAGCCATGATATTGGAGAAATTCTATTATCAAACTTTGTAAAAATGTAAATGTTTAGACCTAGAATTATTCCCGTGTTATTGTTACAAAATCAAGAATTGGTTAAATCAAAACAATTTAAGAAGCATCGTTATATTGGCGATCCAATCAATGCCATTAAAATTTTTAATGATCTAAGAGCTGATGAAGTTGTTCTACTTGATATAGATGCAACCAAGGAAAATAGGGTAATTTCCTTAGATTTTGTACGGATTTTAGGTGAAGAAACTAATATGCCATTCTCTGTTGGAGGTGGAATCAGGTCACTTGATCAAATTCAAAATATTCTGTCATCAGGTGCAGAGAAGGTAATAATCAATAGTTATGCTGTTGAGAATCCTGATTTTATTAAAACAGCCTCGAATTATTTTGGATCGTCGACGATTGTTGTGTGTATTGATGTAAAAAATAATTTTTTTGGCACTTCAAGGGTATGGACTCACAATGGCAAAAAATCATCGCGTTACTCACCAATTGATTTTGCGAAATTGATGGAAGAAATGGGTGCAGGGGAAATTATTATTCAGTCTATACTGTGTGATGGAATGATGTCAGGATATGATCTTGATTTGATTAAGGAAATTTCTACTACTTTGACAATTCCGGTGGTTGCTCTTGGAGGCGCAGGAAAGTTAGATCATTTGATGGATGCTTATTATAAAGGGTCCGCCAATGCTTTAGCAGCAGGAAGTTTATTTGTGTATCAAGGGCCAAGAAACGGAGTATTTGATAAATCTGATTTCAATTTCACTGAATAGAATTTATCAACATATTGATTTATACGTTATATTTTATAATAATTAATTTTTTAAATAGGAATATGTAAAAAATGGACTATCAAATCTGCAATAGGTGTGTCATGGATACATCTGATCCAGAAGTTCAATTTGACCATTTGGGGAATTGTAATCATTGCAATGACTTTTTTGCTAATACATCAAAATTACTTTACCAAGGAAAAGTAAGCGATAATATTCTTCATAAAATTGTCGAAAAGATAAAAGAAACGGGGAAAAAGAGCGAATATGATTGTCTAGTTGGTGTTAGTGGAGGTGCTGATAGTAGTTATGTTGCATATTCAGTGAAAAAGTTAGGTTTGAGACCTTTAGCTGTACACATGGATAATGGATGGAATTCTGAAGAGTCAGTAAAAAATATACAAAAAATATGCAATAAACTTGGCATTGATTATCAGAGCTATGTGTTGAATTGGAGGGAGTTTAAAGATATACAACTGTCAGTTTTAAAATCGTCAATTCCTGAAGTGGAAATTCCTACTGATGTAGCAATTGCAGCAGTTTTGCATAAAATAGCAGCAAAAAATAATATTAAGTACATTATTAGTGGTGGGAATATAGCGACGGAGGGAATACTCCCGGAGTCATGGTTTTATAATCCGAAAGATACAAAGCTTTTGAAGGCAATTCATAAAAATTTTGGAACAGTTAAAATGAAATCATTTCCAACGTTTGATTATAAAAAAGAGATATATTACAAATTTGTAAAAGGAATTAAAACATTTTATCTTTTAAATTATCTTCCATATTCCAAAGAAGATTCTATTAAAACACTGCAAGATCATCTTGACTGGGAATTTTATGGGGGTAAACATCACGAGTCAAAATATACGAGTTTTGTGCAATCATATATACAGCCTGTGAAATTTAATATTGATTATCGAAGAGCAACATTTTCAACCCAAATTTGCACTGGAGAAATAACTAGAAAATATGCATTAAATGAGTTAAAAAAGAAGTCATTTGATCCTGGTAAAGTTAAGTTAGAAAAAGAATATATATGTAAAAAATTAGATATAACCACTAGTCAATTCGATGATATTATGGATTTACCTGTAAGGTCATATAAGGACTATCCTAATGATCAGGAAAAATTAAATTATATTTATGGTGTATATAGAAAGCACTTCAAAAGAAAAATTCTATAATAGAGATGTCTAAAATATCTATTGTATTACCTAGTCTAAAGTTTGGCGGAGCCGAGCGATTGCATATAAATCTTGCAGAAGATTGGACGAATAGAGGGCATGAGGTTGAGTTTATCCTGATGCAGAAAGAAGGGGAATACTTATCTATAATTCCTCCAAAAGTAAACGTTATATCTCTTGAAGTTAGTCGCTTAAGGCACGTTTTATTTCCATTGACGGTGTATTTACGAAAATCTAGGCCAGATTACATTCTAGCGGCTATGTGGCCCCTTACTTCATATGTAATAATTTCTTGGATATTGTCGGGAAGGATTGGAAAGATGTATGTAAGTGACCATGTGCAATTATCTGTTGCGGCTATTCACGAAATTCTCATACCTAAGCTGTATCTCAAGATCTTTATTAGGTTTATTTATCCATTCGCTAATGGAATTATTGCGGTGTCGAATGGAGTTAAAAAAGATTTATGTAACATTGGCCACTTGAAAAATAAACAGGTTGAGGTTATATATAATCCAGTATCTCTTGGAGTATTGGCCTCTGGATCGATTCAAGAAGAACGAGTAAGATTATGGGGAAAAGGCCATACTTATAATATTTTAGCTGTTGGCGAATTAAAAAAACAAAAAGACCATAAAAATCTTCTTAAATCTTTTAGTTTGTTAGTAAAGAAGATAGATGCAAAATTGGTTATTTTAGGTGAAGGATCTCTTAGGGAGTCCTTATCTCTATTAATAAAGCAATTAAATTTAGGCGGTAAAGTTGATTTACCCGGTTTTGTTCATAATCCATATCCGTGGTATCATACTGCCGACCTATTTGTTTTATCTTCACAATGGGAGGGGTTTGGAAACGTGATTGTCGAAGCCCTGGATTGCGGTGTGCCAGTAGTGAGTACTGATTGTCCAAGTGGCCCTAGTGAAATACTTGATAATGGTCGTTATGGTAGGCTTGTTCCGGTAGGCGACTCATTTGCGTTAGCTTCTGCTATGAAAGCGAGCCTTTCTCAACCATACGACCGTGCCTCACTGATGAAAAGAGCCGAAGATTTTTCTGTGCCCCGAATTTCTGGTCAATATTTAGATTATTTTTCAACTTGAGGTGAATCATGAATAATATGCATAATTGCCCTATTTGCGGGTTTAAGAAAGCAACCGATAGTTTTCCATATATTACTAAATTTAATAATAAAGTTTTTAAATATCTTGAGTGCAGCACTTGCGCAACCATATTTGTATCTCCAGTTCCCGATGATGATACTTTTGTAAAAATGTATGCAAAAGATACATATCATGATTGTGACTATGATTCTGAAGTGGGAAGAACTTATCAAGAGTCAGTAAAATTATTAAGGTCATATGTACGTGCAGGCACAACCGTGCTAGATTATGGTTGTGGGCTGGGTGCTTTTTTAAAGGAATTAAGTATTAATGGTTTTGTTCCATTTGGTGTGGAATTTGACGAAGTAGTAGTAGACTTTGCTAGCAAAAATGCCTCCTGTAAAGTGTGGACTACTGACTATTTTTGGTCATCCTTGCCAGAGAAAAAGTTCGATGTGATTTATTTGGGTGATGTTCTTGAGCATCTGCCTGAGCCTGTAGAAACTATTAATAAAATATTGTCAAATCTTAATCATGGTGGTATTTTATTTGTTGAAGGACCAATAGAAGCCAATCCTAGTCTAGTGTATTGGGCAGCGCGAGTTTTTGGTTGGGTAAAACACATTTTACGTCCTAATTTTATTGCTAATGATCCGCCCTACCATCTTTTTCTCACCAATGCACCGCAACAGCTTAATTTTTTTTTAAATCGTGTCACAACATCTCTTAATTTAAAATATTGGCGAGTGCATGAAACTGGATGGCCTTATGTGGAAGGTAATCTAATTAAACGCACTATAGCAAAAATTGCCATACTTTTTAGTGGTAAACGCATTATTAATACAACATTTGGCAATAGATTCCAAGCTATTTTTTTAAAGGAATGATTTTTATTAATGAATAGTGGTGGAATTTTATATATTTCATATGACGGGATCTTAGAGCCACTCGGTCAATCTCAAGTTTTGTCGTATTTGGAAGGGTTATCAAATGAGAGAGCAGTTCATCTAATTAGTTTTGAAAAAACTTCAGATAAGAAAAACAAACCTTTATATGATAAAATTAGTGCGAGAGTTGATAAATCTGATATACATTGGCATCCATTAACATACCACAAGAAGCCAACAGCAATAGCAACTTTATGGGACATATTAAACGCCACAATTTTAAGTTTTTGGCTAGTCTTAAGGCATAGGTTAAAAGTTGTGCATGCCAGAAGTTATGTTGCTTCAATAACAGCATTATTACTTAAGAGGTTTTTAAGAATAAGATATGTCTTTGATATGCGAGGTTTTTGGGCGGATGAGCGTATAGATGGTGAAATATGGCCTAAGAATAGCTATTTATATCGTATCGCTAAGCGATTTGAAAAGTCTTTTTTATTGAACGCAGATGTGGTGGTTTCACTTACGCATAAGGCTATTGTAGAAATGAGAAGTTTTTCTTATTTAGACAAAAATATGCCAAATTTTAAAGTTATAACTACATGTACAGATCTAGAATTATTTAAGCCAAAGGCTGATTTTAATGATGCTGATAGGAAGAACAAACCACTTACAATAGGGTATGTTGGATCTGTCGGTGTTTGGTATTTGTTTGAGGAAGCCTTAGATTATTACAAACTAATTAAGGAGATTGTTCCTGATGCGAGATTGCATATTATTAATAAAGGTGGGCACAATTACATAAATGAATGTTTGGATAAGGAGGGGATTAATAAGAATTTAGTACTCTTGGAGACTAGGGATCATAAAGGTGTGGTTCATGCGATGCAATCAATGGACGCTGGTCTTTTTATAATAAAGCCTTTGTATTCAAAAATTTCTTCCATGCCAACAAAGCTAGGTGAGTTCTTAGGTTGCGGTGTGCCGTGTATATGCAACAGTGGAGTTGGAGATATGGCCGACATTGTTAGCGGCAAATGTGTTGGTGTGGTTTTAGATAGCTTTGAAAAAAAAGAAAAGAGAGAGAGTATTTTGCGCTTATTAAAATTAATCAAAGATCCAGAAGTTAAAAATAGATGCAGAGAGACAGCAATAGAGTATTTTTCATTAAAAGATGGTATTGATTCATATAAAAGTATATACAATTCATTAGATGTCAAATCATAACATAAGCACTAAAAAGATTCTTGTTATTTGCCCGTTTCCACAGGGCGTTGCAGCAGGGCAAAGATTAAAATATGAGCAATATTTTGATCATTGGGAGGCTAATGGGTATGAGATAGATGTTTCTTCATTTATGAATCAGTTTATGTGGCAGACTGTCTATTTAAAAGGAAAATATTTACTTAAAATAATAGGAACAATTGCAGGGTATTATTATAGATTAAGAGACCTGTTTCGTATTCATCAGTATGACATTGTTTATATTCATATGTGGGTCACTCCTTTTGGGTCAACCTTGTTTGAGCGAATTGCTAGGTTTTTGTCAAAGAAGATTGTTTATGATATTGAAGACAACACAGTAACTTCCGTTAGTAGTAGTGTCAATAGTATAATTGCCCCATTGAAGAATCCAAATAAGAATAAATTTTTAATGAGAAGTGCTGATTATGTTATTACCAGCTCCCCAACATTAAATGATTATTGTCTTAATACAAACAACAAAGAAAAATGCAAATATATCTCTTCGTCTGTCAATATTAATAGATTTTTGCCAATTAATACATACAAGAATGACAACAAAGTAACTATTGGCTGGACTGGAACGTTTAGTTCAAGAGTATATCTTGATCTACTAAGGAGTGCACTAAAAGAATTGAATAATAGGTGTGATTTCAGATTAATTATAATTGGTAACTTTGAATATGAATTTCCGGAGATTGATGTAGAGGTTATTAGATGGACCAGCATTAATGAGGTGCAAGATATGCAAAAAATTGATATCGGTATTTACCCTCTTGCTGACAATCCTTGGGTTTATGGAAAAAGCGGTCTTAAGGCGATTCAATATATGGCTTTCGGCCTACCAGTAGTTGCTACTAATATTGGCACGACACCTCAAATTATAAAGCACATGGAAAATGGCTTGTTGGTTAATGATGACAAAGGCTGGGTTGAAGCCCTTGAAGAATTAGTTAAAAATCCTGAATTGAGAAAATCACTTGGTCAGGCTGCCAGAAAAACAGTTGTTGATAAGTATTCAACAGATGTGATAAAAATGGAATATTTTTCAATTATCGATAAACTTTAAAGGAAATAAGGCATGAGTAGCAAGAAAAAAATTTATATAGCAGGTTGTGGTGGAATGCTTGGTGAAGCATTTTTTGGTGTTTTTGGCCAGGACTATGATCTTAGATGTACAGATATAGATGTGAATGAGGGTTGGTTGAGTTATTTAGATTTTAGAGATTTGGATGCATATAAAAAAGATGTTGAATTATTTCAACCAGACTATCTTTTTCATCTCGGTGCTTATACTGACCTTGAATATTGTGAATTGCATTCTGATGATACTTATGCTACTAATACAATGGCCGTAGAGAATGCTGTATATATTGCAAATAGTATGGATATACCGCTTTTATATATTAGTACAGCAGGTATTTTTGATGGAGCTAAGGATGTTTATGATGATTGGGATATTCCTAATCCACTAGGTCATTATGCAAGAAGCAAGTATGCTGGAGAGTCATTTGTTGTGCAAAATGTTACCAACCATCTTGTTTGTAGAGCTGGATGGATGATGGGTGGAGGACCTAAAAAAGATAAAAAATTTATTCAAAAAATTATGTCGCAACTTAGGCAAGGTAAAAATGAATTATTTGTCGTTAATGATAAGCTAGGGACTCCAACTTATACTCATGATTTTGCAAATAATGTGAAATTATTGTTAGAGAAAGAATATTGGGGATTGTACAATATGGTGTGTGGAGGGGTTACAGGGCGTTATGAGGTTGCTGTTGAGTTAGTAAATATATTAGGTTTAGAGAAGTCAGTAAAAGTTGTACCTGTAGCGTCAGATTATTGGAAAGAAGAGTATTTTGCTGATCGACCACCATCAGAAAGGCTAGTAGATAAAAAACTTGATTTGAGAAATGTAAATATAATGCGAGATTGGAAGGTTTGCTTGAAAGAGTACCTTTGTAAATATTATCAGAACTATTTTTTATTTCTATCAATTGCATTTTTTTTTCAGATATCTTGCGCAGATAATGAACAGGCAGTTACAGAAGAAAAATATACTTTAAATGAGGATTTCTCAGAAGAAATTGCTTCGATAAAATCTATGGATGAATTTAAAGATAAGATAGGTAAGCAGATAGAGAATAAAAAATATCAGGTATAGATATTCCTATTTTGATTGATGATTATGTTAGACAAAGATTCTATCATGGCACGTCTTATCAAACAATTTGTAAAAGTTGGTTTTTATCTTTATTAGATTTTATTTTTCCTCAATATTTTTTTAATACATCGATGCGATCTGATGATATTATTGAAAATGATTA
>LWDU01036455.1_pt1 | contig 11713 bp, 1 predicted proteins | sample 727161 | NCBI WGS metagenome assembly LWDU01 (sample SAMN04566230, study PRJNA314399) | hydrothermal vent metagenome | isolation source: deep sea hydrothermal plume seawater | place: Mexico: Gulf of California, Guaymas Basin | collected 2004-07-11 | reverse complement strand
CATTCCAGATAATCATCCATTCCACTTGGTGGTCGACCTGTTGCCATAACTTACCTCCGTTAGAGACTTGATGTCCAAATCTCCAAGGTAACCACCCCGACAAGTATGGTTAGCTCTGACGCTTACCGCCGCACGGCTTCTTGGTGTTTTGATTCGTTTCACGGCAATTTGAAACTCGATGGGCGGCCAAAACACATATGGACGATCTGTGAGCCGAGTTGTGGCGAAAAACGAACGGTTTTTGATACGAGCTCTTGCAGGCTCGCAGGTCAAAGCCAGGGATTCCGTGGTGCTCAATGAGATGCGTGCGGAAGCACGATATGGGCATGCTGATCGGATACACATATTGACAATACGTATAGATCAGCTCCGTTCGGCGGCTGAGAGGCACTGAAGTTTGGTGGCACTGACTCAACTCGGACATTACCATGTTCGTCTCGTCTCGTCTCGTCTCGTCTCGTCTCGTCTCGTCTCGTCTCGTCTCGTCTCGTCTCGTCTCTGGCGTCTTTTCTTGAGTGGATCTCTATCTTGAAATTCCTGTCTTCTCTTGCGCAAATTCTTCGAAGCAAAAAACATCATTGGGGCGGCGTGAACCGTGGTCGGGCGAGAAACCGCCGCCGAACCGCTGCGCTGACGGATTTGCTTGAAGCACGTGCCTTGCTTTCGGCGGTGGTCGTTGCGGATGGCGGATTCGAAGACCCCGTTCAGCCGGACAACGCGTTCGAGCAGGCGAGCGGGACGGGGTCCGGAACGCTGGTCGGATCGCAGTGGACGATCACCAGCGGAGCGGGCATTACGCGGAACCTCAGTCCTTTTCAGAATCAAAAGATTCCTGCGCCCGAAGGCGTGCAGCATGGGCTGATCCAGTCGGGTGGCAGCTTCAGCCAGACTGTGTCTGGTTTTGTGATTGGGGCAGAATACGAGCTAAGTCTGCTGACGATGGCTCGCCAGACCGGGAACGGCAATGACCTGGCAGTCATTCTGGATCGGGGTCTGGCGACGGAAATGTCACTGATTGACATTCCCGAGGTGACTACGTTCGGCGCATTCACGGAAGTGGTCAGTCCCACGTTCGTGGCAACGAAATCTTCTTATACGTTGACGATTCACGCTGATCTCAACGAAGGAACACTGAGCGGAGGGCGCACGACCTTTTTCGATAACGTTGCGTTTCACAGCATCCAGCCTCCATTTGTTGCGCGGACGGTCTCCGATGGCACGCGAATTCAGGCCGAAGATTTTGACAATGGCGTCAATGGTATCGCGTACGTCGATACAACGGCCGGCAACGCGGGTGGCCAGTATCGAACTGGCGAGGACGTCGACATTGAGGCGACCGCGGATGCCGGTGGCGGTCACAACGTCACTTCGATCGCTGATGGTGAATCACTTGAATACACAGCTGACGTAACGGCAGGACTGTTCGACATCGATGTACGTGTCGCTGCGGCAAGTGCCGCCGCGTCGATTCGGTTTCTGGTCAGCGACAATCCGGATACCGAGTTTGCGGAACTGGGCACGGTGGAGATTCCCGACAGTGGTGGCAACTGGACCACAGTCACGCTCAATAACGCTGACTTCCTGCACGACGGAGGAGCGGATCGTGTATTTCGGCTGGAGATGATTGGCGGCGGATTCGATCTTAACTGGTTCGAGTTCTCAGCCGTGTCTCCGAAAACCACGCGTGCGGTGCAGTCGGGCGACTGGGATGATCCCGCCACCTGGGACAACGGTCTTCCGAATGCTCTGGCGCGAGTGATCGTTAATCAGGGATCGACGGTGACGCTCGATGGGACCGATCACTTCGCGGATGAAGTCGTCGTGCACGGTGTATTGGATGTGGCGGAAGATGCGACTTCACGATCGCTGACCACACGCTGGATTCACGTCAACAGCAGTGGCGTTTTTCAGATCGGCACGGAAGCAGACCGGTACGACGAGGGCGACTTCGTGCTGACGCTCACCGGCACGGACCCGACGGCAGACCACGTCATCGAAACCGCCACCGGAACAATGAGCGTTTCGGACAACGATGGTTTTCTGATGGCCGTGGGCGGCGGGCGACTGCAGTTCTTCGGCGAAGAGAAACTCAGTTTCACAAAACTCGGTACAACGGCGGATGTTGGTGCGACTCAGATCACTGTTGAAAATGTGATCGAACGCAACTTCACTGACGGGGCGCTCGATGTTCAGAATGATCCCGTCACGTCGGCAGCAGACGACGGAAGTCTGAACTGGGAAGTTGGCGACCAGATCGTGATCGCCAGTTCGGCGTACCGAGATTACGAACAGGAAGAAGTCCGCACGATTGTCGCGGTGAATGATCTCGGCACGCAAACGGAGATCACTCTCGATCGCGCGCTGAACTATCGACACTACGGTGAAATTGAAACGTACGGCCAGACGCAGGCGACCGGCACAAATGATCCCGGCCGCACCTGGGACATCGACATGCGTGCCGAAGTGGCTTTACTGAGTCGCAATGTTCGCATTCAAGGCACGCCCGAACAGGACACAGACACACAGTTTGGTGACCGCCTGCGATATGACACCACAAATCCGGATGGATCGTTGGTCAAAGGTATCGGCGGTCACACGATGATTATGCCGACGGCCGGGCAGACGACCGTCGATGGTGTGCAGTTCGATCGGATGGGGCAGACGGGGCAGCTTGGCCGCTACCCGATGCACTGGCATGAAGCCGGCGACCGCGCCGGCGATGTCCTTCGCAACTCAAGCATCACCAATTCCAACAATCGCGGGCTGACTATCCACGGCACTCACAATCTGCGGATCGAGGGCGTTGTCCAGCACGACATCCATGGACACGGCTTCTTCATGGAGGACGGTGTCGAAACGGGCACCGAGTTCATCGCCAACATCACCTATGGCGTTCACAAAGTGGGTGGCGCGGTCGGCAACACCGATCCGTTCAATGTCGACACGCACGACGAAGTCCAGCAGACGTTTAACCGTTTCATCTCGTCGGCAGCATTCTGGATCACCAACCCCGACAACACGTGGGTCGGCAACATCGCGGCCGGTTCAGAGGGCAGTGGCTTCTGGTTCATTCTGCCGACTCAGGCGATCGGCGCTTCGGCTGGCAACCCGATTTATGACGGTGTTGATGCGCTGCGAACAAACATCCGGGAGTTTGCGCACAATACAGCTCACTCGGCAGAGATCGGGCTGACATTTGACCGCGGCACAGACATCGGCGGAACCAGCAACAGATATGATCCGATCGGCGGGCCACCCGTCGTGTCTCACTTTACGGCCTATCAGAACCGCACGGCGATCTATCACCGCGGGCTCGAACAGGTCTTCGACGAACTGCGACTTGCCGACAACGAGAACGGAACCTTCAACACGTATGACCAGGAGATCTACAACTCGCTTTATGTTGGCCACAGCCGCGGCAACAGTGACGTTACTCAACGGCGGCGAGCCCACCTTCTTTACGACGGTCCCAGCGTCATCAGCGATTCGCACTTCGCGGGTTTCGGTGAAGAAACCGCACTAACGTTTGACGGTGTTGGTGGCGCGGAAAAGTTCACAGAACATTTCGTCAGCGGGCTGTCGTTCGAAAATGACGGGACGTACGACAACATCAGCAACACCGTCAGCCTTCCTCTGGCGCTGAATCAATACGGTGTAATCTATGACAGCGATGGCAGTCTAACGTCCGCGGTTGGCGGTGGGCCCGGCCGAGTGGTTGTGCCGGGCGAGCCCTTCATGGTCGACAACGATGGCTCTGACTTTCAACCTGCTGGCTGGCAGGCGTGGGTGACCGATAATCGTTACGCAGAATTTTACGTCCGCAAGTTTGACACGGGAGCTGGGATTCCGCAGACGCTGATCACCACACCCAAAGGTGAAACAGTCGACCTTGTGGCGGAAACCGATACTGCCAGCGAACCGGGTGGCAGCATTTCTGTGAAAATGCCGCTGATCGTTGAGGGTGGCGATTACACGGTCGAGTTTCCCGCAGGATTCGATCCGGCCAGCGAGCATTTCTATATGCGGTTTGAGATTCGTCGCAGCGTCAATGTTCCCGAACATGCTTCGACAGTGCTGATCTTCCCCGGCATTGGATCGACGATCACAGCGGACGGTGCCGCGAGAGTCTATTCGGAAACAGCTCTGCGATCAGCCACCGAAACGTCGTATTTTCATTCACCGGATGGCAACCTGCTGGTCCACCTGCACGTGGATCCGAATGCCAGCTTCCGAACCGCCAACATCTACACTCAGCTGGTGACGCGGGCACAGCGAACGTTGACGACGGCAATCGCTTCGGGCAACTGGTTTGACGCGTCCATCTGGGACAACGGCATTCCCGACGAAACAACGCGCACCATCATCTCACAGGGTGTGACTGTCACGATGGACGGACCAGAACATCTGGCTAAGGAAATTGTGGTTCACGGGACGCTCGACGTCGCCGAAGGTGACCAGTTGAACGTGCTGGACAACGGGTTCGAATTCCCCGTGCAGCCAGACAATGCGTTTGAACAGGCGTCCGGGACCGGAGCCGGAACGCTCGTCGGGTCGCAATGGACAATCAGCGGTGGAGCGGGCATTACGCGCAATCTGAGTGCGTTTCAAAGCGGTGGCATTCCGGCTCCCGAAGGTGAGCAGCACGGGTTGATTCAGGGGGGCGGATTCTTCCGCCAGACGGTGAGCGGATTTGTGCCCGGTGCGCAATATGACCTGAGCCTGCTGACGATGGCTCGACAGGGAGGCAGATTCGGCAATGACCTGGAAGTTGTTCTTGATCAGGGGCTACCTACCGAGGTCGGGTTGATTGACATTCCTGAGGTCACGTTCAGCTCGTTCACTGAAGTCACCAGCTCCACTTTTTTGGCCACGAAGGCTTCGTACACGCTGACCATATCTTCGGACCTGAACGAAGGCGCCCTGGCCGGTGATCGAACGACGTTTTTCGACGACGCGAGGTTTGAAGTTCTGGTCCCTGTGAATCCCGATCCCGGTGAAGATCCTGTGCCCACGACGCTGACTGCGAACTGGATTCACGTGAACAGTGGCGGCGTCTTTCAAGTGGGAACGGTCGCTGATCGCTTTGATGACGGCGAGTTCATCGTGACGCTGACGGGCATCGATCAGGAAGCGGACCACGTCATTGAAACAACGACCGGGACGATGAACGTCAATAACAACGACGGCTTTTTGATGACGGCGATGAACGGTCGCCTGCAGTTCTTTGGCGACGATAAAGTGACGTTCTCGAAGCTGGCCGCCACTGTCGAAGCAGGTGCAGATACGATCACCGTCGCAAACATTATCGAACGCAATTTCGACGGGACGACGTCTGCCGCTTCCGACGGAGAACTCAACTGGGAAGTCGGCGATGAAATCGTCGTTGCCAGTTCGTCGTACGACTACAACGACGAAGAAGTGCGGACGATCACAGCCGTCAACAACACGGGCACAGAAACGATTCTGACACTGGATACTGCCCTTGCTCACCGTCACTACGGCGAAATCGAAACCTACGGCAATGGCACGCGGACCTGGGATATCGATCTGCGAGGCGAAGTTGCACTGCTGAATCGCAGCATCACGATTCAGGGAACTCAGGACACCGACAACAGCTTTGGCGATCGTGGTCAGTACGGCACAGATGCCGGACAGAATGTCGGCATCGGTGCTCATACAATGGTCATGCCAGGATCCGGCCAGATTACGATCGATGCGGTTCGCTTTGACAAAATGGGCCAGACCGGAACACTCGGGCGCTATCCGATGCACTGGCATGTTGCCGGTGACCGAAGCGGCGATGTAATGCGTAACTCAAGCGTCACCAATTCCAACAACCGCGGCGTGACCGTGCATGGTACTCAGGGCGTGCTGCTGGAAGGCAACGTGCTGCACGACATTCATGGTCACGGCTTCTTTATGGAAGACGCGGCCGAAACGGACAACCAGTTTCTGCACAACATTGCGTTAGGCATTCACAAAGTCGGTGGTGGCTTCACATCGACCGATCCGTTTGTGGTTCCAGGCATCACTCGCGGCGGAGACGGTAAAGTGAATGGAGAAGCCCCGCGCAGCGAGAACGGTGAAAGTTCACACGATACCGGCCAGAACGCACCGAACCGTTTCGTGCATTCGGCGGCGTTTTGGATCACCAACCCCGACAACACGTGGGTCGGCAACATCGCGGCCGGTTCGGAAGGCACGGGGTTCTGGTTTGCTCTGCCGGAAACTGTTCTGGGTCTGTCGAAGGACACGGGTCTGTACAACGGTCTGAATCCGATGCGCACCAATCTGTTGCAGTTCGACAACAACACGGGGCACTCATCGCAGGTCGGACTGACGTTCGATCGCGGTGAGGACATCAGCGGCCAGGCTTCCAGCAACACGTTCCAGCCGCCGCAGACGATGCAGATCAACAATTTCACGGCTTACAAAAACCACGGAACTGCGGTTTATCACCGGGCGCTTGTCGGAGTCTTCAACGAAAGTCGTTTCGCGGACAACGCGTTCGGATCGTTCAACACGTTCAATCAGGAAGAACACAACATTCTGTTTGTCGGCCACAGTCGCGGCAACGCCGAGCCCGCTACGCTGGTTGGCGGCTACCGACTGTACGACGGACCGGGACGAATTGTCGACTCCCACTTCGCAGGCTTCGCAGCCGACAACGCCCACGCATTTCGGATCGAAGGCGGTGCGAATAAGTTCTCACACACGCGTGCCGAAGGGATCTCGTTTGAGAATGACGGGACAGCCGACACGCTCGGGATCGAACTGTATGGCAATAACTTCTTCTCCGTCGACAACAGCCCCGAATTCGTCGCGGGACGGCCCGACGCTCTCTCTGGTTTGGTATACGACGTCGACGGCTCGCTGACTGGTCACGCGGGTGGCGGACCGGGTTACGTGTTGACGCCGAAAGTCGACTTCTATCGCGATTCCACCGATCTCACGCCCGCTGGCTGGGATGGTTACATCAGCGATGATCGGTATGCACAATTGCGGCTTGGTCGCATCGCCGACGTTCAGGGCGATTACATTCCGCCATTTCGTATCTCCAACGGCGACGGGCACTCCATTGTCGCCGATCGATGGAACCTGAGTTACGTCCAGCGGATGTACACAAAAGTGAACGCGGGCGACTACACGGTGGAATTTCTCAGCGGCATTCCGGCTGATGGTTTCGACATCAATCTGGATATCAAGACGGTCAGTCAGGCCGGGGACGCAACCGTTTTTCGATTTGTCGATGTGGGCAAGAGTTACAAGCCTGATCAAGGCACGGAAGTGACGTCGCTTGGTGCACTTCGCAGTGCCGGCAGTAGTTCCTGGTTCCGGGCTGCTGACGGTGATCTTTGGATGAAGATCATTGAGTCCGGTACGACGATCGACGTCCAACCAACAACACCACTGGTTGTCTCGAATTCCAACGACTCGGGCACCGGTTCACTACGAGCCGCCATCGACGCGGCGAACAGCAATGCCGGATTCGACACCATCACATTTGACATCGGTGCCGACGGCAGCACTCACACGATACAGCCGATCGCGTCTACATCGACGGATCGACACAGGCACCACTACCGATTCTCGACGGCGGCTTCGAGAGTCCTGTGCAGCCGGACAATGACTGGGAGCTGGCAAACGGCAGCGGTAACGGCACTCTCGCCGGCTCGCAGTGGACGATCGCCGGCGGAGCGGGCATTGCGCGAAACCTTAGCGCGTGGCAGGCCGGTGCACCCGGCCAGGTACCCGCGCCTGAGGGAGAACAGTTGGCAGCGATTCAGGGCAATGGAAGTTTCAGCCAGACCGTGAGCGGTTTTGAAGTGGGCCAAACCTACGAACTCAGTCTCCTGGCGATGGGCCGGCGGACGAACAATCTGGGCGGTGACCTGAAAGCCACACTGGACGTGGGACTGGGAAGCGAAACGACGCTGATCAACATCCCCGAAGTGATGTTCCCCCGGTTCACCGAGGTCAACGGCACATCGTTTGTGGCCACGAAGATTACCTACACGCTGACGATTCAGTCGGATCAAAACATCGGCGACACACTCTTTGATGACGTGACGTTCGGACTCGTCAGTCCGCCGGTTGTGATTGACGGTTCAGTGGCCGGTGGGTCCGCGGGACTGGAATTCACCGCGCCTGGCGGTGTTGCTTCGTTGACAGTGAACGGGTTTGCCAACGGGGCCGGTATTCAGCTCAGCGGTACGGGCGGCAGCTTTGTTGACGGCGTGTGGTCGGGCGTCGACGCAACCGGGACAACGGCGTTCCCGAATCGATTTGGCATTCGAGTGGAGTCCGATGGCAACACGATCCGCAACAGTCTGCTGTCCGGAAACACTCTTGCAGGCATCCGCGTGCTCAATGCCGATGGCAACGTCATCACAGGCAACGTGATCGGCACGGGACCATCGGGAACCACAGCGCTGGCCAACGGCGGCGATGGAGTGGAACTGCGATCCTCAACAGACGCGACCGTGACCGGCAACGTGATCGCCTTCAACGGGGAAGACGGTGTGCTTGTCGTGGACGTTTCGACCGGTAACACGATTTCGAATAACTCGATTTTCAGCAATGGACAACTGGGAATCGATCTCGGTAACGACGGTGTCACACCGAACGACAATCTCGACGCGGACACCGGCCCCAACAACCTGATCAACTTTCCTGTTCTCACGGGGGCTGCCGCCGTCCCTATACCGGCGCACATTCTGTTTCAGGACAACTTTGACGATGCCGTCAGCACGACACTCGACGACCCGTCCGCGCGTGCCACTGGTTTGCTTGCCGACCTCGTGAAATATGACTTCACAAATGTTGACGCTGGAGAGGTTGCGGTCACCAGCGGTCTGCTGGACTGGACCGGCACGAACATCGCCAATGGCAATCTGGAAACCAGCAATGGCAACCAAAACTGGACGTTCCGCACCGCCGTGGGCGGAAACACCCATTTCGACTGGGCACCGTATCTGGCCGGGGACATTTATGATATCAGCTTCACTTATCGTTCAGCATGGTCGCACCCGCTGACATTTGGCATTTCTGATACGCCGCAGCCTGGGAACTGGGCGGCGGACACTAACGCCGGCTACGACTACGCGTTTGGGGCCTGGGGATCGCAATGGGATTCGGGCGAAGATGGCAATACGACGAGGACCGCCGGTGGCGCCGGCAATACGGAATTTGATGTCGTACTGAAAATCGACGAGACGGTCGGCACTGCCGAGGCGTGGGTTGACGGCAGTTTGATCAGCACTACTTCAATCGACTTCGAGAGTTCCGGACGCTACTTCTCCTTCGGTGAGCCCAACAGTTACGGCGGCTACATCGATGACTTCACGGTCTTTGTCATGCCCATCCGGTGGATGACGACTATCGTCGGTGAAATGACCGGCCTGGCGGATACCGAATACACGCTCGAGTTCTTCTCGAATGACCAACTTGATGCAACCGGACACGACGAAGGACAGACAGTCGTTCATTCGATGACCGTCACAACCAATGCTACGGGCATCGCACCTTTCAATTCCGATGTGTCGTTAGCCGAAGCCCTCGGAACATTCATGACAGCCACCGCGACCGATCCATCGGGTAACACGTCGGAGTTTTCTGCAGGTGTTGAGGTAGGGCCGCCGGAGCTGATCGTGAGCATCGCTGCCGCGTCGATCGCTGAAGATGCGGGAACGGCAGCAACCACAGCCACGATCAGTCGAAATACGGACACCACGAATGCACTGACGGTGACGCTGGCCAGCAGTGATACTGGTGAAGCTACGGTCCCTGCCACGATCACGATTGCTGCCGGTCAGACGACGTCCGCACCGTTCAACATCGACGCGGTGGATGACGCAATTGTCGATGGCACGCAGACCGTGACCGTCACCGGTTCGGCCACGGCCCATGCCGACGGTACAGATACGGTGGATGTGACGGATGACGATGTCGCAGAGTTGACAGTTGTCATCCTGGCACCGGACTTCAGCGAGAACGGTGGCAGCACGACGGCTACGGTCAGTCGCAACACGGATACGACGGATGCCCTGACAGTGACTCTGGCCAGCAGCGACACTGGTGAAGCGACGGTACCTGCCACGATCACGATTGCTGCCGGTCAGACGACGTCCGCACCGTTCACGATCAGCGGTGTAGACGATGCGGTTGTTGATGGTACGCAGGCGGTGACGGTCACTGGAATCGCGACGGCTCATGCCGACGGGACCGATACCGTGGATGTGACGGATTACGATGTGGCAGAGTTGACCGTTGTGATCCTGGCACCGGACTTCAGCGAAAACGGCGGCAGCACGACGGCCACTGTTTCCCGCAACACGGACACCACCAATGCCCTCACCGTGAATCTGGCAAGCGACGACACCAGCGAAGCCACAGTCCCGGCGACCGTGACCATTCCGGCTGGCCAGACAACGTCCGCTGCTTTCAACATCACCGCCGTCGATGACGCGATTGTGGACGGCACACAGACCGTAACCATCACCGCATCAGCCGCCGCTCACCCAGACAGCACGGGCACGCTGGATGTCACGGACGATGATACGGCCGGTTTGACGGTCACGATTGTGGCTGCGTCCATCAGCGAAAACGGCGGCACCACAACCGCCACGATCACCCGCAACACGGATGTCACTGCCGCTTTGACCGTGAACCTGGCCAGTGACGACGAGGGTGAAGTGACCGTGCCGGCGACGTTGATGATCGCCGCCGGTCAGGCGACCTCGGCAGCGTTCACGATCTCCGGTGTGGATGACGCGATTGTGGACGGCACACAGACCGCAACCATCACCGTCAGCGCAGCCGCTCATGCGGATGGCACGGACACGGTCGAAGTGACGGATGACGATATTGCTGTCACAGGCGACATGGACGGCGACAGTGACTTCGACGCGAATGATTCGTTCCTGATCCACCTCGTGAAGCTGTCAGGTACCGATCAGCAGATTGAACAATCGAAAGGGTCCAGCCCACTGTCGGCAGCTCTGATTCGAGCGAACATCACTGACCTGGGAACAGCGGCAGACATCGACGGCGACAACGACTTTGATGCTAACGACTCGTTCCTGATTCATCTGGTGAAGCTGTCCGGCACAGACGCTCAGATTGACCAGTCCAAGGGCAGCAGCTCGCTGTCGGCTGCCCAAATACGGGCCAACATTAATGCTCTCGACGGCGGTACTGCGACCAGTTCTTCCGCAGCGAATAGCCTGCAGGTTGTCAGGTCTGTATTGGCCAGTGACGCGGCACGAGACCTGTTTTCGGACATCGGCACAGACGTAGAAGATGTACCTACGCTGTTGAGGGAAGTCGATCCGTCGGACTTTCCCGATGACTCCGTCTGGGAGGAATTCCGGTATTGGATCGACGCGATCTGACATGGCTGAAGTAGTTTTTCAAACACACGAAGCGGCCTCAAACTCGTGGATTTGAGCCGTTTGCCGGGTTAGAGCCGCGATCGCAGCCCGGATGTTCGTCCGCCGTCTGCGGGGGATGTTCAGGTCGCAAAGACGGCAGTGCGATAAACGCATCTATTCGAAATCACAACACAACGCGGGGCGGCAGGATGCAGACCGCAATTGAAAAGCGTGGCGCCTTCGGGAAGCCGACTGCGAAGTCGTCACTCGACAGCGATTCGAAGAATTCAAAGGCGTGCTTGATTCATTGAACGGCAACAAACTGGCTCGTGAATGGTTTG
>LWDU01034398.1_pt1 | contig 11713 bp, 7 predicted proteins | sample 727161 | NCBI WGS metagenome assembly LWDU01 (sample SAMN04566230, study PRJNA314399) | hydrothermal vent metagenome | isolation source: deep sea hydrothermal plume seawater | place: Mexico: Gulf of California, Guaymas Basin | collected 2004-07-11 | reverse complement strand
TTTAGGTAATTTATATGTAAGAACTGACAAGATAAAAAACCTTAAGACAAATTTTTATTATTCTTCTATAACAAAAACAATGGCTTGGTCAGATGAACCTAACAGTAAAAATTATAACAAATTAATAGATATAAATCATCCTCATACAGAAAAAATGTATAGAAAAGATAATATATATGACCTTATCCTAGTAATAAATTATAATGTGAATCCAACTATTCCTCTTAAGGGAAGCGCAATATTTATTCATGTAACAACAGCGAATTATATTCCTACAGCTGGCTGTATAGCTCTAAAAATAGATGATTTTAAAGAAATTCTGACTACGCTCAATCCATCTGAAAAAGTTAAGATTATAGACAATTAACTATTATTTATAGAATAGTATGTAAATTACATCTTGATACAAAAATAATCTTTAATACTAGAAATATATATTCATTTTAAGTTATTAATATATAAATATATTATTTATCTGGTTTTTTTTAATTTACTATCATTTTAATTAATGACCCTTCTGGAAGGATTTTATTACTTTCATTTAAATCTAAGCCATTAAGTATACAAAACATCTCTAATTTTTTTTCTGTAATAGCCATTTTATTTGATAAAATATTTGGAGTATCATTTAATTTAGTTTTAATAATTTTTATATATTGTGCCCTTCCATCAATTTTTTCTTGACTGGTTAATTTATGTAAACTAATGGCAATATTATTAACCTCATCTAAGTTAATCTCTTTATTTAAAGGGTTTAATAATAAAGAAAATCTCCATATTCTGTTATTGGTCCAATTTATTAAATATGTTCTCCTAAAATAATCTCTACCTTCATATTTAATAATAATTTTTTCATCAAAAAATATAGCTGATTGATCGTCTATAAATAATTCTTCATATAATTTTATATCAGATCTGTTATAAATTGATTCTGCCGTTTCTAATAAAGTTATTCCCTCTTGACTTTGTAAACCATCAAAAATTATTACTACATCTTTATTATCTTTAAAAATAATAATAGAATTATCATTATTGATAATTTTATAATTTTTAGGAAATATAAATGAAAAATCTAATTCAATATGAAAAAATTTATTATCTTTTATAATTCCCTGAGAAGAACTATCCCCATAAATCATATTATCAATTGCTCTTAAATAATCTTTTTTATATCTTTTATATTGTATATTTTCTGGCACACTCTCTTTTGATATATCAATTCTATCTATAGTTTTTGGATGAGTAGAGAATATAGAACTTATTGCATTTTGTTGATGCTTCGTTAAAATTTTTGTCAATTTATCTAATCTAGTAAGAAACCTTAAAGATCCTTCAGGGTCATATTTAGATTTTATTATATATTTAATACCCAATCTATCTGCCTCTAATTCTTCAGAACGACTAAAAGCTGATAGAACACCTTGTACACCAATACCCGCTAAATTTGTAACAATTGGCTGGCCTACTACTATATTTAATATATCTAAACCTATGTTTGAAAGCGTTGACTTTGCATGTCTTTGTGCAGCATGTCTTGCAGTTACATGGGCAATTTCATGTCCTATTACGCTAGAAATTTCTGCTTCATCGTTTGCTAATGATAATAACCCTCTCGTTACATATACATAACCTCCTGGAAGAGCAAAAGCATTTACTATTGGACTATCTAATATTGTAAAAGTCCATCTTATATCTGGCATGTCAGAATTTTGAGCAATTTTATTACCTATGCTACTTATATATTTTTTTAATTTTGGATCTTTATAGATCCCTCCAAAAGATTTTATTATATTAGGATGCTCTTTTGCTCCAATATTATTTTCTTCAGCCTCAGATAATATTACTAATTGTCTTTCTCCAGTAGCAATATTTTTTGCACAACTGCTAATAGATAATAATAAAAAAGTAATAAGTATAAAAATAATATTCTTTAAAAAAAGCTCTTTTATCATATAGGAACTATAATATCTTAAATATCTGCATAACAATGTTTCTCTTTTTTTGCACCTGGGTGAGTAACCGCCCCATTAACTGCAGAACCAACTAACTGTGAATACTTCCATATTTCACCTGAACCATATTCATGTTCACGAGGTTTCCAGTTGGTTCTTCTTTTTTCTAATTCTTCATCAGAAAGATCAACACTTAACTCACCTGTTTCTGCATCAATAGTGATTATATCTCCATTTTTAATTAAAGCTATAGTTCCGCCTACCGCTGCCTCTGGACCAACATGTCCAACACAAAAGCCCCTCGTAGCTCCTGAAAAACGACCATCAGTAATAAGTGCAACTTTTTCACCCATTCCTTGTCCATAAATTGCAGCTGTTGTAGCTAACATTTCTCTCATTCCAGGACCTCCTCTAGGGCCTTCATATCTAATAACAAAAACATCATCTTCTTTGTAGTTACGTTCATTAACTGCTTTATAAGCATCTTCTTCGCTATCAAAAACTATTGCAGGACCAACATGTCTCAACTTTGACATGCCTGCAACTTTTACTATTGCACCTTCTTTAGCTAAATTCCCCTTCAATCCTACAACTCCTCCTGTTGGAGTAATCGCATTCTCTACTTTATATATTACATCTTGATTTTCAGGGAAGGTAATATCTGTTAAATTTTCTTCTATAGTCTTTCCTGTTACAGTCATACAATCACCATGTATATAACCTGCCTCAAATAAAACTTTTAAAATTACTTGAACTCCTCCAACTTCATACAAATCCTTTGCAACATATTTACCCCCTGGCTTTAAGTCCGCTATATAAGGTGTAGATTTAAAAATTTCAGCTACAGCAAATAGATCAAAGTCTATTCCAGCTTCATGTGCCATTGCTGGTAGATGTAGAGCTGCATTTGTAGAACCACCAGTAGCGGCTACTACCCTAGCAGCATTTTCTAGAGATTTCTTTGTTACAATGTCTCTAGGACGTAAATTAAGTTCTATTAATTTCATTACTTGTTTACCTGCTGCTAAAGCATATTCATCTCTTGATTCGTATGGTGCAGGAGCCCCGGTACTATTAGGTAAAGCTAAGCCTATGGCTTCACTTACACAGGCCATAGTATTAGCAGTGAATTGTCCTCCACATGACCCTGCAGATGGACAAGCTGCACGTTCTATTAAATCTAATTCTTTCGAGTCTATAATACCTGCATCATTCTGTCCTACAGCTTCATAGACATCTTGAACCGTCAGATCTCTACCTTTATATTTTCCAGGCATAATAGACCCGCCATAAATAAATATACTTGGAACATTTAATCTAAGCATAGACATCATTACACCAGGTAAAGATTTATCACACCCTGCCACACCAACTAAACCATCATAACAATGTCCTCTTACAGATAATTCAATGGTATCAGCTATTGCTTCTCTACTAGCTAAAGAAGCTTTCATCCCTTGATGCCCCATAGCTATTCCATCTGTAACAGTTATAGTCGTAAACTCCCTAGGTGTGCCTTCAGCTAAGGTAACTCCTTTTTTAACAGATTGGGCCTGCCTTCTTAAAGTAATATTGCATGGAGCTGATTCATTCCAAGTTGTAACAACACCCACAAATGGTTGATGAATTTGTTCTGTTGTTAAATCCATTGCATAAAAAAATGATCTATGTGGAGCCTTGCCTGGTCCTTCTGTTACATGTCTACTTGGTAATTTATCTTTATTAAATTTAGTCATTATACCCCCCCTATTATATTAATTAAATTTTATTTTTTAATCTATTAATTGCTAAGTGTAGCCTTTCTGCAAAACTTTCAATTTCTAATTTTCTACTTTTTTGCTCATCAATTACTTGCTTCGGTGCCTGTTCAATAAAATTTTTGTTTACTAATTTACTATCTATTATAAATATATCATTTTTTAATTTTGATAAATCCTTATTTAATCTCTCTAACTCCACATCTATATTTATAACACCTTTCAGTTCTATATTAAAAGTGGCAGCGTCAACTAGTATTTGGGCAGAATTTTCAAGATCATTTTCCTTAATAGAAAAACTTTTTATACGAGCAATTACTTGTAAAATTTCAATATTATTATCAATTATATTAAGATATTTATTGTCTAAAGAATTATAACTTATATTTATCGATGTTTTATAAGGTATATTTAACATTGATCTTAAAGATCTTATTTCACTTATAAACTTAATTACCCATTCAATTTCTGTATTTTTTTTACTTAACTTAACGTTATCAACCTTTGAATCAGGCCATTGTTTTATAGCTAGCAAATCACCAAAACTATGTATCTTACTAAATAAATACTCTGTATTAAAGGGTATTACTGGATGCAAAAGTGCTAAAATTTTACTAAAAATGTACGATGTAACATTTCTTATTTCTTTATTATCTACATTTTTAACATCTGATAAAATAGGCTTTACTATTTCTAAATACCAATCACAAAAATTATGCCAAACGAAATGATAAGCACTATTTGCAGCTTCATTAAATCTATAAGACTCTATATCTTTAGCTACATTATCTGCTGTTTCATACAAAAGATTTATTATCCATAAGCTAACAGGCTTTTTTGCAGTCATTATATCAAAGTCTTTATGTAATTTACATCCATTCATCTCTAAAAACTTTGAAGCATTATGTATTTTAGTTATAAAATTTCTATATCCCACTATCCTATCTACATCCAGCTTAATATCTCTTCCCTGTGTTGCTAATGCAGTCAAAGAAAATCTGATTGTATCTGCTCCATATTCATCCATAAGTACAAGTGGATCAACAACATTACCTTTAGATTTTGACATCTTATTACCTTTTGCGTCACGAACTAAAGCATGAACATAAACCTCTTTAAAAGGTGATTGTTTCATAAAATGGATACCTAACATCATCATTCTAGCTACCCAAAAAAATATTATATCAAATCCTGTCACCAAAACATCTCCAGGATAGTATTTATCCAGGACTTTACTCTTATTTGGCCAACCTAATGTTGAAAAAGGCCATAATCCCGAAGAAAACCATGTATCTAAGACATCAGGATCTTGCTTTAGCTCTAAATTTTTTCCATACTTATTAAAAGCTTGTTTTTTTACTTCCTCTAATGTTTTTGCAACGAATATACTACCATCTGGGCCATGCCAAGCGGGTATTCTATGCCCCCACCATAATTGTCTGGAAATACACCAAGGCTCAATATTATTCATCCATTCAAAAAAAGTATTCTCCCATGACTTTGGAATAAATTTAGTTTCACCACTTTTTACAGCCTTTATTGCTGGACCTGCTAATATTTTTGCATCTACAAACCATTGATTAGTTAAAAAAGGCTCAATTATTGTATCTGATCTATCACCATAAGGAACCGCATGAATTGTCTCTTCTATATTATCTAATAGTCCTAATTCCTCCATATCCTTAATTATTTTTTCTCTAGCCTTATTGATACTAAGACCTTGATAATCTTCTGGAGTATTTTGATTGAGTGTACCATTAGCATTCAATATATTAATACCCTCTATATTATGTCTTTTTCCTACTTGAAAATCATTAAAGTCATGAGCAGGAGTAATTTTTACAGCTCCTGTACCTTTTTCTGGATCCGCATAATCATCAGCTACAATTATTATTTCTCTATTTACAATTGGTAATTGAACCTTCTTACCTATTAAATCTTTATATCTTTTATCTTCAGGGTGAACCGCCACACATGTGTCGCCTAGCATGGTTTCAGGTCTGGTAGTTGCCACTATGATATAGTCTTTAGAATCTAGTATTGGATATTTAAAATACCAATAATAACCTTTTTGGTCTTTTTGAATGACTTCCAAATCAGAAATAGCAGTTTCTAATTTTGTATCCCAGTTAACTAACCTTTTATCTCTATATATTAAATTTTTGTTATATAAACTTACAAAAACCTCTCTAACTGCCTCAGATAAACCTTCATCTAAAGTAAACCTTTCTCTACTCCAATCTGCAGTAACTCCCAACCTCTTCAATTGGTTAATAATAATTCCCCCAGATTTTTCTTTCCAGCTCCATACTTTCTTTAAAAACTCTTCCCTTCCAAGTTTTGCTCTTGATGTAATTCCTTCACTTAAAATCTGTCTTTCTACAACTATTTGTGTTGCTATCCCAGCATGATCAGTGCCAGGTTGCCATAAAACATCCCTACCTTTCATTCTCCAATACCTAGCTATGACATCTTGCAAAGTCATATTTAAGGCATGCCCTATATGTAAGCTTCCTGTTACATTAGGAGGAGGCATCATTATTGTAATAGGTTGACCCTCTGAATCTAATTTAGATTCCATTATTTTATTAGTAACCCATAAAGAATTTGAAAACTTTTCTATATCTGAATTTGAAACTTTATTATTAGATTTGTTTTCTGTTTGATTTGAAGGCATTGATTGAATTCCATTACATCAATTATAAAATTATAAATTGAATTAAATTTTATTAATTTTTATCAGAATTAATTGTATTCAATGCTTGCTTTACATAGTTGTCAGTAATTCTATGCATATTAGTTTTAATCCATAATTTAATATCAGATTCAACTATTGATTGAATACTTTTTCTTAAAGCAATTTTATTTACATTTCTATTTAAAAAAAAAGACTTTTCGACTATATCGGTTAAAAGTAAAACATCCTTAACATCAGTATTTTTACCTAATTTATTTTTTTTAAGAGAAGATTTACTTTTATTAATAGAAGAATTTGTATTATTATCTAAAATAGCTTCTTCCAATTCTTTCATTGCAGAAGTTATATTTTTTTTATGTTTTATTTTTTTATTCACCATATTAATAGTATCTGTATTAGTTAACATTTAATAAATCTAATATAGATTTTTTACCTGAATTTGATGCACCTGACAAACTTTTCATTTTGTTATAATACTCATTAGAATCATATAAAGTAGTTACCGGTAAATTTAAATCTCTGGCATTCATACTTCCTGTTACTTCTAAAAGTTGGTAGGAAGCTATAAATAAATTATTATTAGCTTTAATGAGATTAGCTTTAGCCATAAATAACTCATTTTCAGCATCCAACACATCTATTACTGTTCTAGCACCAACATTTTCTTCTTGAACCACCCCATCTAATGCAATTTCATTTGCTAGAATAGAGGCTTTAAAAGAAATAATTTGAGAATTCAAACTTTCAATTTTATTCCAAATTGTTATTGCTTTTTCAGATTCTTGCCTTAACATATTATCAACAATAGAATTACTTTTAATTAGCTTCTCTCTATACTTTCTAATATTAGACTTATCTTTACCACCTTTATATAAAGGTAATTTAAAATTTGCAGAAACATCAAAATATCTTTGTTCTTCAAAAAAAGTATTTGGATCATAAGCTTGATTAGCACTAGCCCTTAAATCAACTGTTAAAGACATATCTTTAAGAGCTAAATTTAATTTTTCCTCTGCTAATATTTTATTCTTTCTGGCATAAACAATACTTGGATTAGAATTTTTAACACTANNNNAGCTTTAGCAATATTTAAATCAGATTGAGCTTTAACTAAATTTGCAGAAGCATCTGAAAGCCTAGCTTCAGCTTGCGAAACATCCGTTACTGTTAAATCTCCTACATCAAATCTATCTTTAGTAGCTTCTAACTGTCTTTGTATAACTTCTTTATTTTTTTTAGCAATATTAAGAAGATCTAGCTCCTTAAGTAAATTAAAATAACCAGTAGCAGCTTTTAATAAGACCTGATTTTCTATAATCATTAAGTTAGCTTGAGATACAATAAAATTAGTATCAGCAATTTTAACATTTTGACTAGTCTTGCCACCATCATAAATTTTTTGTTCAACAACAATCCCCATGGAAATTGGTAAATTATTATTTGTTTTAGTAGTTGTGCTAGTTTTTGTTGATACCAGTGTTTTTCCTAAAGAACCATCTAGATATACTTCTGGTTTCCATCCTGATAATGCCTCTGCAACAGCCTCACTGACAGCTCTTTCTTCAGCTCTTTCAGAAAATAGTAAAGGATGATTAGAATAAGCATTTGCTAATGCAGAGCTTAAGCTTTGGGCATTTACTTCAGATAAAAGTGTAAATATCATTATTGACAGATAAATTACCTTTGAAACAAATTTAAATTGATAATCTTTTACTATTTTAAACATTTTATATCTTTCTGGTTTAACTAAACAATTTTTTTATTTTATAATATGCAATGTACAAGTATAAAATAAATTAAAACTCAAAAATACTTTTATTATCAAAACCAAGCATAGTTGGAATATTTACATCAAATATAGTTGAACTATTAATTATATCCTTATTTTTTTTAAATACAACAGCCTTTCCATATGATTTGGAGTTATTGTGATTTTTAATACCACAAATTATTTGACCATTATCTGCTAATTGATCAAACAAAGTTACAGGTATAGAATGCACAGACCCAAATATAAATATTTTATCATATGGTGCGCTTTTTGTGTTTCCCAAAATATGCTCACCCTCTATAATTACTGCACTATCTGCACCAATTTTAGATAAAATATTATTAGCATTATTTCTCAATTCAGCATCTATTTCTACACCAACAACTAAAGATGATAATTTTTCTAAAATAGCTGTAGTATAGCCTGTACAAGAACCAATTTCTAGGATTACATCTTCATTTGATATAGAAACACAATTAATTAAACGGGCTATTAACACTGCTGACAATAACCAACGATTCTCTTTAATTTCAATATTACCTTCATGGTATGAAATTAATTCGCTTGCTTTATTCACAAATAATTCACGAGGTATAGATTTAAAAGCCTCTAAAATTAATTTATTATTTATACCCATAGGCTTTAATTGCCTATCTATCATATTCTTGTTCATTAATTTCGTAGAAATTATCAATTAATAGATCCTTAAATATAAACAAAATATATTACTTCATATAATAAATATTTTAAAATGTTAAGTGAGTTTTATTAAATATAACTTTTATTATTACTCTTAAATTTAAATGGCTTAAAAAGTATTAATAATTGAGGCAACAAAATTAATGATGAAAGTAATGCCATTAGCATAGCCAAACTCGTTAATAAACCAAAATATATGCTAGGAATAAAGTTAGAAAATACTAAAATACAAAAACCAATTATTATAGTAACTGAAGTATAATACATTGCAAAACCTATACTCATATGAGTACGCCGCATAGCTAGACTATAATTATTATCCATAGTTAATTCATATTTATATCTATATATATAATGAATTGTATTATCTACAGCTATTCCCATACTAATAGCTGCAATCGTAATAGTCATCATATCTAATGGTATCTTAAACCAACCCATAAATCCTAAAACCAAACCAATAGATATAACATTAGGTAATAAGGCAATTAAAGAAGTTTTTATAGATCTAAATAATACTAAAAACATAAGAAATAATAAAATAATAACACTACCTATTGTAAGTATTTGAGATTTAAATAAACTTTGAAGCATATTATTATATAAAATTAAAACATTACTGTAATGGACTTTTTCTGAACTTATATTAGCTACATCAGGAATCTCTAATTTTAATCTTTCTAATAATTCATTTCTTCTTAATTTTGGCATTGAATCTATGATTCTTACAGTAATTTTAGCTTGATTATTTTCTATGGATACATATGGAGAAATAATTGTCTTCTTATACTTTTCTGGTAATTTTGAATATAATAATGCTAATTGAATTATATCTAAATCATTTCCATTATTTAGTAATTTGCCAACTTTTAATAACGTTGCTAAAGACATTACCTTACCTATTTCCGGTTGATTATCTAAATAATCATGAATTTTAGTTATTAACTCCATTTTTGAAGATGTAAAAAATAATTTAGAAGTATCATTAAAAAATTCAGATTCTTCATCTAAAAAATCAAATTCATCATCTGCAAAATCATCTTGTTCTTCTATAAAAACATCGTTTTCAATATTCTCATCAAGATCAATAGTTATATCCAATATAGTAGTTCCCCCCAACTTTTCATCTATTAATTTCATACCTTTATAAATTTCACTATTATTTTTAAAATAATCAATAAAGCTATTTTCAACCTTTAATTGGACAATTCCTAAAACTCCGATAGTTAATATCAAAAAAGCTATAACAATTACTTTTTTTCCAATAAAATCAGATAGGTCTGCAAAATATTTAGGTAAAGGAACCTTTTTTTCAAAGTGCAAATTAGGAGAAATTTTTTTTAAATATATCTGTAATATAGGAAATAAAATAAATGCACTAATTAGTGATATTATAATCCCTATACTCATCATCCAACCAAAATTGATGACTGGCAAAAGACCAGAAAAAACTAAAGATGAAAAACCTACAATAGTTGTAAGCACCGTATAAAAACACGGTTTTGCCATAGAAGATACCGTTTCTATTAATAATTCTTTTTGAGAAAAATTAGGATAAAAAGTGTATAACTCTCTATACTTAACTGTAAGATGAACTATTATTGCCATAGTAAATATTAATTGCAATGAAATAAAATTGGATGAAATAATTGTTATATCCCAACCAAAAATCCCTAAAACACCAGCTGTAATAATTACAGAAAAAGAGCAGGTAATTAATGGTATTAACACCCATCTTAATTGCCTAAAAATTATAACAAGAGAAATTACTAAAAATAATAATATAGAAATACCAAATATTTTTAGGTCTTTTTTGACATAGTTTACTACATCATTAGTAATCATACTCAAACCTCCAAGAAAAATAACTTCATTTCTCTGATAAGGCATAATAATATTTCTAATATTTTTAATTGTTTTTTTATTCTTTATTTTTGATAATTCTTTATGAGTTTTATAAGTATTTTGTATAGTTTTTAACTTTTGAATCTCATTGCCATCTAATAAATTTTTACTTTGTTTTATTCTTAACTTATTTCTTTCATCTCTTAGACTATTAAAATAAATATCTTCTTTGAGATTAATTACTATTGCCGTAGTTTTAAAATCTCTACTAACTAAGTTATCTTTATATATTGGACTATTTACAAATTCATTTTTAACAAGATTCAAATCCAAATCCTTTGATTTTATAGTAGGAATAGATTGTAATAATTCTGATATTGGTTTTGGAGGACTTAAAAGTATAGGCACATTTAAAATAGAAACTACTGAAGAAACTGAATTCAATTTCATTAAATTCAAAGAAATAGATTCTATATTATTTAAAGTATTTTTAGAAAATAAATTTTCTTTTGGAGTGTAAGCAAGAATTAAAAAATCTGAAGAATAATATCTACTATTAATTAACTGTGTATATGCTAGATCTTTATCACCTTCTAAAATTAAAGTGTCAGAAGATGCATCAATAACTAAAAGTCTAGAAAAGTATCCAAAAATAATAACCGTTATTAGTAATACAAAAAATATTATCTTAGGAAATTTAAATATAAAATTTTTATAAAAATTATTAATCGACAACTTTTCTCTCTATCTATGACTATTTTTATTTTAAATTAATATAGTGATATCAAATAAATATAAATACATAATAATATTAATTTACCTAATTACTAATATAGAGTATATATTTCTAAATTTATTTAAATTAATATTTAATTATTATTATAACTGTATTTTATAAATAGTTAATACTTTAGGCCCGGTGTCAGAGTGGTTATGTAGAGGACTGCAAATCCCCGTACGGCGGTTCGATTCCGTCCCGGGCCTCCAAAAA
>LWDU01044703.1_pt1 | contig 11716 bp, 9 predicted proteins | sample 727161 | NCBI WGS metagenome assembly LWDU01 (sample SAMN04566230, study PRJNA314399) | hydrothermal vent metagenome | isolation source: deep sea hydrothermal plume seawater | place: Mexico: Gulf of California, Guaymas Basin | collected 2004-07-11 | reverse complement strand
TGCCGCGGTCAGTTGGGTTATTTAGAAAGGTGGGGTGGAACGTTATTCCTTATCCAGTGGATTTTAATACAACCAAGAGAATTAGATTAAAGTTTGACCTTAGAGAAATTGGAAGATTCTCTCAGGGAATTCGCGAATGGTTGGGATTGATTGTTTATAGAGCAATCGGGGAAACATTGACTTTTTTCCCTAGCCCTGAAAGAGTAATCATTAAGAGCTAGTTTTTTTATTAAATAAATTTTATTTATTTCGAAACTCGAAAGAAGACACAATGGTCTTGCCAATAGCCTGTGTGTAAAACTGGGCTATGCTTTGACAACCTTATTAGTTGTATATTTAAACATAAATTTAAAATATTGTAGCACCGATAGAAGTTTGCATATCGAAAGATCCTTTTTTATAGGGACTTCAATTTTTCGCTTTTGAATAAAGGTCGTATTTCTTCTAAAAATGGTTTTAGTCGATGCACAACAACTCGAAGATCTTTTATGATTTTCTCTTGCCGTTCTGGTTCTATGGGATTTTTCACTGCCTCCTTATGTAATGCGTTCTCCAAAATATGGATAGGATTGATATTCTTGAGGCGATTAAGATGATCCGGGGCTAACTGAACTATAGAACGAAATTGGTTCAGACCTGATTCCACTGCCTCATCTAATGTTATCTTAGTAAATCCTATAATGGATAAAAAGCTAACAGTAGCGACTACCATTTTAAAAAAAAATTGTTTTGAAAAAAGTGGATTAGAAACGCCCTTTAATCGACTTGGGGGAATGTTAAGATTTAATTCTTTCATTATAGTTAAACGAGCATTCTTTTTTTGAATTAGCTCATGGTAGGCCGAATTGAAGTCATCGCCTTTTACTAATAGTTCAAGGTTCTGGAGTCGCAAATAAAACTTTTCATCCTTTATTGTTAAAATAATATCTTCATTCAGATATTCTTGATTGTCTAAATTGGGATTCATGAAATACTCCTTTTGTTATTTGAGGCTTTGGTTAATCTTTCAGATGAAGGTTTCGATTGATATCAAAAGATAAAACCTTTATTCGAGGTTAGAGTTCCTCTCAACATTTGGGTATATTTAGATTTTTAACTCTTTTTGTGATTGCCAGCAACGCGATAGATTTTCCAGAGAGATATTCCATCTAATCCCTTAATAACGAAAGGGGTGACATCCGGGTAAAGATTAAGAAATAATTGTTCATACACATTATCTGTAACATACAAATCCCCTAGGTAATTGTGATGGGAAATAAAGCAATAATAAATTTTGTCACTAGTTAATTTAAGGTTGGAGTTAATTTTGACAAATTTTAAATTAGCATCAACTTCATATGGTGAAGGAAGGCCTTGTAAATTTAAATTAACGACTCTGGGTGCATTATTGGTGAGTAAGCGAAGAGCTAAGTTTGCATGTCTCAATGATTGGGAGCTTGTGAAAACAATAGAAGAATTTTTTGAATACCCTTCGTTAGTTATATGTTTGTATATTTCACGGTGTTTTATGTAGAACGCACCATCATAAAAGTTTTTCGAAGGAAGTTCGATGAAAATAAAATAAGTTCCGATCAGTACTGAACCACCTAGAAGAATTCCTGTGAGAATTGCGTCAAACCTTTTCCTCGAGTACTTATGATTTAATATTAGTTTAAAATACAAATTTAAAGGCAGCCACTTATGAGATGAGCGGTGGAGATACGTAGCGGAAAATCTGGCTCCAACCGTGGCTAGAATTATAAAAGGAGGGATCAGTAGGATCATATTTTTAATTCTAACTATAATAACTAACGAGTAAACCAGAATAAAAAAAAGTAACCAGCATATTAAGAAAATATTTTCTTTGCGTTTATTTTTGAAGAGAAAGTACATTCCTGGAATACTGAAAGCAAAAATAAAATAGCTGTAGATCAGAGGGATCCCAGGAGGTGCAATAATGTAATGCCAGTCTTCGTCAAGCCCATTAATGAATACCGAGTTAAAAAAAAAGGCTATATTCTCTGAAAGGCGATGAATGTCAAAAAGAACTAGCGCTTCAATGTTGTGAGAGGCGATTGAGCCTCGGTTGGTGTACCAATCAAACCAGGTTAAAAGTGGGCTTTGGTCAATCTTGAAATAAGTTAAGTGAAAAATATTGAGAGTGATTACAGTGAGCAATCCAATGATAAATAAAGAAAGAAAGTGTAGATTCGGGGTAAATCGTTTTTCTCTTGCAGACCGAAAGAAGCAATAAGTAGCAATAATAATTGGAATTGAGAAGGATCCCACATGGAAGAAGAGAAGATTTACTCCTAGGGCTATTCCTGAACTGGCCAGGGCAACCAGTGTTTTTTTTTTTTCATAGCGTAAATATAAATACACAGTGAGGAGACTCAGAAAATAGTTATATGCTCGCAGAGAAGCTGAGTCGAAATTAAATGTGATCCAAATATGGGGTGAGAAGGCACAAAGAATTGATGATAAGACAGCAGTCTTTTCTCCGAACAGACATCGGGTAATTCCAAAGACTAATAAAATGCTTCCAATATTGAGTAAACTAATTAATAGTTTTTGAGCTAACCAAAGATCTTCACCTTGAAGGTTGAAAACTTTATAAAAAATGTAACCAGGTAGGTTTTCATAAGAAAATGCGGACAGATTTGTTGTAATGCTTTTGCTGAATTGATTGTTCATAAACGAATCATTTTGCTCTATGATAGTTTCTTTTAGATGTCCTTGTCTGTGAGCTTCAACATATTTGTTAAACCATAAACCGCCGGGGGCAAAGCTGTGGAGAGTGATTTTTTCATAAAAAGAAAATGTCACCAAAAGTGATGTGATAAGTACAATGCTAAAATTTTTTATTTGAGGTGACATTAATGTAAGTAAATTTTTTAACTAAAAGTTGCTTAAAAAAATACATCTCAGAAGGTGGATGAAGGGGTGGTTGAACCAACTTTTGAGAGAGTAAAGGGGGCCTGCCTTTCGACTTTTTTCGTCAACCAAGAACACTCATTATATGTGTCTTGAGTTTGTTTTACTAAGGTTTATTTATGTTTTTTGGTGGAGTTTACGTTTTTTAACACTAATATTAATACAATTTTCTGTGGACATTACTCTTTTGAAAAATGGCATCGAATAATAATAGTCTGAAAATTTCACTTATTACCCCCATGTTTAATGAAGAGGGAGAAATTGAAAATAATATTGACCGTATTCTCGTGACCATGGAAAAGCTTGGAAAAGAATGGGAATATATTTTAATAGATGATGGATCTACGGATGACTCATATGAAACTGCACTAGAGAAGATTAAAAATCATCCTCATTGTCGTGTTTTGCATTATCCGCGCAACCAAGGGAGAGGGTATGCGTTGAGAAAGGGGTTTGATGCTGCTAGAGGCAAATACATTATAACTACGGAATCGGACTTGTCCTGGGGGTTGAACATAATTGAGGAGCTATACAATCAACTGGTTTCATCAAAAAGTGATGTTGTCGTAGCAAGTGTGTTCCATGAGGGAGGGGGCTTTAAGAATGTTCCTGCTTTTCGTCGTTTATTAAGCAAAGGTGGAAATTGGGTAATGCGTTGGTGTTTTGAAGGTAACCTAACTCAGTTTTCTGGAATGACCCGTGGTTATAGAAGGGAATCTATTCAATCTATGCACCTTGAAGAAAAGGATAAGGAGGTGCATCTTGAAATTATTAGTAAGGCAGAGGCTTTAGGGTTTAGTATTTCGGAGATTCCGGCAACTATTCAATGGAGCAAAAAAAGATCTAAAGAAGTTGGAAAAAATTTTTCTACACTACGTTATGTTATTCCTCATTTACTGAGTTCTGTAAATCAAGGGTCTTTGAAATTTTTTTTCTTTTTAAGTTTTTTATTGTTTTTTATAGGGATGGGACTTGCTGTTTTTGGTACCGTTAATAAATTTTTTTTCATTACAGGACAACCGAAGCCAAATATAGTTAACTACGGATTAATCTTGCTGCTAATGAGTGCAGTTGGTTCTTTGTTTGGAAGTATGAGTGTGCAATTGAGATACATAAGAAAAAGCCTTGTTCATCTTCAGTCTCAAGTCGTGGTTTTGGATAGAAAAAAAAAAGAAAGGACTAGAGAGACTAGTGTGAGAGGTGAAGAGCAATAGGTCAGAGATACTTTAGGTAAATGCTAGTTTAAAATTGCGTTGATAAAATTTAGGTATCGTGAATTGCGATGTTCCTGTTTTTATAGGTATTCAAAGTTTTAATCTTTTTTTTATGGTGAAAATGTTTATTTTCTATATCGGGAATCAATTACACGAACTGGGTTCCCCACTGCGATGCTGTAGGGTGGAATATCTTTGTTGACCAAAGAACCTGCTCCGATCACACTTCCCTTCCCAATACGACTGCCATTTATTATAAGTACCCTAGCTCCCATCCACACATCGTCTTCGATAACAGTTTTCTTGTATGTCATTGGTTGGTCCAGCATGGGGATTTCTGTGGATTCTAATATATGGTATGAACAATCGATTAGACAATGGGGGCCCATTAGACAATTTTGCCCAATGATGACGCCACCGTGACCATGTATAAATGAAAAGTGACCCACATTAGTGTTTGCTCCGATTGAAATTTGAGAATCTTTAATTTGCCTAAAATTCCAACAATGGAGGCGAACTGATTCACCAATAACTACATTGTTCTCAAGTGTTATAGGAGCATCAGAAAATGCATGAAGATAGGAATTCCGATCTAGGTATATATTTTTCCCAAAATTTATGAATTTAATTCCTCTTAGCTCGACATTTTTTTCGACATACACGTGACCACAGCAAGAAGAAATTTTTTTTAAAAAAAAACTTCTTAATGCATGCCCAATCAAAGTAGGAAAGTTTCTAAATAGAGTTAAATAGAATTCCTCTGTTAAATAGTTAGAGATGCTTCCGCCATTATAAAAGCAATATTTTTTAATTTTTTCAAAGATGGTGGATTCAAATTGTTTTGAAAGGTTAAAGCTATATTTTTCCTCATCTTTTATATTTTTTTCCATACTTTCAGCCAAGAATTCTAGGTTTTATAGTAGCCTTGAAAATATTAAGTGGAAAAATAATTTCCATGAGTAGGTGTTTTAGGGGGCAGAGAGATAAGTCGATGACCTCTTGAATTTTGCAAATCAATGTAGACATTATAGCAAAACCATTTGTCAATTTGCGCCGCATAATTGGCATTTATTTTTTTAACGGGACGGTCGATAAGTAATTTCTCGTAATCTTTTTATGTTAAAATTGTTAAGGGATAAAAGCTGGTCTTATTCAAGCAAATTTGTTTCCTCTTAAATATTTTTCGATGTAGGGAGATAACTTGAATATGTATTGAAATATTTGAACTTAGTTTGGTTTTTCTCTTTTATTTTTTTTAATCATTGATTTTCCTACTTGCTGAGAATTAGAGCTTTATGGATAAGAAACTCCTTTTAGTTTCTCCATCATATCAATATAAAAATAAGTCTTTGAGGTGGTTAGCTAAATCTATAACTGTAGCGCCACCATTAGGTTTGCTTTATGTGGCGGAGGCGGCTAAGTCTATTGGTTGGTCCGTTGAAATAATTGATTCGGAAATGGAAGAATTCTCTCTGGGAACAGTAGTAAATAAAGTTATTTCAGCTGCGCCTGATCTGGTTGGGATTACCGTTACAACTCCTTTTTTGCAAAGCGCTATCCAAATTAGCGAAGGAGTTAAAAAAATAGCTAGTATCCCAGTTATTATGGGGGGTGCTCACCCTACCGCAAAGGGGTCGGAAACTTTACTTGATTGTTTTGATTTTGCTCTGCAAGGGGAAGGCGACGAAGCGTTTAAGCACTTTTTAAAGGCTTTTGAGGGAAACGGGAGATACTCGGATATTGCTGGGCTCATTTACAGAGACAATGGTGAAGTTTTTTCAAGTCCTTCCGAACAGCTCGAAAACTTGAATCAGTTGGGTGTTCCTGAAAGAGGGTTGTTGAATCTAAAAAAGTATGTTTCTCGAGTGCCGAATCATGGCACTAAAAGATATACGTCAATAATGGCGACCAGAGGTTGCCCATATGAGTGTGTTTTTTGTGCGGTTCAAACAATGTATGGACGTACCTTGAGGTTCCGTCCTGTTGAGGATGTTATTGAAGAAATCAAAGTTTGTATTAAGAATTACAATATAACACACTTCCATTTTGTCGATGATACTCTGACCGTAAATAAAAATTATGTGCGTAAGTTGTGTCGATCAATAAGTGACAACGATTTAGATATTACTTGGGAGGGTTGGACTCGGGCAGATTGTATTGATGAGGAGTTACTTGCCTTAATGATGGGAACGGGTTTTGTGCGCATCAGTTTTGGTGTTGAAACTGGAAATCCAGAGGTTATGAAAAATCTAAAAAAAGATATGAACCATGGACATATCAATGCTGCCTTTGAACTTACTAGTAAAATGGGTCTGGAAGCTCGTTGTTCTGTGATGATTGGCAACCCTGGAGAAACACGAAAAACTCTGTGGGATACAATCAACTTTATTAGGGATAACGATAATATAAAATATTCTACACTTTCTATTGCGACCCCTTATCCAGGTACCGAATTGGCCGAAATGGCTAAGGAAGGTCGCCATGGATTGAAACTTAATATCACCGATGAAACAAAGTTTTTGCGTTATTTCAGTCCTACCATGCAGATGAATGACCTGAGCATGTCAAACCTTAAAATTATGCAGGTCGTTGGTTTGATCTGGATGCACATGACTCCTGTTAAAATTGTTGGGTCCATTAAAAGATTCGGTTTTTTCCGGATTGGAATTACTGCTGTTATGACATCTTTGTTATTTTTAAAGATGATTCTGATAGATACAGTTGTGGACTCTTTGAAAGAGCGGTTTGTCTGAAATTAAGAATTCCATACCATTACTTCCTCTAATAATCTTTTTTCAAATGCTTCGTTTGGTAGTCGGTAGTTGAGTAACCTATCGACGAAAAACCGTTATCATGGTTGATATTTTTTTTTAAAATCGTGGTTTAATAAAAAAGACTCAGCCTTCTTCTACATGAACAGAATAATCTTGGGAATAAATTGTGGATATGACTCAACAGCATGTTTGCTTGTTGACGATCGCGTGGCGGCAGTTGTAGCTGAAGAAGGGCTTTCTGGAGAAAAAAGACATTTAGGATTTCCAAGGAAAGCTATTCAAGAGGTGTTGAAAATTTCCGGAATAGCTCCAGAATCAGTTGGTATTGTTGTTATTCCGCATATTGCATATATGAATGCTCATCCCTTTTTCATAAATCTCATAATGCGTGAAAACAGAACCGGCTTGGATATTAGCAATGAGTTTAAGATTGTTTCATTAATGAGGGAACTTTTTTCCCAAATTAAAGAAGGGGGAAATTTTTCACTACAATTTTCTCGAATTATAGGTGGAGATTACGCTAGGAATATTTTTAAGAAAAACTTAAGATCCCTGGGGATTACAGCCAGTCTTGAACCTATAGAGAATCAATTAGCTCATGCCGCGAGTGCATATTACACTTCAGGGTTTAAAGATTGTACGGTATTTTCCTTTGATGGGAGTGGAGATGGTTTGAGTCATACGACTAGTGTGCCGAAAAATTTAATTCTTAAAAGAATTGCATGGACCGATGAAATTTTTAGTCCAGGTGTTTTCTACTCATCAATCGCAAAGCACCTTGGTTTTAAGAGAATTTATCAAGAAGAGAAAATAATGGGCCTTGCCGAAAATGGAGATCCGTCTAGATTGTATTCTTTTTTTAGTGATATTTTGTGTGTTTCAGAAGACGGTTTTTCTTTTTCTTCAAAAATAAAATACCATTTTTCTCTAACTAAAAAAATCATGATGTTTTTTAAATTTTTTTCAGGTAATTACTTTAGAAGTCATCGTACCAATTTTTTATTGGACTTATATCGAAAATATTTAATTAGAGAAAAACCTGAAGATATTGCCGCTGCAGCCCAAAAAGTTTTTGAGGATGTTACTGTAAGCTTGGTTGAAAATACTATTAAAAAGACAGGTTTTAGAAAGGTTGCGCTAGCTGGAAAGGTTTGCGCAAATATCAAGCTCAATCAAAAAATTATGGAAATTGAGGGTGTGGAAGAAGTCTTCATTCACCCTGATCCCGGTGATGGCGGTTCTGCTATTGGAGGTGCTTTAGCTTATATTGCTAAAGAAAATAAGAACACCGATAGTTATCTTAAATCCAAAAGAATTGAGCATATTAACTGGGGTCCTGAGTTTTCGAACGATGAAATTAAATTTGAAATAAAAAAATTCGGCTTGGAAGCTAAATATTTTCAGGATATTGAATCCGAAACGGCAAGATTGATTGCTCAAGGTTACATTGTTGGGCGTTTTAATGGACGTATGGAATATGGACGTAATGCATTAGGTAATCGGAGTATTCTTGCTGAAGCCTCAGGGAAAGATGCTTCGCAGAAGGTTAATGCTAGACTTAAAAGAGATGATTTAATGCCCTTTGTATCCAGTATTCTTGAAGAATATGTCACAGACTACTACGAAGAGATAAATAAGTTCCGCTACACGGGAGAATTTGTAAGTATCTCCGGTAAGTTGAGAGCAGCGTATCGTCAAAAATTTCCAACGGTTACCGATGTCGATGGTTCCGCTCGACCTCATATTGTTCGTAAGCTTAGTAATCCTAATTTTTATAGGGTCCTTTCCTCTTATATGGAGCGTACTGGTTTCCCAATTATTTTGAACATCACTTTCAATAATCTTAATGGCACAATCGTTTATGCCCCAAAAGATGCCGTGAGGAGTTTTTTGGCGGGGTGTATAGATGTTTTATCAATAGGTAACTTTATTTTAAAACAACCTGGCTTGTAAAACATATACAGCAAGAAAAACTAATGTTTCTAACACAACTCCCACCATTATTTTTATCGCGTTGAGTAGTTTTTTTGTCTGATAATCGCCAAGTCTAGAACACATGAAAATTATTAATGTTGTAGGAACAAGACCTAACTTTATTAAGATAGCTCCCCTTATGGAGCAAATGCTTCTAGAACCTTCGATCAGTCCTATTCTTTTACATACAGGTCAGCATTATGATGAAAATATGAGCCAAGTATTTTTTGATCAACTAAAAATTCCAAAGCCTCATATTTATCTAGGAGTGAGTTCAGAAAAAAATATAAATCTAATCAATAAAATTGTTAAACGATTTGATCCTATTTTGGAACGCGAAGACCCTACTGCAGTGTTGGTAGTTGGTGATGTGAACTCTACTTTGGCTTGCGCTCTAGCAGCATCTTCCCGAGGAATACCTATTATTCATGTTGAGGCAGGTTTGCGTTCCTTTGATAATTCGATGCCTGAAGAAAAAAACCGATATACTACCGATCACCTCTCCGAATTAATGTTTGTTACTGAAAAAAGTGGATTAGAAAACCTTGCTAAAGAAAAAGTTGATCCTAAAAAAGTTCACTTCGTTGGGAACGTGATGGTTGATACTCTTAGGAAACATAGCGAATTGGCAGAGAGAAATAGTTGTATTTTAGAAACACTAAAGCTAAAAGAAAGACAATATGCAGTCGTGACCCTGCACCGCCCATCTAATGTCGATAATGTTAATATTTTAAAATCTATCCTCGAAACAATTAGAAAGTTGGCAAAAGAGCTGAAAGTTGTTTTTCCTCTGCATCCTAGGACTATAGAGAAAATAAAAGAATTCAATTTAGAATATACAATAAACTCAGTCACCACTACAGCGCCCTTACCCTATCTTGATATGCTACTCCTGATAAGTAAAGCCCGCCTAGTCTTGACAGATTCAGGAGGTATACAGGAAGAAACAACAGCTTTAGGTGTTCCTTGTATTACCATGAGAGAAAACACAGAGCGTCCGATAACCATAGAAAAAGGAACCAATATATTGGGTGGTAATCAAGGTGCGAGCATTTGGTTGGCTGTGAAAAATCTTATGAAAGCAGGAGGTAAAAGCGGTGCTATTCCAGACTTATGGGATGGAAAAGCTGCACAGAGAATCGTGAAAATAATTTCCTCTTGGACTTTTCCTTAATACTTCCAGTTAGATCCATTACCATTTGATTTATCTACTTACCCATAAATTGATATGTCTCATCTAAAAATGCACCTAAACGCTCAGCAATAAGTTTAAACCCATAGCTATTTAGATGCCTACCATCTACTAAGCCTGCAGCGTCCTCTCGGTTCAATAGATTGTTAACAAAATAAATTTTATCGTCACCTTTATTTCTTAAAGAAGTAACAAGAGATAATGACGCAGTATTTTTTTTTCTTTGTTCTTCCTCTCGCCCTGGGTTATAAAACGTACTCATTATATAAATATAAGAGGTTGGTAACTCTTTTCTTAAAACACTCACAAATTGGGGCAAAGTTTTGCTATAGCTTTTACTGGTAGGGTTTGCCCAGTAGTCCAATACAATCAAGCTTGGTTTTAATTCTGCAATGTAGTTTGCAATCTCAATATCACCTAAACCATTCCCAGCGAATCCTAAATTGAGATAATTAATATTATTATTTCGATATATAATTGACTGATAAGTCATTCCAGGATTGGAAGCGCAACAACCTTGGGTGATACTTGAGCCATAATAAACAAACTTATCTTTTTTACTTCCTGGGTGTTTTTTTACTATCGAACTGCGCTCTATCCAGACTGAAAAATCGTATAATTCGCTATAAAGTGGAAAATAAATTTCTACAACCTTTTTTTACCACCTAAATTACTAACAGTAATGTCTATAAAACCATCATTTGAAGGGTATGCACTTTTCTTATATTGATTTTGTACATAAATATCGATACCACTTATCCCATTGCCATGAGGCATTCCTGAAAACCGATTTTTAGTATCAACTAAAGCCTTAAAAATAATCTTGTCTGAGGTTGTAATAAACTTCAACCTTCCACCGGATGTATGTCTTGATAAAGCAAGAACTTCATTGCTCACGCTTTTTGCCACATCACAAGGAACTCTATTGTGTGCATTATTTTTCGTGCTCAATAATCCAAGCAGTTCAAACTCATCGCTTACAAGTCGTTTAATATTGTCATCGTATATATTCTTAGCATGAAGCCTTTGTCCTCTTTGTTCTTTTAACAATACATAGTCTATACAATTGTATGGATTTAATTTCTTGCCGCCCTCTTTTTTACTTTTAGGAATAGCTGCATTTATTTGTTCAAGATTAACTTCGTTGTCACTTGATTTTTGATTGTTAAAATAGATATGGATATATTCTTTTAATTTTTTTGGAAAGAGAAATGTTTTTGTGTAACTCCTGTATGCTTTTAACCTCATTTTTTCTCCATAAACGCCTATCAGTAGCGATAGTAAAATTATGAAAATAAAACTTAAAACATATTTAATTGGGCGCAACTTACTCTCCTCTTTCAATGTTATTTAATTAAAACTAAGATCCACTGTCTTCTGAAAAAATTAAATAGGAGGTTTAGGTTGAAAAAAGGATAAATAAGCTCTATTTAAAATGGTTCCTAAAAAAATAGTAGCTGAAGAAAACAGGAGAATCCAAGCTATAGTTTTCGCACTATCATGGTATAAAAACACCAGAGATAACATGAGTAGCACCCCCCCTATAAGAGGCCACAAAAAACCAAATTCGGAGCGTGCCATATTGTAGGAAAAGATAACATGGCTAACGGCGAGTAATCCCATAGCGGCCGTAACAATTGTAAGCATCG
>LWDU01031953.1_pt1 | contig 11717 bp, 7 predicted proteins | sample 727161 | NCBI WGS metagenome assembly LWDU01 (sample SAMN04566230, study PRJNA314399) | hydrothermal vent metagenome | isolation source: deep sea hydrothermal plume seawater | place: Mexico: Gulf of California, Guaymas Basin | collected 2004-07-11 | reverse complement strand
CAGACCAAGTTGCTTGATGTTGGATAACTGAATTTGAGTTGTATAAAGATACGACCCCTTGGGTATTTGTCATACAGTGACCACAAGATTGGCCATCACCATTTCGTGCAATCACCATGTATCCTCCTGCAGGGATAAGAAGATTCGGGGAATTTTGCGGCCATACTACAGTAACTGGGGAGGAGGTGATTGAAATGTCCATCTGCCTTGAGGAGTGGTCTTGGAGGTACCATCCAGAAAGGTCCACATCTGAACCACCATTGTTGTGAAGTTCAATCCATTCACCAGTAGTCCAGTCTGAAGGCCCAACTGCTTCAGTTTCTTGGCCTAGTGCATTGACAAACAACTCGTTTAGACAAACAGAACCAGTGCATCCTGTACTTTTCGCTCCAGCCAGTTCTGGCTCAAATGCATTTTCAAGCATCACTGCTTGTGGGCTAAGAAGCATCAGCAATAGAATTGAAATTATCATCAGTTTTGGTCTCATCATTGGTCACACACCCTTTGGGCTATCACTAGGGCTGAGTATCCTCACCATTAGGATTTGCCTCGCCCTAAGGGCGAGTTGATTTCATGTAAATCCAAATGAATCAACTTTAGATGCAAATGTGTAAATCATGATTGGAACAAGGATGATACCCATTCCATGGCTTCGCCGTATACCAATTCTCGGTGGCATTAATCCAAGAATCGTACCAGCGATTAGCACACCTATTCCAATCCAACCGGTGGATAACCAAACCAGAATCGTGACGAAAACAATCACGCCCATCACTAGAGATCGGAGTGGAATAAGTTCGTGCAATTTCAACATCCCTTTTCCAACTTTAATCATAATCGGTACAGCGATTAGGCCTGATGCTACTGTCACCGCTAACAATCTGATAAAATCAGGAGGAGGTTCAATCCCTGACCAAGGGTCAATTGGATACATCATGTTTAGTGCAAGAGCGGCTCCAGAACGTGGCCTGCCAACTAAGTATAGGAAAGCAAGAACCATCACAGTTACTGCGGTGTTAGTTGCAGATAGGATTGCAATTACTTCCAAATCTTGTTGACTTGATTGTGCTTCAAGGTCTAGGTCTGGGGATATTTCTCGCTCCTCTCTAGCCGATTGAATTAGTGCTAAATCATCCTCTGATAATGGTGCCCCTCCAACCATCATAGCTGCTGATTCATCATTCAATAATCCACGTTGTTCTGGGTCAATTATAGCTGCTCTTGGAGATGAACCGTCATCAGGTATTTCCGCAACGATTCCCCCTTCTGCTGCCGCTTCTGCCTCACGGCGTCTTGCAATAGCCTGCATCGCTGGGTGGTTTGCTTGACCGGGGCCAAATTCAAAATCGGCTGGAATATAATCGGGGTCTTTCCATTTACCAATAAAATTCCTCACAGTCATCACAACAACAGTTGCTTGAGCAGCAGTCATACCGGGTAGAATAGCCATCACAGCAGCACAGATTGAGGATAAAAAGCAAGGAATAATGAGTGGCCCCGGTGCTGGTAATTCCCAGTCATCATCTTGTGCTGGCATTTCAGAAGTTGTAACAAAGATATCAAGTAAATTGGCTATGCCAAATAGCCCAGCAAGACCCGGCATCAGCATAGTGGCATTTGGCATCCCAACCGGTGAGCGGCCAGGCAACTCGAAAACAGCCCAGCCATAAAATCCACTGAGTAGGAAAAATGCGGTTGCAACTATCATCCCAGCAATGTTGGAATTATCTGTAAAACTGAAATCAAATTCTCTTCCAAATAGTTTAATCTTCCAGCGCTTACTTATTGCTTGCATCCAGTGTGGCCAAGGGATTCTAGTAGTTTCAGTTAAGATTAGAAATAACGAAATCGCCAATAATAAGTACGGTAAAATTTCACGGCTATCCTCATAAAATCCTAATCCCGGATTTTCACCAAATAGGAGTCGAGCGAATACCAATAATGGGATCGACAATAACAATCCAAGTTGTGAGCCACGTGCAGAATAAGCAACCCCTTGGGTAGCCTTACCTGCAAGTAACATTCTATGTCCTGGTAGCAGAGCAAGTGCCGTATCTCCATCTGGTGCTCCAACTAGAGCACTAGGGATGTAATTTAGGAATGTATGAACAGTCCCCATTGCCACGATAATGGCTGCAACGGCCGAAAGAGGGATTCCTAGGCCAATTGCCAAAGGTGTGAGGCTGAGCGCGATAAGTGCGACATTGTTAACGTGAAATCCCGGGATTAATCCAGTCATACAGCCAAGGAATACGCCAATGAAAAATGACCCTAGAAGCCATAGCCACTCAACCATCCAAATTTCCATTAAATCACCTCACGTGTCTTTAGCGTCGGTCAAGACAAAGTTGTACTTCACGTTCAATTACACTTTCTTGAGTTGATAATCTCCCTTCCCAAAATATAGGGGTGGCTCCATTCGCATCTTGTGTGGTCTGCTCAGTGCCGTCACCGAGGAGACAAAGGCGTTCTCCAACTTGAGTACCTTCTCGGTTAATCCATAGGGTGCCGTTCTCTTCGCTTACCACACCGTTGATTTTGACTAATGTGTTGATGTCCCATTGCCATTGGTCGTATCCGTCAGTCCAAGCAAGTGTAGTTACTGGAATTGGTTCGTTCGCCCAAATTGAGATGCTGTGTACTTGGAGAAGTAATCTAGCATCTACTGAATCCCAGATTAATGTCGCTGAAACATTTACTTTTGTTCCCGTTTCTATCCATTCTGAGCGCACTCCCTCAATGATAATTCTCATCTTGGTAGAGCGGGTGAAATAATCGGGCCCATCAGCCAAGTAACCTTTGTTATAATCTGGTGAGATTGAACCGTCAATCCAACCGACTAGATTCAGGGTTTGATTGCGGTAAGCATTGGGGTCTCTTACAAGAGTTGAAAGTTGGGTAGTTGGGCCTCCGAAATCTCCGGTTGGGTTGATTGCGTTAGTTACTTGACCGTGGTCAAGGCATAATTGTATTCTAGATTCTTCCCATACTAGTCGACCACTAAAGTCACCAATATCTCCTGTAGTGTCATTTTCATGGGGTAATAAACACAATTTGTTAGTTTCCCCAGGGCCCATCACCCACCATACACCGCTGTCATTGTATGCCTGCCCCTCAATTGTTACAAGACTGCCTATATCATAAGACCAAGATGTTGAATCTGCACTCCACGAAAGTCGCTTTGCACCGGCTGCGTGTATGACTGTAATTTGAGTTGCATGAGTTTGTAGTTGCCAACGGAAATCCCGTTCTGACCAGCGAACCCAGCCAGTCACAATAATTTTTGAGCCGGCTTCATAACTTTGGTCAAGCCTACCTTCAATTGCTACTGATATTACATGGTCGGCATTTCCATACGATGGGTGATCCATCAAACTAGATATTTGGCGAGTGACATTTCCTTCCAAAACATCTCCTGAATAACCAACAATCGTGATAAGGTCCCCGTCAAATTTTGAAGGGTCATGAGATACACCAGTCAAATTGACCGCATGTACCGTTGGAATCCATGATTTATCCCATTGGACCGCACCAGCACCTTTTGCTGCTACATGTATCCGACCATTCCACTCGGAAACTTCACCGACTACTTGGACTAGAGTTCCAATAGGCGGCAGAATTGGTCCTGTGTCAGTCCACCTGACTTCACTAACATTGTAACCATCTTCAATTAAAATGTCAATACGGTCAGCACCGTTATCATACGGGTCACGTACATATGAAATCAATTCACCACGAATTTTTACCGATTCTCGTATGTGTTCATGCAAGTCAGCAATTTCAATAATATCTGGTTCTCGAACTACTGCATAGAAATTCATTACGCTGACTAGCAGAATGCTAAGAAAGAACATCGCCCACAATTTAGCCATGCATCCGCTCAGGGGGGTTACAGGCTTGAAGGTTCGGCTACTTTATTCTCATGAGGTAACCCTGTTCAGAGGTGTATATTCATCTATTGTAACCCCCTGTCGCTACTATGGTGGTGGCAATCAGGCGCGTTAGTTTCACTACCGCTTTAGCATTGTTAATCATGTTTTCAACTACATTTGAAACCGGATATATTCTCGATGAACCCACCTCTTATTCAGTTGAAGAGGAAGGACAAACAATTGATAATTCCAGCACTAATTGGACCGCCTATTTACCTGTGTGGAATGTTGGTGATTTGTGGACTTATTCCGTAGTCTTGGATGGGCAAGCCCTCATTGAGGGTTCACCCGAACTTGAAGGTGCGGAATTAGACTTGTTGCATGGTACTGCAGTGTTACAAGTAATGGGGGTTGAGGAATTGATTATCGGTGAAGAGATAATCCCGGTATATCGGACGGTTACAGCAGCAGTAGTTGTTGGTGATGGAAGGGACTTCCCGGCTCCCATTTTAGGAACTGTTGATGGTTACCTAACAGCGGCATTAACACTAACTGAATATTTACGGGTTGGTGACTTGGCTTTACTTGAATATGATAAACACATAGTGATGACTTTCACCGCCGAGATTTCATTCATTGAACAGACAGTTGATGTGGCAGATTTCGTAGAGTCTGGTATTTATTCGCCCCCGCTGGAATTCTATGATTTTCCCTTAGCAATGAATGAGTCATGGAATAGCGTTACCAATTTGACAAAAACCTATTCTGGAAGTAGTGATGTGGTATCAATGCCAGATGAGCCAGAATATTTTGACCAAGAATGGGAATTCTTGGTTAATGCAACAGGGAATGGTGGATTCTCTAGTTGTACAAATAGTACGAAATTATGGCAAATAAGTCCAAATGGAGACGTTGAGGAATGGCGTTGGTGGTGTCCTGAGGTGAACCATTATTCTAGCCGCTGGACTAATGATATTGCTTTAGGAGGGGTTGATGCTGAGATGACTCTAACCAGCTATCAACCTGTGACAGATGTTATGTCAGTAAATGTTGAAATTAATCCCACTTCATCACCACTGAATAGTGAGGTTGATTGTTGGGTTAACATCACGGATTCCTCTGGGAATAATGTTTCGGGGAAATCAGGATATGTCTATCTCACTGGAGTCAATAGGACCTCTTTCACTACTTCAGATAATGGTTCAGCCTATATCCGATTGAAAGTTGGAAACACAATGGATGACACACCTACATCTGATGATTGGGCTACTCATGGAGTAGTGGCTTACCTTCATTCGGATCAAAGTGTGGGGGCTGTAACTTTGACATTAGAAGGGAGCGCAATAGGTGGATTATTACGACAAGAAGCAAACCGGCTTGCTGCCCAGGCCGGAGCAATTACTTTCTTACTAGATAGTCAGTTTGAATCTTCATTTAGATACTGATGCGTAGATGATGGATGAGATTAAGTCTCATCAATGTCATCAAGTGAGTCAATTTTCGACTCCATTTCTTTGACATCAAACTTCTTTTCTTGCACCTTTTCAATTAACCCACTTCCTTTCTTTTGAGTCGATTTTGAATCTGATGAGTTGAGCACCCTATCTAGTGTTGATGTGCTGTCTGTTTCAATTCTGGTTTTTGGTACTGCGCTGATACCAAACCAAGTAGCTCCAACCCCAATTACAACTAGAATTACCATGCAGATTAGAACCGTTGGAAGCAACCAGTTTGTGCTCATGGTGGAGGAGTGTGGCTCATTCGCATAATATCGATAATCAGTTAGTGTAGCAGATAGTAACAAGGTACCATTTTGCCATGTTTCTGTATGGGCAAGAAATCCTTCTTCACGGAAGAAATCAATGGTTGTAGTATTATCTCCAAGGTCTACTCTTTGGATTGCTAAAGTATCATGTAATTTAGTATTATCAATTCCATAATATACACCATTTTCACCCAATACTTGGTAAGATAATTGAGTGACAGTACTGCGATTGTACTGATTTTCAGACCATAAGCCACGGTTTTCCCTTATCCTCTCTAAGCCAGTTACTTCAACACTCTTCTCAACATCCCAAAGTTCTCCTATTTGGATAGTTTCGGGAAAAGTCCCAGTTCTCCTAGTCAATGCAACTTCTTGAAGTTCATGTTCGAGAAAATTATCTTCACTCCCGCCTGAGAATTGAGTGATTGTCAGTGTGGTGGTGTCAAGTTTTTCCCAGCCTGCAGTTCCACGTGATTTCCAATGTGTGGCAGTGTAAGAAATTGACATATTTAGGGTATCATTCTCGTAATTTGTTGTGTTATCTTGCCAATCAACGGTGAAATTGACTAAGTGGGTTATTCGGGCCTTGACACAGTCACCTGACCATGTTAGGATAGTGCATGACTCGGTGCCTAATTGCGTCACTCTGAGTTCTTCTCTAGTCGTTAGAGTGACGCCCTCAAAGTTCTGCTCGTCTTGCCATGCATCGGAGAGTTGGTTGACTAGTTGTTCAGTATATCCCTGATACTCAAACCAATCATTAGTAGTGTAATTTGGCTCATCTATCTTTTCTATCGCCAATGAAGTTGGCAGAGATATGACAAATAGCGCGGCGAGGATAAGTGCTTGGCGGCCCGCCTGCATCAAATGGTTCAGAGCCTTCGCTGATTTCAGTATGACGGCTGAATGAGGCAGATTCAAAGCAGTTGCGTCTCACCCTAAGGGTGAGCAACATGAGTTTCCAAGATGGGGTAGGGGCGAAAAACATCGGAATGATGTGGTTGAGTCTGGCTGTTTTAGCGATGTTTATATTACCAATATTAGGGGCTACTGCTACAGTTCCTGTGATTCCCGGGGATATTGAGGATAAGTGGTGGGACACCACTAATATGGACAAGAATGGGGATAAAATCCATGACGCGATCCCAATTGCAATCAAGAGCACTCAGTATGATTGGGTTGATGATGAAGGGCGAATTAGCGTCATTGTTGATTTTGACCATCTACCGACAGAAGCCGATGAGCGACTTCTTGAGAACCGTGTAAATTTCAGGGTTCAGTTCCGCTACCACATCATTGATTCAATTGCTGGCTCAGTTGAGGTAACTCAAATCGGTAATCTTGCTAATTTACCCGGCGTTGTTCTTGTTGAGATTGATGGTATTTTGACTATTCAAATGGCCGATGTCAATGAGATTCATGGCATCACTAATGTTTGGGATGAAACAGGGTATACCGGAGCGGGTTCAGTTGTTGCAATTATTGATACCGGAATTGATTCTAGTCATGAGGGTTTGAATGATTTAGATGATAATAATGAGACCAACGATCGTAAAGTCATTGGATTTTATGATGTCATCAATAGGCCCGATGATACTAATGGTACAGATATTGAGGCATATGATGACCAAGGCCATGGTAGCCATTGTGCAGGAATAACTGCTGGGACAGGTGCACCAACTTACGAATACATTGGAGTCGCTCCTCAAGCCCAATTAGTTGGCGTCAAAGTTCTGTCAGAGAGTGGAAGTGGTTCTTTCGCCCAAGTCATGCAGGGTATGCAATGGACAATTGATAACCGCCACAAATTCAACATTAGAGCAGCCTCAATGAGTCTTGGTGGCCCAGGTGCATCTGAGTGGACAGCAAGTGAGCAAGAGAGCACCAATCGAATGGCTAATGAGATGGTGCGCAATGGGATTGCTCTCTTCATCGCAGCTGGTAACTCAGCCTTTAGCGCCCAGATAGGGACCCCAGGGAGTGCTGAAGATGTCATCACAGTAGGTGCATTAGACAAGGATACAGGAATCGCAATTTACTCAAGTCAAGGTCCAACAGAAGAGGGTCGAATCAAGCCTAATATCGCTTTTGTTGGAAGCAGTGTGATGTCTGTTGACTTCAACACTGGGACTGGATACACAGCAAAATCAGGTACCAGCATGGCAACCCCTGGTGCTGCTGGTTTGGCGGCACTGATGTATCAAGCCAATCCTGACCTTTCGCCATTTGATGTTCGCAACATTATGCAAGAGACAGCAGAATACAGGCTATGTTCGTACATGTTCAAGAACGAGCCATGTTTTGAAGATGGCATTCCCAAAAATCGCCAAAACAATGTTTACGGTCACGGCCACACAAATGGTGAGCCATCCGTTGCAGAAGCGGCAAACCAAGTATATGGGTTGACTTTAGCAATCAATATTTCATCAACAAGTGCGGCAAGTGGTGACAACAAAGTTCACGTAGGACCAGGTGAAACAATTTCCTTTGAGATAATTGGTGAAAGTGTAGGTAAGGTGCAATGGCGTACTTGGGATATGCGCGATTACTGGTCAGACCATCCAGATTTTGAATCAGGAGAAACTCAATTCACAATCTCTCACAAAATGCTTCATGACCGATTGATGTACCTACCTGGGAATGATGTCACAGGTAACCAGACAATTATGATTCGTGGAATTGCAGGTGATAACGCATCTACAAACGCGGTTGTTCATTTGCATGTGATGGGTGATACGCCAATTGAAGTCACTCAGCAGACAGGTGGAATTGACGGTACAATCTTCTTACTTTCAACACTGATTATCATTCTAGCAATTGGATTAATTCTGATGATGTTAATGTTACAAGGTACAATTGCAATTCCAGAATGGGCTCCTTTTTCTACTGATGATTCAGATGATTTTGAGGTTGACGAAGACGAGGTTGAATCAACCACTGCTTCCGCAAAGAAGCGCTCTGCGAGTTGACGGGTGAATTTCGTGGCGCTTGCTGGCGTGCTGATATCTGCGTTCATCGCTGGTTTAGCAGCAATTCTCGTTACTGTTGCTATTGAGAAATGGGGTGGCCTTCATGGTGGGGTATTGGCTACTGTTCCCTCAACAATTGTGCCAGCAGCGGTTGGCATTTGGTTAGCCGCAGGGACGGTTGATGAATTTCAGGTTGCTATGGCCATAGTTCCCATTGGGTTGATTCTTAATGCCGGCTTTCTTTTTCTTTGGAGAGTGGTTCCACCACTAATTCCTGAATGGAAATTTGGAGTACGTTTGACTTCAATAACTATTGTTTCTTTGAGTATTTGGGGTCTATTTGCTGGCTTATCGATTCAAGGTTTCAACCTTCTAACCACTGCTGGAATAGCACCTTTAACAATTGGTTGGCTAGCATTAGTGGTTGGTTTGATTGTTGGCTTTGGTGCAACAATTCAGCATCGTCCAACTCCGAGAGGACGGAACAGTGTGAGCCTACTCACATTATTGGTGCGAGGTATGGCTGCTGCAGCATCAATAGGAATTGCAGTTTGGCTAGCAGGACTTGGCAACCCACTTGCTAGTGGGATAATGAGTATTTTTCCTGCAATTTTTACAACCAGTATGGTTGCATTATGGATAGCCCAAGGAGAAGCGGTTCCAGCTGGTGCAATCGGTCCAATGATGTTTGGGTCACAATCTGTTTCACTGTTTGCATTGCTAGTGGCTATCTGCTATCCGATGACAGATTCAACTATTGGGCTTGTAGGTGTATCCATTGGGGCATGGGTTGGCTCAGTCCTCCTCATCAATGCTACAGTGTGGTATTATCTTAAATCCAAAAATGATAAAATTGCAACACCTTGAATCCTGAAAAGGTTCTCAATAGGTGCATTCAATAAAACCGACAAACCCCATCAATTGCCGGAGGGGGGACAGTGGGAGACAAGCGATACATCCGAGATGCCTTGCACGGTGACATCGTTCTACCTGATTACATCAGTAGAATAGTTGACACAAGAAGTTTCCAACGCTTACGCTATATCCAACAATTAGCAACCTGTCACTACGCCTTTCCATCAGCAACCCATAGTCGTTTTTCACATTCAATTGGTGTGTACCATCTAGCAACTCGTTTAGTGGATGACTTGACTGACCGTTTCCCTGGGAGAATTAGTGAAGTGGATGCAAGGTTAGTACCAATTGCCGCACTGTTACACGATGTTGGACACCCCCCATTTTCACACATGTTAGAGACACCAGAAGTGTTCGCCACATACGCTGATCACGAGGAATGGGGGCGCAAAATATTGATTGACCCAGAATGTGACATTGCCGTAGCACTTCATGAAATTCTCGGTGATGAAGTTGACCGCTTATTGGCGATAATGAAAGGGGGTCAAGTAGAGCCTTTCCTCCATGAACTAGTTTCTAGTCAATTAGATGTTGATAGGCTTGATTATCTAATGCGAGACCAGTTTGTGACTGGGGCTGATGTAGGTGGGTTTGACCTTGAAAGATTATTACGTTCAATCAATATATCAGAGGATGGGCATCTTGTAGTTAGTTCTGAATCAATATCTGCTGTTGAAGCATATCTTGTTACTCGTTGGCATATGTATGAGATGGTTTACTTCCACAAGTTGAGTATGTTGACTTCAGTATACTATGTGCGCGCACTCGCGAGAGCACGAGAGTTGCATGAAGAAGGCTCCCTCCCGATTTCATTGAAAATGAGAGATTTATTGTCAAATCGTAATCTTACTCCCTATCGTTATTCACAGTTGACAGATTCCTTCGTAATTGCAGATGTCTTTCAATGGGCTGACCATCAAGATGAGATTCTATCGGGTTATGCGAAGAGGCTGTCTAGTCGCGCGGTATTTCACAAACAATTGCGTATTGTGTTGAATCCTCTACAAGTCGATGACCTATGGGATGGTTTGAAGGAAATCGTTGAGGGAGCCGGATTTGATGGGTACCATGATTTAATCAATGCACCACTAAGAAAAGAGGGTTATTTGCCGTATCAAGAAGGTATTCACCTTGATGATGGCAGGGATATATCTGAAGCATCACCTCTCATTCGGTCAATTTCTGGCGAGTTTGCCCGTTCAATGGTTTTCGTTCCTGCAGAAGTGCGCAAGCAATGTGAAGAATATGTTGAAGAACAAATCGATGGCATATCTCAATGAGAATATTTTTCTTCAATTCTGTTGAAATCAGATTGAATATAAATGGGCCCGACCGGATTTGAACCGGCGGCCACTCGGTTATGAGCCGAGTGCTCTAACCAGACTAAGCTACGGGCCCTTGACGCCCCGTCTATGCTACCCCTGTTCAAAGTTGGCACTTGAATTGGTGCTACCGTACGCTGAAATAGGACCGCCCAAGAGGGCGGAGGGATGGCATACCCGAGGTTCGGCTCTTTGTTCCTCGCAACTTCACTGTTACTGGTGACTATGTGTTTTATCCCACCCGTTTCCGCACAATTCCAACCTGACATCAATATTGATTGCCCCGATTCGACTGTAGAGATTGAAGTTGGGCCCGGTGATACGAGAGTTGGTTCAGTAACTTGCACCCTTGAAAATTCCCGACCCTATACTGAAGATGTCAATATCTCAGTTGAAGATATTGGGTTGAATGTTGCATATCCTGGTTCAGTATCAGTTGGCGCCAATAGTGAACAAACTTTCACGGTTAGTTGGTCTGCTGAAGTTAATGCAAATGTTGAATCTTTCACTAGTTCAATTGAAGCTACGGTGACTTCAGCAGCGACTGTTGTTCCGGTCCCGGGGAATACAAAGAGCGACTCTGTTAAAGTTGAGATTATGCCTTTTGGTAGGCCTTGGATTGACATGGAAGGGAAGGAGTTATCACTCAATAATGGTGGGCAAACCACTCTTAATTTCTCCTTGCGTAATACAGGGAATGCAGAGGATACACTTTCGGTGGTTATGGAAAATCAAAGTGGTCTTGAAGAGTTTGGTTTTACCTTTGAATATTCAGATACTTCTGCCAAGTTAAGGGTAAATGACTCCAAAGAAATCATTCTCACTATCACAGCATCTGAAGATATTACCGATGGTTCTTTTGTGGTAATTATGC
>LWDU01043260.1_pt1 | contig 11718 bp, 11 predicted proteins | sample 727161 | NCBI WGS metagenome assembly LWDU01 (sample SAMN04566230, study PRJNA314399) | hydrothermal vent metagenome | isolation source: deep sea hydrothermal plume seawater | place: Mexico: Gulf of California, Guaymas Basin | collected 2004-07-11 | reverse complement strand
ATTGGTGGAGCAAATACGACAAAGAGACTCGGAACTGGCGGACACCCTATCCGTTTCAACTGTTGATCTGAAGTTGGTCCAAGAGACCCTAGAACCAAAGAAACAACTAGTTTATTTTCTACCGACAAGGCAGCTAGAAAACATTCGTTTGCTTTCTATTACTAAAGAGAAGGTTGTACTTAAAGAGCTCTCCATCACAGAGAAAGAAATGGCCAAGCTCATCAGTAAGTTCATGGTGACGGTTCGCAGTAATAACATGGAACGTCAAAAGACGGTTTTGAATGATATGCTTTTGGCGTTGGCAGTGCCGGATTGGCTTCAGTCGGAAGCCGTATACGTCGTCCCTAGCGGCAATCTCCATTTCATTCCTTGGGGTGCACTTGAAATCGGATTTCCGGTTGCAGTTTTGCCCACGGGAGGTTGGGTTTTACGTGTTTCAGTTGAAAAATTTAACAACCCTACTGCGGCAATAGTGGGCGACCCAGAGTTTGGTGGGCTCTTTCCGCAGCTTCCTGGTGCTCGCGAAGAAACGATTGCAGTAGCTAAAAATTATGGATCATCTCCTTTGACTGGGAAAAAAGCAACTGAACAAGAACTAAGAAAACAGGTTGGACAAGGAGTTGATGTAATACATTTAGCAACCCATGCTTTGTATGATCCTATTGCCCCTTTGCAATCCTCACTACTGCTAACAGATGGGGAAAATGCAGTGCCACTAACTGCCGAGGCCTTATTCCGAAATCCTCTTAAAGCCAGTGTAGTAGTTTTGTCAGCTTGTGAAACTGGCATGGGAGAAGTAATCGCCGGGGACGACTTGCTGGGGTTGACCCGCAGTTTCTATCTAGGTGGAAGTCGTGTTGTAGTCAGCAGTTTGTGGCCTGTTGAGGATAAAGCAACCCGCTTGTTCATGGAGATTTTTCATAAGGAATCCCTAAACGGCAATTATGGACTTGCATGGTTGCGTGCACGAGATGAGCTAAAACAAAAGGATTATCCACCTGCAAGCTATGGCGCCTTCGTGCTTGGCGGCTCATTTGGAATAAGTACATCAAGCGATACCATCGCTGGCCATCCATAGCAACTGTGAGCGGACTTCCTTCAAAGAAATCTGAACGGACTGAAGAGAAGTCAACTGACAACTTGCAGAGATAGCGAAGAATCAGGCATTGATGGTGATGTGTCTACAGTAGGAACCGATAAAACGTTTTAATTCACCTTGATCTTAAAAATCTCATTACTCTCCAGCTCGTTCGTGTCTTTTATTCTGATCTCAAACTCATGTTCTCCCTCTGGGAAGTTAATCCCGTTAGCATCAATACGGGTTTCTTTAACATAAGGAAGTATTCGGTCGGTAATATCGATTCCAAACATTTTCAGATAAATAACCCTCAGAGATTTCATGTCAACGGATTCGCCAATCGGGTTCCTATCGAAATGAATAAGAATATCGATTAAATCGTTGTAGAGTTTATCTGGATCCGGTTTTTTAATTTTTATAATCGGTCCAGCAGAAGTTTCTTTCCTGACAGGGAACGGTTGGCCTTCAGAATTTGGTCGATGTCCCATTGCTGTTTCTGGATGCTCCATTGTCGGGAGTGCGGCCTCCTCTTTTGTAATCCAAGAAACAATTTTTTTCTCTCCTGCAATGCCTTGACCTGAAATATTCAAAAACAGGAACATAGCAATTAAATTTATGAACAGTTTTGGTCTCATGTATTCACACCTTGCGGTTTATTTTTTTCTAAGTTTTATGGCAATTATTATCGAAATCACAATGTAAGAGAAAGTCAAAACATAAAAAAAGAATGAACCGGCACCAAATAGCTTGATGACCCCGACAATAAAGGGGTAGAAGAAAAACCAGTAGGCGATAAAATAAGCTAAATAAACAAGATTCTCTTTTCTCTTTACATCCGCGATTTCTTTTTCCTGGTTTCTCGCTCCCGTTTCGGTTGCTAATGCGCTTGCGTCATCCCCAGAACCCAGCCCTACTTTTTTTTTAAACATCTTTACTCTCTCACTTTAAAGTAGATCGTTCTTCACCCAGAAAATCCCAGTTTCTCTGCTAATCCGTATGCAGTTTATTGTTCGGTACCTCAACTTTGTCGACCGGTTTTTCCAGGTCTTTGAGAGTCATAATTGTTCTGGAACCCCTGGCATATCTTTCACCCTCATTAAAAATAAATATTTCTGAATGACCTTCAGCCCATGCGGAACCGTCGACAGAATCAACCAGCTTTGAAAAAGCCTTGATGGTCCTGTTGCCGCGAGTTGTTCCTCTTTTTACACTGTGGAATCCCTTATCCAGATCTAACTTTAAAAGGGAAACCTTGTTCAAGGTAACAATGGACTTGATACGTTCCAATCCGGAGGGGCCTTGGAGGTTAAACTCGAAGCCATAATCAGGGGAAGGGACCTGATAGGTCACCCCAGCACGGATAAAATTATCCCTATGAAATTTATTCGGGAAAATTACCGTGATGTCTCCGTTTGGGCTCACATCAAGTAGTGTCAGGTAACCATTTTTTTCTGACTTAACATAGAAAACTATTTTTTCCTTAATCTCATATTCGCGTTGGTCTGTCCACACCTTGACATCAAAAGATGGGTTGAGTGGTTTGGATGCGACCAGTTTTTCAAGATGCTCTTGATAGCTTTTCTTTTTCTGGGCGGTTTTAAATTCATCTGCCATGTTATCTATTAATGCAAGGTCATCCGGATTCAGCTCCTTTCGTTCGATCAGAATATCTGCCGAAGACTGAATATTTTTGGTTCGCGCATTAATCAAACGGGATCGTACTTCAAGACCTATTCTTTCCATTCGGTAGGAACCACTTACGTAATAGTCGAGACTATTGGCCTCCGCAATTTCTCCTGGTTCCTGGTCTTTACTGATTTTGATTTCTTTTAACTTAAGGTCTTCGGCATTTGCGAGAATGGTTTTAATATCCTCATTCAGTATACGGCTGAAAGGTGTGGTCCGGTCATACCTCAAGTCCTTAAACGGCATTACCCCCAAAGTAGGTTTTGACCCTGGAGGAATATTTTTTATAAGCTGATTACTTAGATTGGTAATACTCTGTCGCCAAGCTTGGGTTTTGTTAGAAGCCCATTTGGGAGTTTGCACAGCATAATTAAAGGTCGCACTTTTGGTTTTTAATGGGAACAAAAGTTGGTCCACAAAGTCGTTATTAAAATTGGAGAGGATCCTTGAATAATTCAGTTTTGCCGAGATCACGTGACTTGCCTCATCGTAGGAAGAAATTTTGTGAATTGTGGTTTGCACCATCCCATTGGACCCGCTGATTTTTTCTTCCTCCAATTCCCCTTCCCCAATCTCGTAATGGAAAACTACGGGAATATTAGAAATAGGAATCTGATTTTCATTTTTCAGCAGATAAACTTTCGCTATAAGCGGTTCAGTCAAACCTTTCTGGGTCTTCGTGATTTGCCGATCCCCCGAAACCGCTACCAGGTTTAAATTGATGTTTTGAGCTTTGGGAATCTCCTTGGATCGGGTGATTACGAACAAGGCACTTTTTAATGAAGGCAGTGCCGGGGCTTTCTGGTAGCCCGACAAATAATAGGAAAGGGCGGTAACTACATCGACCTTGTTTTCAGCTTCCGTTCCATCATTCAAGTTTTGTTGTAGAACGGATTCAATTTTACTGATCCTTTCCCTAATACTAGACGCAACCAGACTACGCTCTACAATTGCAAGAGAGTAGTAAGTTCCTTTGTCCTGATCCAGCCAACCATCCTTGATTTCAACTCCTTCAATAACAGTATCAACTTCTGTTTCTATGACCGACTCGATATACGTCTCTTCCGTTGTGGAAACATCCACCATTGTCGAGCGGATTTTCACCTTGAGGTTCTTAGCCAGATTCGACCGGGCCGACTCACGAGCGGAAACCGCGTTCGCATCAGAAATACCAACTCCGATGAGGTACTTGCTCTGCGGAAAAGAAGGATGTCCTTTACCCAGAACCCAATCTGGAGGTGAAGAGGAAGGAGGTGTTATTTCTTTCGAGGTGACTTCTTCTCCCAAACTCTTCAAACCTCCGGCGCAACCAGAAACCATCATTAAAATCAATAAACTTACAAGAGTGACGGTCAATCGAAATTGCATAACTCATCCTATTGAAAATTGTTTTCAGTGGAACCTGATGAATCGGAAGTAATATTGAGACCCGGGCTTAATCAGCGCTATAACAACATCGCTGCTTTTCATTCGGGTTAAGTCCGGGAACGAGCAATAATTATATAATAAATAGATAATTATTGTTTCCGGCCTTTTTAGGGATGTTTTCTTTTTTCGTAACTGCCAGCACAACCACGGGCTCAAGTAAACTAGATAACTCATCAATAAACAATGACTTAATTAAATTCTTTCCTCTTTCCACCATTATTTATCCACTGACACAAATCGAATAATTTAAAGTTTTGCAACTTTTTGTTTTATAATGAAATATCCGAAAAAAGGGTTTGTATGGTTCTTTACCTATGCGTGTAGGTAAAAAAATATTTGTATAGGTACTTGTTGGCTTGGTTGCCAATCAGTTATTTAATTTTACGGTGAAAATATAAAGTTGAATATTAGGTTTTGTCGGATAACCCTTGGGAGAAATATACAAATGATAAACCAAAACAAGTTTTCATTATTTTTTGGGTTGATGCTGTCCCTAGCCATGTTCAGTGCTTGTTCAAGCACTCCGGAACCCACGAGAACCACGATGTCAGAATATGAACCCCCTAAATGGGTCATGAAAGGCGCCGGGGCATATAAAGATTCAAATGGAAAAGCGTTCTACGGTGTTGGCACTGCTTCCGGAATAAAAAACTTTTCCCTGCAAAGAACGGCTGCCGACGATCGTGCCAGAAATGATCTGGCAAAGACATTTGAGTTTTACACCAAATCTTTGACGAAAGATTACATGGCTAGCACCACATCGGGTGATTTTAGCAAGACCTCCGAAGAACAAAATGTGGAAGTCGCAATCAAGACGATCACCTCTGCAACACTTACCGGCGTGTTAATCATTGATCATTGGGAGCACCCCGGAAGAAATGAAATGTTTTCCCTGGCGCGTCTCGATCTCAAGTCATTCAAAAAAAATCTAGATGAACACAAGGAGCTTTCCAGTGAGGTGAGGGAAGCAATCAAAGAGAGGGCGGACAAACTCCACGAAGAATTAGAACAGGAGGTTCTCAAAAAAGAAGGAAAGTCTTGATGAGATTCCGAGTTTCGTTATTCATTTTTAGCCTTTGCTTCACCGGCTCAGTCTCGGCGCAAAATTTTGATCCCAAAAGAATCTACCAGAAAACTTCCAAGGCAGTAGTGCTGGTAGCCGCGTTTGAACGAGGCGGCAAGTATTCAAGCTCCGGAACCGGTTCCATCATCAACGAAGATGGGCTTGTTCTCACTAATGCCCATGTAATTTTCAATTCAGATAGAAACAAAACTTTTGGAGAACTCTTAATCTTTTTAAAACCTGACAAGGTAACCGGCAACTTAAAAAAAGATACCTCCAGAAAATTCAAAGCCAGTTTGGTTCGATATTCAAATCAACTGGATCTCGCCCTACTAAAAATTAATAAGAATAATTCCATAAACCGACTTCCTTTTCTTGAACTGTCAAATTTGCAAAAAATATCTATTGGCGACCCTGTTATTGCCATAGGGCACCCTGAGCAGGGAGGTCTTTGGACATTAACAACAGGAACCATCAGCAGCTTAATAGAAAATTATGGGAACATCCCAGGTAAAGACGTATTTCAAACTGAGACGAGTATCAACAAAGGAAATTCCGGTGGCCCCTTGATTGACAAATATGGGAATATTGTGGGGGTCAATTCAATGATCGCCCGAAAAGGATCCAACAATACCGCCATCACGGACATCAATTTTTCAATCCAATCAACGGTTGCGGTCAAATGGATGAATTCAGTCGGTCATCCATTCAGTTACGCTATCTCGAAAACAAACTCGGAGGATGGTAGCGATTCCATGGTAGACAACGCAGGTATCGTGCCGGTTCCAAAACAAGAAAAGATAACCCCACAAAAAAAACCGGAGTCAATGGTCCAGATTGATCCAAGGAAAATAATAGAACAGCCTCCTGTCTCAAAAGAAGACAGCTTAAAACTTATTGAGAAGCCTAAGGTCGCCGAACCGCAAATATTGACTGAGCGTCATCCTTATCAAGAAAAAAACTTGTTCCGGCAAGTCGAAGACGAAATGGAAGACATGATGGAAGAAATGAAAGGTAGCATCCGAAGACATTAGACACTTGAAACGAGAACTGTTTGAAATGACAAATCCAATACCATCTCTCTTAAAATATTTTCTAATTTGCCAAATATTATTGATGTCGGTCCCTGTCTCGGCTGATCAAATTAAACTGTATCTCGACAACACCCGGACCAAACACCTTATGGTCGAACAACAGGACTGTTCCGTCCACAAATCGGAAGATGGCCGTATTACACTTGGTTTTAAAATCGGTAACTTTCTTTTCGGAATAGGTCCGGAAATCACTTTCGGAAAAAAAACCGGAATCGACTGGGATCATACAGTACAGGGGTTGATTGCCCGCTACCAGGAACTCTGCGCCCATTTTAATACAGGAAGCGTGACAAAACAGGAATATGACAATCGGTTGGCAAAAATCGAAACCATTGAAAAAGAGGCTTATGAATTGTACCAGAAATTCTTGAGAAAAAAGGCACGGCGTAAACAGGATGCATTTGATGAACTGGACAGGGCAACCGATAACACGCAATCAATCAAAAGGGCTTATGATCGCATAAACAGAAAAATAGATGTCATTACTTTAGGGGAGTAGTCTCTGGTTTTAACAACTGAAATCATGTGGGGCTTAAGGAAAATGCATTGGAAAATTTTATCCAGAAATGATTCAAGTTCATATAAGACGAAGACACCTGCTTTTTTTCTGTTGTTTTTAGTGTCCTTTCTTTTTTCTTCGTGCGCGAGCATGGATAATTATATTCCCGGGATTGAAATAGGTGGATCCACATCAAGCAAAAAAGAAAATCTGTTAAAGTCATCCGGTCCTCTCAAGGAAACAAATTTAATATTCTCGCCCATCATTTCTCTGAAAGATTTCAACAAGGAAGACATCCGTAAAAACAAATTCTTTTTGGCAGGTGAAATTTACTCCAAAAAACCAGAAGAACAGATCAGTTCGCTTTCAAGCGACAATTGTTATTTCCCAAGGGAACAAAATTCCGCCAACAAGTTACAGCGGTTGTACCATGTCTTCATCAAAGACCTGGGCCTAAACTCTGTAAATGCCAACGAACTTGCTGAAAACGAGAACATTGACTCTCATTTTTTGATACAACCAGTCCTTTTAAAGTACCAGTACTGCAGACGGGCTGAAGTCGAGATACGCTACATCATACAAAATGCTTCCGGAACACTTGCCACCAAGACCATAAAGACTTCCCATCGCGCTAGAAAATTCAAGTTCCCGGAAAAAGACGAGACCCACCCGTTCATCAATTACAACGATCCCGGGGCCCAGTTCCCAAATTTAAGGAATGCTCTTACCATGGCATTCTACAAAAACACACTCGATTTGATAGAAACAATATCTGAGGAGTTCAAGGGCAATGACACCAAAAAACAAAATAACTAAAAGTTTCATCTTAATTTTCTTATTGTTGCTGTTCTTTTATTCCAAGGTCTTCTCTCAGGAAATTGTTACTTTCAATTCTCCCTGGGAAGTTCAAACCCACTTGAAGCACCTGAATGACAATAAAATGTTTTCTGATCTGGAAATATTTCTGAAAAACAATTATTCCGACTCCTCTTTAAATCTTGAGACCCGTCTGTATATGACAGATGATCTGGCCAACCTTTATGCGACTAAACTAATCAATTTTAAAAAGGCTGATGAATTCAATAAACAGGCACAAGACTTGTACTCCTCGTTGATTGGGAGTGATTTAAAAACATTACCCTTCTCGAATTATTTCAACGAAAACCGACTAACACCGGATTTGTTTTATTCGTCTCCCAATGCATTAAAAAAAGATAAGAAAAACGAGGATGCCAACACATCCTCTTCATGGTCAGACCCGATTTTTATCAGCCTTGAGAGCCGAGTTCTTGCCGAGCGCAAAGACTTAGTAACCGAACTTCCCCAGAAAATGATCGAATTTGTAAGAAGGGAGGACTTGCTTGCAACAGGAGACCGAATTCAAAAAAGAAAATTACTACTGCAAAAAAATCTGGGTGTTCAATCTACTGCGGTACAAAATACAGCTCTAAAGAATACAAATCTCTTAAAAAATATCGAAACAGAAGATCAAGCCAACACTCTTTCCGAAAAGAAAAAAAATTATCTTCTGGCAAAGTATCATTGGTCATCCGTTTCCCCCGGTTCGCATCCAGACCAGTACCTGCCGGTTATTCAATTTGGTGAGAAAGCGATAAGCCAGCTAGAAGAAGACAATATGGAAGGATTGGTTTTACTCTGCCAACTGCATCACTGGGTTGGTATGTCTAATCTAAAGACCGGACAGACGGAATCAGGTATTGCCCATCTCAATAAATTTGATCAGGCAATCGAGAAACTAGACCAGATGGCTCTTCAGGAACATCAAGATCAAAAAACCTTTATCAATGATACTGAAACTAAGATAAAGGCGGAACTTCGTGAAGACCAGCTGTCCGATGAGAAGTGGTTGGACTTCTGGAAAGGCACAAAAAATTTCGGGAACACGCTATTGGAGGGGATTGGCCAGGTCGCGATTATTGGAGCGATGGGTGTGGTTGCCTACGCCGATGGCATGAATGCGGCTTATGGAAATAGAACATTCAGCGCCGAGGACTGGAAGAATTTTACTGATCTATCAATGAAAGCGAGTTCCAGTGTTAGTGAAAGTTCGGATGAGAGAAGGCAAGACATCGAAAGCACCTACCAAAGCGATGTGACTTCACTGCAAACAAAATATTTTGAAACTGAAAGAAATATCGAGGACAGTTTTTTTCTGCAAAGAAACAGCCTTTCACCTCAACAGTTAAAATATGCCAGATTCATGGGACCGAATGAGCAACTGGATTTTTTTGTGGCGAAAGGTGACGGGTTGTTCGAGTCAGGTAGCGCTTCTGATGCAAAAGAATTGTACATGAACGCATTGGGTTTGATAGAAAAACAAAGAGCCACTATTGATTCGGACACGAAACGAATCGTCTTTTCCGGCCATCGAAATTCTATCTACGTGAAACTGATAAGAATTTTTTCCCAGGAGAATGATGCCAAACAAGCATTTCATTTAATCGAAAGGTCGAAAGGGAGAGTGTTTGCGGACCTTCTCGAAAGCAAAGACCTTCAACTGGCGAGGAATGAAGAAAGCGATTTTTACCAGAGCTATTTGCTTAAAAATTCTGAAATGAATGAAATTCTGTCGCACGGATCCATCAGTCTAGACCAGATCAAATATCTGGAAGAAAACCGGGGAATCCAAGTTTCCTCCAAGTTTAGAACAACGCCGTTAATTGAATTTAATAATCTGGACGAAGCAAAACCTATCACAATTGATGAAACCGAGAACATACTTGCAAGACCTACCATTGACAGTAACTTTGTTCAGTATTTTGTGTCGCCCGAAAAAACTATCATTATTCTGGCTGGTGGCACCCAAGAAATAAGAGAGGTTTCTGTTGGCAAAGAGGAACTAATAAAAAAAATATCTCGTTTTAGAGAATTGATTTCTAAAGGAAGCGAAGATCAGAGCGACTTGCTAAGTTTATCGCAGGATTTACATGAAATACTGATCAAGCCGATAGCCTTTGGCATATCAAAAAAAAGAATCATTATCTCGCCCCATGGTCCACTTCACTATCTACCTTTTCAATTGCTGCATGATGGGGAAAAGTATCTTCTTGAGGACTACACTCTAAACTATATTCCTAGTGCGACAGTGCTGCGGTACCTTGCCGATAAACCGCCGATCGGACCGCTCGAACCAGAAGGTGAATCTGAATTTATCGGATCTGTTGCTGACAACAGCTCTTTTTTGCCGGGATGGGGTACCGAGGGCAGTTACGAACACTCTGACTCAAAACCGCCCAAAAGTATTCTGTTGCTAGGCAACCCTGAACTTGACAGTGACGCATTGAACCTCCCTTACGCAGAGGTTGAAATAGATAATGCAGCCCTATTTTTTCCTGATGCGTTGAAACTTTCGCGTGGTGAGGCGAGTGAGACCAACGTGAAGGAAAAGGCATCTTCATATGACGTACTGCATTTTGCAACGCACGCCACCTTTGACAATGATGACCCGTTCAATTCTTCACTTTTATTGGCAAGCGATGGAATTAACGACGGGAAGTTGACCGTGGAAGAGATATACCAATTAAAATTGAAGCCTTCGCTTGTTGTACTGAGCGCCTGTGAAACGGGATTGGGAAAATACTCTGCAGGAGATGAAATCATAGGTTTCTATAGAGCTTTTATGTATGCGGGAGCAAAATCTATCATAGCCACCTTGTGGCCCATTGCCGATGAAGCCAGTTCATTCTTGATCAATGAATTCTATCAGTCACTCAAGAAAAACTCCCTGGGTGAATCTTTGCGAATGGCTCAACTAAAAACAAAAGAACAATACCCGAACCCTGTCAACTGGGCCGGGTTTGTCCTTGTTGGAAGAAACTGACAACCAAAAATTAATCTAGTTTTGATAAAGAGTAATGAAGGAAATTATGACAGTTTCGGTAAAATCACTTTTGGAGGTACTCCAATGGGAAAGAACCACAGGCAATTTAAAAAAGAATTTAAACTCGAAAATGTGTGTACTCGGATGAAGAAATTAATAGCTCTTATAATTTTTAGTTTATCTCTTTTTGGCTGTGCCACTGATATAGCTAATCGTTATTATGCAAGTGAACAATATCCACCAAAAACCAAAGAAGAAGTATTGATTCTTAACTCTAAACCAACTAGGGCTTTTATCGTTATTGCAGATTTCCAATCTAGGGGTGAAACTGCCAGTGATTTACAAGCGAAGGCTGCTAAAATTGGGGCTGATGCGGTAATAGTTTCGCACGTCGGAGGTCTTTATTCCCGTAGTGAAGAGTGGGCATCCGAGGACAGATACAAAAGGGAATTCTACGATCATATTCTGGGTACAGCAATTAAATTTACAGGGGAGAACTGAAATGAAAATTAGATCGTTTTCTATATTAATTCTAATACTATTACTATCAGCTTGCGCTTCAGTTAACATAACAAAGACAGGGAAGGGGTTTCACGAACCCACTAAACCCGATAACGTGGGTATATTAAAGACTGTGCCAGATTACAAATATGAGGAACTTGGTACAGTTACAGTATCTGGATTTGATAGCCTAGAAACAGCAAAAATGCATAATGCTATTCGTGCAAAGGCATCAACTTTAGGGTCAACTGCAGTTATACTTACCCAAGAAGGCTTGACTCCCGCAGGGTGGGGGACTTATTTGCGATGGGCAACAGGCGTAGCTATCCGAAAGATCGAAGGCTGAAAGAAGGAAAATAGAAAACCTCCAGTAATCAGGATCAGGTTCAGGTTTTTTCGTATCCAAGATGGGTCACGTCATCACCAATGCTCACGTTGTGCAGAACTGTAAGAAGATAACTATAGGTGACAATGCCAACAAGCAAGTACCCGCAGAACTGATCAATACAGATAGAAGCAATGATCTTG
>LWDU01037539.1_pt1 | contig 11718 bp, 8 predicted proteins | sample 727161 | NCBI WGS metagenome assembly LWDU01 (sample SAMN04566230, study PRJNA314399) | hydrothermal vent metagenome | isolation source: deep sea hydrothermal plume seawater | place: Mexico: Gulf of California, Guaymas Basin | collected 2004-07-11 | reverse complement strand
AAGCGAAATGCCACGGCATGAGATATGGCGCCTGAACTATCGCCGGGATCCGTATCTTCAGAATTTGAGCACCGCCGAGCTTCGCAACCACTTCGATGACGTGCAAGCAACCATGATGCTTTCAACGCTAAGAAGCGCGCCTATTAAGCTAACACAACGATCTGCTCAAAGGGCATTGGAGTTATTTACGCATGTAACGGTGGAAATGAATGAAAGAGGAATTAGTGCTCCGGAATTTTCGCACGACCCGGAACGTATGGCCAAGGCCGCAACTCGAATGGGGATGCCAACTGTTGTGGCCAGCTGGTTTCGCAACATGAAATAAGCGTGGCGCCAATAAAGACATCAATCTAAAGTGAAGAACGTTGGTCTCTCTATTTTGAATCCATCGCTTCAAACACCACGTCCCGGTGATGTTCCAGATACTCCGGAAGCGGGCGAAATTTCGCCGGTTTCAACCGGATATCCTCATTGAACAACGTCCGCACATGGTCCGGCACAACAATCTTTGATGACACCATCATGGTCAGGTCATCGCGGAAGGAAATCAGCCCACGATCAAATGCCCGGTCATGCAAGGAGTTGAGGCTGATGCCATTGCGCGGATCGAGGCGGGTGTCCTCGCGGGTCTTCCATGGAATGATATGGCTGGCTGTGAGAAGCTCAGGCGAGACCTTGCCTATCACCGCGCATTGATTGTCATAGGAGGGCAGCACAATCTCGCGGAAGACACGCTGGTTCTGGCGCACCTTCACGACGCGCTCCACTTCCTTGCCTTCCGCAACCTCAAGCACTCGCGACTGCTCCGGCTCAATGTAGAAAATCTCGCCAACTAAGCGCCGCGCCCGCTCTATGAATTGCGTTGGATGCGACGCGAAATCTGACCAAACTTCCCGGTCCAGTGATGAGGCGTTGCCAAGCCCCTTACGGTCCAGATCCTCGTCCAGCGACGCTAGATTGACGAGTTTCATCGCCAGCGCGCTCGGCGTGCGGCCAATCTGTGCGGCGAGTGCGATGATTTCCGGATTGCCGCTATGCAGCCGCCCAAAGGGCAGCCGCGTGTAGAGCTCAATCGCGAGCGTAACCTCCCTGCGATCCCAGTTCCTGCGCGCCATCCAGCTCCCGACCGTCCCCCACTCGAACGGAAGAGACTATCGCATTGGCGCGATTACGAAAGTCTTGTGGCAGCGCACAGGCTGTTGCCATATCCTCCAACAGCGCCAGCATGTCCGGCGCAGTCGTTAGCAACCGCATCAGGTGCTCCTCTTCCGGCCCAAGGCACGGATTGAGAATTGCGGCGAGATAGCCATCACCAAGCTCTAGCACAGGGCACTCCTCATCGGCCTCTTCCAGCAGAAGATCGACGACTTCAGCCCTGTGTCTGGTGCCATGATGCAAGCTCATACACTTGAATATGGCACCCTTAAAAATACTACTCAAGCGTGTTTTTCTATTTATTTCGCTCACCGTGCGGGTCTATTGCAAACGTCTCAAAGCCCGCATGGTGAGCGAAGTCGAACCACGGGCGTGCGCGCTTCCGCCAACACTACATCGCCTCCCCCAACGTCCCACCTTCCCCTCCGCGCCCAAATCACTACGCTCCCCTCCAGCACCACAAGAGAGGCCGCATCAGACGGCCCGTCCGGAGGAGACCTGCCCATGCCTGTCCTGTCGCTCTCGCGCATTCTTGCCCATTGGGCGGCCATCCAGCCGGAGCGGGTGGCGGTCGATCATGAGGGGGACCAGATCACATGGGCCGCGCTTGAGGCGCGCACCAACCGGCTCGCCCGCGCCTATGCAGACCTCGGCGTCAAACAGGATGATTTCGTCACCATCGCCCTGCCCAACAGTCTGGAATTCTTCGAGGCGTGCTTTGCCGCCTGGAAGCTTGGCGCGACGCCGCAGCCAGTCTCGGCCCGCCTGCCCAAATATGAGCGCGACCAGATCGTCGAGCTTGGCAAGCCCGCCCTCGTGGTTGGCGTCGCCGACGGCGAATACGCGCCGACCCCGTCCATCCCGGCTGGCTACACGCCGGACGCCTCCCTGCCGGACACCGAACTCCCGGAGAAGACCGCCGCCTCCTTCAAGGCGATGACCTCCGGTGGCTCGACGGGCCGGCCCAAGCTCATCGTGTCGAAGCTGCCGGCGCAGTGGGACACGGAGATGGATTTCCTCGAAATCCGCACGCAGGGCTCGATGCTGATCCCCGGCCCGCTCTACCATAATGGACCCTTCATGTGGGCCACGATCGCCCTCTTCAAAGGCGCGAGCGTCGCCGTCACCACCCGCTTCGATGCCGAGAAAACGCTGGAGCTGATCGACCGGATGAAGCTCGAAACCGCCTATATGGTGCCAACCATGATGCGCCGGATCTGGGCCCTGCCTGAGGACGTGCGCGCCCGCTATGACGTCTCGAGCCTCAATGCGCTCTGGCACCTTGCCGCCCCCTGCCCGCCCTGGCTGAAAGAGGCCTTCATCGAGTGGCTCGGCCCTGAGGTGATCTGGGAGCTTTATGGCGGCACAGAGGGTCAGGGCTCGACCACGATACAGGGCACCGAATGGCTGACGCATAGGGGCAGCGTCGGCCGACCCGTCGAGAGCTGCGAGATGAAGATCTTTGGCGAGGATGGGCAGGAAGTCCCGACCGGCGAGGTGGGAGAAGTGTTCCTCCGCCCGCTCGCGGGACAAGGCAGCTCCTATTATTATCTCGGCGCCGAAGCCAAGGCGATCGAGGGCGGCTGGGAAAGCCTTGGCGACATGGGCTGGATGGACGCCGACGGCTATCTCTACCTCACTGACCGCAAGTCGGACATGATCATCGTCGGCGGCGCGAACATCTACCCCGCCGAGATCGAAGCCGCGCTCGACGCATTCGAAGGCGTGCGCTCCTCTGCCGTCATCGGCCTGCCGGATGAGGATATGGGATCGCGCCTCCACGCCATTATCGACATGCCGAAAGGTGACCTCGACGAGGCCGCCCTCACCGCGCATCTGCGCGAGCGCCTCGTCACCTACAAGCTCCCCAAATCCATTGAGCTTGTCCGCGACCCTCTGCGCGATGATGCCGGAAAGACCCGCCGCAAGGCCCTGCGCGAAGCGCGGCTTTAGAGGCCTCAGCCCTCTAAGCCTGGCTCTCAGCCTCCTTCGCCGCAGCCAGCCGTTTAGCGCGACGTTCCAGCCCCGCGCGCAGGCGCGCATGGCGCTCAGGCGTCAGCGGATAGCCCCAGATAAGCGGCACGGCGAGACTGTAAAGCGCAATGGGACCGAGGCAGTAGACCAGTCGGAGCGCCAGCACGCCCTCTTCTGCCGACGCGGCCGCCCCCATCGCCTGATAGCCGAGCAGGCCCACAATATTGAGCGCGATGCCGGTGAATATCGCCGCCGCCAGCTTCTCGGATAGACCGATGACCGCAAAATATGCCCCGGCTCGTCGCCCGCCAGACCGCGCGCTGTCGACATCGACCACATCGGCCAGCATCGCGAGCGGCAGGAATTGAAGCCCGCCAAAGGCAAACCCCTTCAGCAGGAAGAGGCAGAAGAATGCGAAATAATCGCCATAGCCGAGGAAGAGGTTTGCCGCGCTCACAAAGCTGACAAAGCCCAGCGTGCCAAGAAAGGCGCGGTGCTTGCCAACCTTCCGCCCCATCCAAAGCCAGAACGGGATCGCGGCGATCCCTGCCACGAAATAGAGAAAATACGCCGCTCCGATCGTCGGAATGCCGACAATGTCGCGGATAAAGAATAGCGACACGGCATTGCGCAGGCTTTCACCGGCAATCACGAAAAACGCGATCAGAAGGACCCGGCGCATCGGGCCATTGCGCCACATATGCTTGAAGCCTTCGATGACCGGCACACGCTCGCGCGCGGCTGGCGGCGGCTCCTTCACCGTCGTCACCACGAGCAGTGTCAGCAGCGGCACGAGAACAATGATCGTAATGGCGAGCCAGAACAGGACCGGCCCGGTCAGCGCCGACCGGTCACTCGGTACGCGGTTCATGATATCGCCGGAGAAAGCGCCGATCATGTCGCGCCACATGGAAACGAACACCTGTCCAACCGCGCCGCCATCCGCGAGGACTTCGACAGCCATCGGCACCGCTGCCGCCAGAAGCAGGCCACCAAGGACAAAGAATTCACGCGCCGCGGTAATCCGGCTGCGCACATGGTAGTCGGCCGACAGCTCCGCCCCCCACGCCCGGAACGGAATCTGGATCATGGTGGCAGACGCAAAGAAGGCCGTCAGCCAGCAGAGCAGATAGAGCACCCCTGCCCCCTCTGACGGGACGAAGAGGAACCAGGCGGCGATCATCAGGCAGGGCGCGCCCAGAACCATATAGGGCTTGCGGCGGCCAAACCGCGTGCGCCCCCGATCTGAAATCTCGCCCATGAGCGGGTCGGTGAACACATCGGTGAACCGCGCCAGCATCAGGATCGTGCCGACCAGGGCGAGGCTCCCAAGGCTCGCGCCATAATGGGCGGGCAGCCAGATCGCGAGCGGATAGCCATAGATGGCGAGCGGGATGGCAAGTGAGCCATGGAGGTAGATCGCGCGACGGCTCAGCCCGTCATGCGCCGAGACAGGTTTCGCTGCAGCAGCTGCCGCAACCTCCGGGTCGACAATCGCCATGGGCGTTCTCCTCCAGACGTGCGCCCGTCATTACAGCTTCGCAGGCACATCGCTATCTGCAGTCGTCGAACCCGCGCCTTGCAAGCTTCAACGGCTTCAACACGGCGCCTGGTGCGGCCCATAGCCGTCTTCAGAGAACCAAACCTTTCTGGATACGTTAGGCAGCCGGAGGATCTGAAGAGGACCTGACATGCCAACGCGCCTATTGACCGCCCTCCTCCTCTTGGCCCCCCTCATTGCAGCCTGTTCCGAACCCATGGAGCGATCCGGCCCGCCAGAGAGCGCTGCCACTGACAATGGCGACGAGGCAAAGACGGCAAAGATCGAGACGCCGACGATCCGTGACGCCGAAGGCCTATCACCACGTCAGCCTGAAGAGGTGGATGCTGTGCCCTTTTTCGACCCGCGCGACTCCGACGCAGCCGCTGCAGAATTTGAGATGGGCAATGCGACGCCTCCGGATGGTATTGATGACGCCGCAATCGTCGGACGCGCGACGGGCTCATTCTCCGCGCCTGGAGCCAATGAAACGGCGTGGATGGTCAAAGGTGAAGACGGCGTTCGGATCGTCCTGGTGTCCATTGGCGGCATGACGCTGGAGGCCGCGCTCCCCGATGCACTGGCTAGCCCAGCCACCAGGATTGTCGCGACGCCCGACACCAATATGGACGGTCTGACAGAGCTTCTCCTCTACACGCCCTCCACCGGCGAGGACGCACCAGCCCGCGCCGACCATATCAGCCTGCGCAGCGGCGAGCTGGAACAACTGGAAAGCTGGAACAACCTCCTGCCAGCGGCCTGCCCGGAGGGCGAACGAACCGGCATAATCCTGCTGCTGGACGAAAAGAGCGGCGAAATCACCGAAGCGCCTTTCACTGACACCTGCTGATCGACAGCTCCTTGGCGCGTCTCTGCTTCGCAAACGGCATCTCGCAATGTAGGTTGCTGGCAAACAGAAAAAGCAGGCAATCCAGACGTGACTTCACCCGAAGATCGACTGCCCCGCCGGGACCAGGATGCAAAGCTCGCACTCTGTCTCGGTGTGCTGCTCTTCCTTTGTTACATGATCGTCTTTTGGCTCACGGTTGATCAGTCACCCCTTCGTCATGTGCGAGACGCCTTGGTGAACACCGCGCCAGCCATGCTGATCGGGACACTCATGCACGGTGTCCTGACCCCGTTTGTCTGGCCGCGCCGCGCGCTGGTCCAGCTGATTGTGCAAATCCCGCTCGCTTTACTATTCGCATCAAGCTGGTATCTCGCCATCATTCTCGCCCGGTCTCTTGGCGGCAACTGGCTCACCGAAGGCATATCCGCGCCGCCCTTCGTCTACATCGCTTTCGTCTGGCAGATGTTTCAGGGCGTCACGCTTTACGCCGCCATCGCCCTCTTCAGCCTCGTCCTCTATCTGCGCCGCCAGCTCGCCACCCGCTCGGCAGACGTCGCCGCCGCACCCGGCCAGCCAGACACATTGCTCGTGAAAGTCGATGGCGAGCTGACTAGCCTCAACCTGTCGGACATCATCTCCATCTCCGGCGCCGGCGACTATAGCGAGATCACGCTCTCGCGCGGCAAGCGGCTATCGACCACCTCGCTCAACACGTTCGAAGACCGCCTCCCGCCAGACCGCTTCCTGCGCGTACATCGCTCTCACATCATCCGGCTGAGCGCCGTCGAGAAGGCCGAGCCGGCTGGCAATGGCCGCCTCCTCATCCTCCTCTCCAGCGGCGAAACCGTCACGGCGAGCCGCAGCGGTGCGCGCGCCCTTCGCAGCCTCAGCCACTAAGCCGCGCCACACATGGCCATTCACCGGCCAAAAATGTCCATTCACCGGAAAACAAGTGACCGGCGGGTCAGCGCGCTAGGCCAAAGCCAGGTTCTCAACACACCTGCGAAAGGCAGCCCCATGTCCATCAGACTTGCGCTCATCACCCTCCTCCACGCGGCGCTCGCCACGTTTCTGCCCGCCATCGCGCAGAGCCCGGACCGCGTGATCTTTGACAATGTTCACATCCTCACCATGACGCCAGATGGCGACATCGAAACCCGTATCACCACCGTCGCCGAAGGGTCTGCGCCTGCCACGTCTAAGGAAACGGGCGCGCTCATCATTGATGGCAAAGGCCAGACGCTGATGCCCGGCCTTACGGACATGCACGTCCATTACTGGGAGATGAGCGCAGGTGTCGTCTATCTCGCCAATTCGATCACGCGCGTGCGCAACCTCACCGGCGCGACCTATGCGACCGACCTCGACCTCATGGCGCTGACCGGACAGGTGCCCGCCCCCCGCGTCTACACGACAGGTCCGCTGATCGATGGCGCTGAGCCCGTCCGCCCTGACGGCTCGGTCCGTACCGAAAACGCCGATCAGGCGCGCGGCGTGGTGCGCAGTCAGGCCGCCTCCGGTTACCCCGCCATCAAGCTCTACAGCAAGCTCTCCCCGGAGAGCTTCACCGCCGCCGTCGAGGAAGCCAGAGCCGCCGGCCTCAAAATTTTCTGCCATGTGCCCGAAACGATGACCGTAAGCGAGGTGCTCGCCCTCAAGGTCGACAGTATCGAGCATTTTGACGGCTACGCCGAAGCCCTGGTCCGCGATGGCTTCACGACAGACGCGCGCTATCCATGGGCGCAGCTTTGGGCCAATGCCGATCCCGCCAAATTCGACGCCCTCGCCGCTGAGACCGCCGCCGCGGGCACAGCGCTCGTGCCGACTTTCGCGCTCATCTATGGCCGTTTCTACTCCGCCGATCCGGATGAGTATTTCGCACGCCCCGAGTCCGCCTATCTGCCCTCATGGTCCGCCTGGTGGCCGCGAAGCATCTCTTACTGGGAAGAAAATCGCCCCTATTTCAAGGCCCAGCTCGACGCGAAGATCGCCTTTGCCCGCGCCGCCCGCGAAGCCGGTGTCACCCTGCTCATCGGCACCGACGCGCCCAACCCCTTCACCACGCCCGGCTGGGCCATCCATGACGAGATCGAAGCGTTCTCCCGCATCGGCTACACCAATCGCGAAATCCTCGATCTGGCCACCCGCATCGCCGCCGACTTCCTCGGCGAAGAAGGCCAGAGCGGCATCATCGCAAAAGGCGCCCGGGCAGACATCGTCCTCCTCCCGTCCTCCCCGATCGAAGACCTGGCTGCCCTGCGCACCCCGACCGGCGCCATGGTCAACGGCCACTGGCACGACCGCGCCGCGCTCGACGCGGCGCTCGAAACCCGCGCCGCCCGCTCTAAAGAAGGCCGAGAGCGCATGGCTGGGCAATCGTCGGAATGAACTGACTGCTGCTGACACACCCCTGTCAGCAGCACCCCCTTTACGCGACCCCCGCCCTGCCCCATCTTCCCGTTCATGTCCCGTTCCCCTTCCGGCGTCTCGGACGCTTCCGCCACATTCAACTGGTCCGGCGCCGCGCGCGATGCGTCGGGCACGCTGCCATCCGACAACTGGACGCCGCACAGGCCCGACCGGCAGTGGGAGAAGATCGAGGGCGGCAAGCGTTTCCGCGTCGCCTCCGACTATGAGCCGGCCGGCGACCAGCGCACCGCCATCCCCGAACTCGTCGAGGGCATCCAGGCCGGCGAGCGCGACCAGGTCCTCCTCGGCGCGACCGGCACCGGCAAGACGTTCACCATGGCCAAGGTCATCGAAGCGGTGCAGCGCCCCGCCCTCATCCTCGCGCCCAACAAGACGCTCGCAGCCCAGCTTTACGGCGAGATGAAATCCTTCTTCCCGGACAATGCCGTGGAGTATTTCGTCTCCTATTACGACTACTACCAGCCCGAAGCCTACGTGCCGCGCTCGGACCTCTATATCGAGAAGGAATCCTCCATCAACGAGGCGATCGACCGGATGCGCCACTCGGCCACACGCGCCATCCTGGAGCGGGATGACGTCATCATCGTCGCGTCCGTCTCCTGTATCTACGGTATCGGCTCGGTCGAGACCTACACCTCGATGACCTTCAAGCTCGAAGAGGGCCAGCAGATCGACCCGCGCGAGGTGACGCAGAAACTGGTCGCCCTGCAATACACCCGCAATGACAGCGCCTTCCAGCGCGGCACCTTCCGCCTCAAGGGCGACGTGCTCGACATCTTCCCGGCCCACCTTGATGACTGCGCCTGGAAGCTCTCCTTCTTCGGCGATGAGCTGGAGAGCATCGTCGAGTTCGACCCCCTCACCGGCAAGAAGATCGCAGATCTCCCCGCGATCAAGATGTACGCCAACAGCCACTATGTGACGCCGCGCCCGACGCTGAACAACGCCATCAGTTCGATCAAGAAGGAACTGAAAGAGACGATCGAGCACTTCGAGAAGCACAACAAGCTGCTCGAAGCCCAGCGCATCGAACAGCGCTGCACCTATGACCTCGAAATGATGGCCGCCACCGGCTCCTGCAACGGCATCGAGAACTACAGCCGCTACCTCACCGGCCGCCTGCCGGGCGAGCCGCCGCCAACCATGTTCGAATACCTGCCGGACAATGCCCTCGTCTTCGTCGATGAGAGCCACCAGACCGTCCCGCAGATTGGCGCCATGTTCAAGGGCGACTTCAACCGCAAGTCCACCCTTGCCGAATACGGCTTCCGCCTGCCGTCCTGTATCGACAACCGCCCGCTCAAATTCCCCGAATGGGAGGCGATGCGGCCCCAGACCATCCACGTCTCGGCCACCCCCGGCTCATGGGAGCTGGAGCAGACCGGCGGCGTGTTCACGGAGCAAGTCATCCGCCCGACCGGCCTCATCGATCCGCCAGTCGAAGTCCGCCCCGTCACGGGCACCAAGGACAATGGCAATATCAACCAGGTCGACGACCTCCTCTCAGAGGTCAAGGACGTCGCCGCCAAGGGCTTCCGCTCCCTCGTCACCACGCTGACCAAGAAGATGGCCGAGGACCTCACCGAATACCTGCACGAACAGGGCGTGAAGGTCCGCTACATGCACTCCGACATCGACACGGTGGAGCGGATCGAGATCCTGCGTGACCTCCGCCTCGGTGAGTTTGACGTCCTCGTCGGCATCAACCTCCTGCGCGAAGGGCTTGATATCCCCGAATGTGCCTTTGTCGGTATTCTCGACGCCGACAAGGAAGGGTTCCTGCGCTCGGAAACATCCCTGGTCCAGACCATTGGCCGCGCCGCCCGGAACTCCGAAGCGCGCGTCGTCCTCTATGCCGACAAGATTACCGGCAGCATGGAACGCGCCATGGAAGAGACCCAGCGGCGCCGCGAGAAACAGATCGCCCACAATGAAGAACACGGCATCGTCCCGACCACCATTGTGCGCGCCGTCGCCGACATCCTCGCCGACCTCGGCGAAAAACCAGGTGGCAAGAGCCAGCAGCTCAAGGGCGGCAAATCCCGCCGCCTCCCAGCACGCGGCATGGCCGAAGACGCCGTCGCCAAACTCGAACCCGGCTCAGGCCACAACCTCAAATCCGTCATCGCCAGCATCGAGAAACAGATGCGCGAAGCGGCGGCAAATCTGGAGTTTGAAGAGGCGGCAAGGCTCAGGGATGAGTTGAAGGCGCTTCGGGAAGAAGAGCTGGGGCTGTAGCCAAGACCAGCCCCCTCGGCCCGTCATCCCGGAACCCCGGACGTGATCCGGGGTATCCGGGACCCAGCCGAACCAGACACCACACAACCAAACTGGGTCCCGGCTCTCCCTCCGGTCGGCCGGGATGACGTACAAATTTATGTCGCGCCGCTCCCACCCCCATCATCCCCGGTTTAAGGAAACCCATCACCTCAGAATTGGCAAAGCGAATATCGCAGATCGAGGCTAGGGATTCAAAATTTGACCCACGTGATCGCAAGACTCTTCGTGGAAGCTACAACTCCATTCAGATTTCAATTCGCGGAAGCGAGAACGTACGGATTATTTCACTGTCTTTACTGGCGTTTTCCATTCGGCGCTTCGCGCCACGCAATGCTGCGTCTGAAACTCCTGCTTTTGAGTAGTTACTCCCGTACTTCCATAACGTTTTGGCCAGTTCTGCCTTAGGCGCGGCGTACGGCTTAGAACAAATCAGACCGGCAAGCTTGGTGAATTGCTTTTGATCTTGGCCCAGCAAATTGAACAACTTTAGGTGATGAGAGAAATTGAGAGTGGCGATCTGCTCGTATGACGATGCCTGCGCCCGCAAGAAATCTATATTCCGCTTAGTTCTCGCCTTGGCGTTGTAAGCCATAAATGAGATTGCCCCCTTGAATACGGTATCCATACGAACCGGTTGCTTGACCACTCGCTTCTCAATCCGACGAAGTTCCTTGGTCATCGCGTCCGTATCTTTATTTTCAATTGCTTCCAGAAAATCTAATGCTCTGAAATTCTTGAACTCTGATTTTCGATATATTTTCGTCTTCGAAGCGTTGAGGTTAAGTCCTGAGCGTAGCATCAATTTAGAAGCGACGTGCATCGATAGCTCAAGCTGATTGGGGTCAGGGCCGAACACAATGATGTCGTCGGCCCATCGGATGTATACCAGATCTCGATCTTCACAGTAGGCGGTAAAATCCGCATCGAACCGACGCAAGAACGAGTGAGAGAGTAAGCGTGAAGCGTCTCCAATCAATTCTTGAGGAATGCCTTTATTCGAGGGCTTGTATCCCTTAATTCGGCGATCCCAGTAGGACAGAAATATCTCGAGCAAATCTCGCTTGCTTGATATCTGACATGTCGCATCAATGACGGCACATCGACGCTGTCGTAGAAATTCGCGACGTCCGAAGTAACCACGTACGAAGCACTCGGTTGATGAATAACAGTGTTTCTTAGCAAGTCATTGAAGCTTCTCCAATTTTGAAACCAAACCTGCTGGGAGAAAGTCTCGTTTAGATACGGGTCGAAGAGCTCGAAATCTTGCTTACTCTCTTCGATTTTTTTGGGTACCGATTGCCAGCCGCCGAAGACATTCGGTAGGTCATGAGCGAGTGCATCCTGCAGAGCCAACGAAATGATGTAAAAAACGGCCATGTCCTCCTTCGTGAGAATGGGGACAAAATGTGTGCAGCCATGCGATTTGGGAAACCCCAGATATCCATGGCCCGCGGACGGCATATATGAATTTGTCTTGAAACTACTCAGT
>LWDU01000799.1_pt1 | contig 11719 bp, 8 predicted proteins | sample 727161 | NCBI WGS metagenome assembly LWDU01 (sample SAMN04566230, study PRJNA314399) | hydrothermal vent metagenome | isolation source: deep sea hydrothermal plume seawater | place: Mexico: Gulf of California, Guaymas Basin | collected 2004-07-11 | reverse complement strand
TGGAATTCTGCTGGGAAAGAGGCATGAACTTTCAATGGATTGAAGAGTTTGACGCGGGTTGCGTTGACCCGACTGCCCAGTCTACAGCAACCCGAATTTCTAAAATAAAGTGGTTAGAAAAGAACCTGGGCACATTGGCCGGACAAGCTTCACATAAAAGCACAAGAAACATATAGGGCCCGGACAGTGATGAACGATTCGCATCAGAATTTAGTCGAGGTTCGCAGGTCATCTGGCGAAAAAGAGTGGATGACCAAAGAAAAACTCGCAGCGTTGAATAAACAGCGTGCCCTTAAGCGGGAACAATTTAAAAAACCGATAAAGCATGACTGGAATAGGATGAAGATTTCGCTTTGTTTCAATGCCCTCTTGCTCATCCCTGTTGAGGCTGTCATCACCAATTTCTTAGTTGGATTGACGCTCTGAACAAAGCCCTCTTGCTCATCCCTGTTGAAACAAAGCCCTGTCGAAGGGCGTGATTCTGCCTGCGCCTGCTGCCGTCCTGATTCAAGCGATACCGCCACACATAGTTTCCCCTACACATAATTCCCCCGTACACAGGGCATAGCGTAATATCAAGCCGAGCGCGGCCGGTTGGAAGACTCGCTTGAGGCGCTGAGTCCAAGTCAGTTGTCTTATCTTTGGGCGAAGCGCGATACTGAAAGTTGGCTTGGATCATTCCCATCTGCAGATGAAAAAATTAACCTGGCGAGGATGCAGCGTCACCCCTGGTGTTTCCTGGCATCGTTTTCGATATATTTTCGATTAAAAATGTGCAAATAGGAATATTAAGAGCTTCCTGTTAACTAAAATCGCAAAAATATTGACATAAAATAACTATAACGTGAGACTGACGGTGTTGCCTTATCACCAGATTTAGATTTTTAGTAGATTCAGCTCTGGTATACACAGAGTGGGTTTGGGGCAGGTTTGGGGCAGGATATTCTGGGTGGTCTGACGTTTTACTAATGAAAAATACAATGAGGTAGTTATGGCAACGACAGAAGAATATGGCCTTTGATTGCAGTCGCAGACGAAGTTGGGGATACACCGATTGCGTTGCGATATTTTGGCCAGGACTTTGCGCTGTATCGTGGTGAGACTGGCAACCTCATTCTGATGGATGCCTATTGCCCGCATATGGGGACCCATATCGCGAAAAACACGACGTCTTATGTCGTGCTCGATGGTCAAATTGAAGGCGATTCGATTCGTTGTCCTTATCATGGCTGGCGCTTCAATGCCGAAGGCCAGTGCGATGACATCCCATATCATGACGGGCCGATTCCGGCATCCGCGCGTATCAAAACCTGGCCAGTTGTGGAGCGATACGGTTGTGTTTACGTCTGGTATGACCCGGAGGGCGGTAAGCCCGAGTACGACCTGCCTGATCTGCCCGAGTGGGATGAACCGCATTGGGTGCGCTGGAAGATCGACCATCTGGGAGAGTTGCCTTCACACCCACAGGAGATCATGGACAATATTTGCGACTGCGGTCATCTGGGGCCGATTCATGGCTCCACACTCGAGTACTTTGAAAATGAGTTCCGCGATCACGTTGCTATCCAGAGGCAGGGTGGTGGACATAAGACCCTGACTCAGGGCGCCGACATGCTGGAGACCGATACCTGGTACACGGGACCCGGTATCCTGCTCTCAAGAATGTCAGGACTTTATAGTGCCATCATGTACATTACACATACGCCTGTTGAAGACGGAACGCTGAAAGCCTGGCATGGATTATTGGTGAAAGTTGACAATGTTGAGCCAACGGAAGAAGACGTAGCATCTTCAAGAGAATTTCAGGAGTCCAGTCGCCTTGCTTTTGCGCAGGATTTTGAGGTCTGGGCGAGCAAAAAACCGGTTATCCAGATTCTTCAGATCAAGAGTGATGGTGCATTTCACAAGACCCGTGAATGGTACGGTCAATTTTACAACCCACGAAGCGAAGCCCAGGAACGTCAGGAAAAGGTCAATGGCATCTATACGGTTAAGTGGCTGTCGCCTGCGCCGGAAACCGTTTCCGCTGCAGGAAAGTACTGACAGGCGGCCCTCGCTGATTGCTCGATTAAATAACCCGAGCAGGGTGTGGAATTCGAGGTTCGCCGAGTTGATCGCGATAAGACGGTGGTTGTTTCCCTCCGGTATCTGTAATGCCGTATTTGGTTGCGAGTTCTGCGGTTACCAGAGTCTGACCTGACTTTTCCATTAACGCCCCGTCGGTTGCCAGAGCGTGAATGATATGCCCATTGAATTCCGGTGTTTCTGCAACTGCCATAAAGTCATCGTACTGTTCGCCGCGGTGTCGCAAAACGATTTCTGTCCTTTCTGTACGCTGCGGTCCAAGCCAGAGCGAAACTGCAGCGACATTTTCATTTTCGAGATCGATAGCCATGTCAGCGGCCAGCTTATCGTAACCTACCTTTTGAGCGCCGTAAGCTGGGCCGTGCATATAGCAGGCCGAACCAAAGGAAGAAGTGAAGGTGATCAGACCGTATCGATTCGTGATCATCAGCGGTGCCGCGTAATAGCTGGCGACATAAGCAGAACGCAACCCAATATCGAGAATGCGAACAAGCTCGAGTGGCTTTTCCCAGAAACCCCCGGGATCAATCAAGCTGTCGTGAATGTATGCAGCGTTGTTGACCAGAACATCCAGTCTGTCTTGTTCCTGCCCTATTTGTTCAAAAACCTGTCGGGTCTGCTCGTCATCCCCATGATCGCAGGTGATACCAATGCCGATGCCACCGGCTTCATTGATCGCTGCAACAGTTTCATCCAGAGTTCCAGATAGCGTTTCGCCCTTAAGGGTTGCTGTAGCGGTCTGCCCCGAGCGGCCGGTGACGTAAACGGTCATTCCTTTCGCCGCGAGACCGAGGGCAATACCTTTACCTGCACCACGAGTCGCGCCCGTGACCAGTGCAACTTTTGGGATTGGCATGCTGTTACTCCTGACTGTGTACCAGGCCGGTAAGTTAACTAAAATACGTGTATATGACAATATGAATACTTTTAAACTTCCATAAAACGCGAAATAATAGGAAAATAATACGCATAATGTAAATTACAGAAGAGAATGAATCCCCAAGACCCTCACTGGTATTCCGCAGTCGAAGCTCCCGTTAGATCTGCGGGTGGTATCCGGCAATGGGATGAACAGGCAGATGTTGTCGTCGTTGGACTAGGCGGCGCAGGTGTTACGGCGGCGTTAAAAGCCCGACAGAACGGGTTGACTGTCATTGCGCTCGACTCTGCCGAGGGTGGTGGCGCTACCCGCGCCAGTGGTGGGGTTTTCTATGCCGGGGGCGGCACCAGCGTCCAGCATGCCAACGGAGAAGAAGATTCACCGGAGAACATGTTCAACTACTTGAAGCTGGAAACGCAGGGGATCGTTAAAGATGAAACCCTGCAACGATTTTGCGAGCAGAGCGCTGATAATCTGGAATGGTTGATGATGCAGGGAGTTCGGTTTAGTGGGCCGGTTTGGAAAGAGAAGACCTCCTATCCCAATGTCGATTACTTTCTCTATCATTCTGATAATTCCCTACTGCCCGATTACATGAATGACGCAACCCCAGCTGCGCGGGGCCATCGTGGGGTGATAAAGCGCGGGCGTAGTGCGGTCAACCTGGGTGGCTCGATTTACGATCCACTCAGGCAGCGATGTGATGAGACGGGTGTCGAAATTCGTACAAACGCCGAAGCAAGGCAGCTTGTCTGCGATGAAAGCGGCAGAGTCATTGGTGTCAGAGCTTTGCAGCTTCCGCCGGACAGTGATGCTTTTCATGAGCATAGGAAGTACAAGTCACGCGCTAACGCGCTTAAAGCTGTCTACCCCTTCTTTCTTCCGGGTGCGAAAGTCGTTCATGGCTGGGCGGAACGACTACTCGCAAGGGCGGAACAGATAGAAGAGCAAGAGCGCGTCTGGGTTAGTTTCGGCGCGAAAAAAGGCGTTTGCCTGAGTGCCGGTGGTTTCATTTTCAATCGTCAGATGGTCCGTCATCATTGTCCTGAATTCCGGCCGGGGATGCCCCTTGGAACCTCCGATGATAATGGCTCAGGCATACGCCTCGGTGAATCCGTTGGTGGTAAGACCGCGCATATGGACAGGGCGACAGCCTGGCGTTTTATCAACCCGCCTAAAGCCTGGTCTCGCGGTATTGTAGTAGACGGGACTGGAGCGCGATTCGTTAACGAATCAACCTACGGGGCGACCATTGGTGAAGCGATTGTGCGCAAGGCGGGTGGCAGTGCATGGATGATTTTGGATGATGATTTGGTGCGGCAAGCCTGGCGGCAGATCTGGCCAACAAAAGTATTGCCCTTCCAGTGGCAACTTGGTGCTCTGAATATGCTTTTTGCGAAAAAGAAATTTCGATCTATTGAAGCAGTCTGCGGCCACTATGGGTTTGATGAAATAGTCTTGCGTAACACGCTTAGAGCGCAATCTGCAGCTGTCCAAAGCGGTGAGGCTGACCCATTCGGGAAACCTGCAAGTGACCTGCACGAATTAAAACTGCCGTTACACTTAATCGATGTTTCCCTGGGTGCCAGGTTGCTACCCTGTACCGTTCTGACAATGGGCGGTCTGATCGTGAACGAACAAACAGGTCAGGTCAAAGATGACGATGGCAATGATATCGAGGGGCTTTATGCTGCCGGTAGGACAGCGGTAGGCATTCCGTCATGGCTTTATATGAGTGGTCTGTCCATCGCTGACTGTGTGTTTTCAGGGTTAAGAGTCGCAGATCACATGTCGAGAGAGGATTGACAATGTCAACTTACAATTTTTCAGACCTCCTGCAGATTGTTGCTGACACCGTTCCAGACAGAACAGCGCTGGTTCATGGTGAGATTGAACTGACTTATACGGAGTTAAGCCAGTTTGCCGATCGGATTGCCCGTTTGCTGGTGGCCAAAGGTGTGGGGGCGAACGATAACGTTGGCCTGCAACTGACAAATTCACCAGAGTATCTTGCTGCCTTTTTCGGAGCTTGCCGAATTGGCGCTGTGCCTTTCAATGTGAATTATCGATATTCATCGGCTGAGCTAAGCTATCTTTATGAAGATTCACAGGTCAAAGCTTTGCTGTTCGACAGTGAATTTTCAGACGACGTTAAGCAAGCGTGCAAACAAGGGTCCAGTCCAGAGGTTCTGCTGGAGGTCGGCGGCGCTCGCCTTGGTGAAAACCTGACAGGGGTCCTTGAGTCGGTGCTCCCGGACATCGATGCAGTTCGTCACGATCACGATCAGATCATCATCTACACCGGCGGCACAACCGGTTACCCCAAGGGGGTGATGTGGCCTCACAAGCACTTATTTTTCTCGGCGCTGGGTGGAGGGGGATTCTTTCATGCCGATGGCGCTGTTACCAATCCTGAAGAGCTCGTCGGAAGAGTGAACGACGGCATGGCGCTGACGACAATGCCGCTTGCGCCGCTCATGCACGGTGCAGCGCTTTGGACGTCCCTGGTTGCACTGTTTGCAGGGCACAAGGTGATTCTTTCGAACAGGGTTAATTTTGATGCGAACCACGCCTGGCAATTAATACGGGATCATCAGGTCAACATCGTTTCGATAGTCGGTGATGCCATGGCATTGCCTTTGATTGAAACACTCGAACAAAACCGATCCAGGCCGGTGGCGGATAACTGGGCTCTTGATCATCTCTTTACTATTGGGTCCGGTGGTGCTGTTTTTTCAGAAACGCTGCAGCAGCGGTTTACAGCTCTGCTACCGAATCTTTTCGTCATGAGTTCTCTCGGAGCAACTGAAACGGGTAATGTGGGTGCCAGCGATGTACATACCGACGAAGGAATCATGCGTTATGCTCCGCGAGACGACCTTTCGGTGATCGTTGATGGGCAGCGTCTTGCTGAGCGAGGTGAAGAGGGAATTCTGGCGCGCTCGGGGATGTTGCCCGTGGGCTATTTTGGTGATGAGAAGAAAACCCGTGAATCTTTTTTGACTATTGATGGCGTTCAATATGCACTCGGTGGTGATGCCGCACGTCTTGAGGAAGACAGGTCCATTACAGTACTTGGTCGGGGCTCAATGTGTATCAATAGCGGCGGCGAAAAAATTTTCCCGGAAGAAGTTGAGTCAACGCTTAAAGGGTATGACGCGGTCGACGATGTGCTTGTTGTCGGCATACCCCATGAGAAGTGGGGGCAGCAGGTCGCTGCTGTTTATTGCGCGAATACGGATGAGGTCAGTGAGAACGATCTGCGGAATTTCTGCCGTGCTTCTCTTGCGGGGTACAAGGTTCCGAAGTTGTTCATTCGAGTTGAGAAGGTTCAGCGTACTGTTGTTGGCAAGCCAGACTACAAGTGGGCGAAGTCTGTTGCCGAACAACTACAGTGAGGCTGCCAGTTCTGCTGCTGATTCCATAGCGCCTTCTATATAAGAGATTCCGTCGCAGTCGCCGATAGTATGAGTGGTAAATCCTGCTTCTTTAAATGCCTCTGCCAGCGATGTGTCGCCGGAAGCACCCTTGGCTACGATGACGTGATCGGTTTTAAGACTCCGAACCTGGCCTCGGCTATTAGTGTAGCTGACCTTGTGGTTTTCTATGACGATGTTGTTTGCTTTTCTGATTAGCATAACGCCCAGGAGATTGAGTTCTTCCAGCAGTCTCATGCGACGGACCAGATACAACCCCTTGCCAACATCGCTTGACTCGTCCATCACGGTTACAGTGCGACCGCGTTGCGCCAGGAATTCGGCAAGCTCCAGCCCCACCAGTTCACTGCCGATAATGATGACTGTTTTACCGAGTGGCAGCCACACTTTCGACGCCTGTCTGACCAGTTCAGGGATGGATGTCGCTCCGGTCAGGGCGCCTGCCTTGACCATCAGCCGTGTGAACGCATTGGTCTTTCGCTTCAGTCCGGGGTGTGACTCAGACAGCACGAGAGCCCGCATTTCTTCTCCTGAGAACACAAAGTCCCGATCAGATCCTGGAATCCCTTCAGGCATGTTTCTTTGTGCGCCTGTGGCGATGATGACCTCGTCGAAGTTCATTCGCCGTAGTGTATCCACCGTGGCTTCGGTGTTTATGTGTATCTCTACTGTCGATTGTTCGACCTGGCGGCGCAACCATTTGAGCAGTTTTTCGTTTGGTTTATAGGCGATGCTTGCAAAAGGCAAGGTGCCACCAAGTCTTTTGCCGCTTTCGATCAGGCTCACTTTGAAGCCGCGCAACGATAGTCTTCGGGCAACTTCCATACCGGCAGGTCCGCCGCCAACGACTGCCACATGGCGCGGGCAGTCGCTTGTGATGAGTTCCCGTTCTTTCTCGAAGCCAGCCTCCGGGTTCACCGCGCACTTGATCTGCTTCGATACATAGATCTGACTGACGCAACAGTAGCAATAGATACACGGGCGAATGTCAGCGGCTGTTCCGGCTTGCAGTTTGTTGGGTAAATCAGGGTCTGCGAGTATCTTTCGACCCATGCCAAAAAAATCATACTGGCCTGAAGCGATGTGTTTTTCTGCCGAGTCGGGTTCGATTCGCCCGGATGCTATTACTGGTATCGACAGGGAATGTTTGATTGCGGCCGCGTTGCTGACCATCCGATTGGGTACATGAGGAATGTTTGACTCTGAATGCAGTGCACCTCGATTCGCGTCATGGTATGCAGAGACAGTTATTGCATCGACGCCCGCCTTTTCGCCGAGACGGGCTGCCTCGATTGCATCGGCCAACGTGATACCGTCGGTTTTGCCGTACTCAATTGAGTCCAGTTTGCACCACAGTGGAAAGTCATCGCCGACCGCGCTGCGGACACTTCCGATTATCTCGGTGAGCAGCCTGGCGCGATTCTCAAGACTCCCGCCATAGCGATCGTCGCGTTGATTCAATGCGGGGGAAAGAAAACCGGAAATCATGTAGCCATGCCTTCTTTTGCTCGTGCGGCGGCGGTGCCGAATTGGGCGACGATCTGGTCGATATCATCCTGGTTCATCACCTGTAGCTTTGGGGTTGGCATATCCGCGTCCATAAAGGCTGCCATTTCGCTTTTCAACATCCCTTCAGCCAGGTTGCTGACGCCCTGCGAAGGATAGGATGGCACCAGAATGGGCCTGCCGTCCTTCATGTCCTGGGCGGCACTCAGGCCTCCGTGGTGCAGCTGTGCCGCGATCTTTGCGCCGTAGTGATGAACCGCAGTCGTCATTGTTTTCAGACCGGGAATGAACTTGTCTTCTGAGATGCCGACAGAGCGGGGAATGCTGGCGCCGCAAGGCCACGCGATACTGGTGACTCCCATAACGATGAGACCGGCGCCTCCCTTGGCGTGCCGTTCGTGGAAAGCAACAATACGATCACCGCAGGTACCATCTTCGTTGGCAAGATTGATACCCATGGCGGATACAACCATGCGGTTCCTGGTCTCTAACGTGCCTATTCGGCCGGGACTGGTCAGGTGCTGGAATTTTTTGCTCATGCGTTATCTCGCGCCTTGCTACATTGGCGATCCGGGAAGGCCAGGAAAGTAAACGCCGGTTGTCATTCCGCCGTCGATAACGAGTTCAGTGCCATTACAGTAGCTCGCGGCGTCAGAGGCAAGATAGGTTACGCCTCTGGCGATCTCCTCGGGTTGGCAACCTCGTTGCATGGAAACAAAGCCGAATCCCTTGTCGACATCTTTCTGTGGTGCTTTGCCGGGATTGGTCATCGGCGTGTTGACACCCCCGGGATGCACAGTATTGACCCGCACACCGTGAGGTCCAAGTTCCAAAGCGGCCGCTCTGCTGAGTCCCCTGACGGCGAATTTACTGGCAGCGTAAGCGCTGACGAAGTTGCTTGGCATCATGCCTGATGCCGACGACGTATTGATAATGACGCCCTTCCCGGCGGCTTTCATATGAGGGATCACTGCCTGCATACCGAGAAAAGTGCCGGTGACGTTGACATCCATTAGTCTGCGAAAGTCGTTCGGTTTGATATCTTCAATGAGTCCGAAAGATAGAATGCCTGCGTTATTTACCAGGATGTCGATTCCGCCGTGTTCAGATAGAGCCTTTTCCATCAGGACTTGCCAGGCGTTTTCTTCGCAGACATTGAGTTCCACCGTTGAGAGGCCCGGCCCCGAGATACTGGCCAGTTCCTCCTTGAGAATATCCACGCAGATTACGTGCTTCGCACCTGCCTTAATAAAATCGTTAGCGATGGCGAGGCCGATACCTCTGGCAGCGCCGGTAACGATAGCGATTCTGCCTTCCAGAGAGTGGGGATGGTTCATGATGTCGTCCTTCCAATCAAGATTGCGCGGCGTGGTGTGCTGCAAGATAGCCAAAGGTCATAGCAGGACCCAGGGTGGAACCTGCGCCTGGATAGCTGCGTCCCATAACCGAAGCGGATGTATTGCCGATGGCGTACAGACCCTTGATCAAGTTGCCGTTTGTATCGATGGCCTGTCCATTTTCGTTGGTCAGGACGCCGCCTTTTGTGCCGATATCCCCGGGGAATATTTTTACAGCATAAAACGGTGCTTTTACCAGGGGGGCAAGGCAAGGGTTCGGTTCGCTTCTCGGGTCTCCATAGTACCTGTCGTAGCCGTTGACGCCACGGTTAAAATCCGGATCCTCGCCTTTTTCCGCATACTCATTGAAACGGTTGAAGGTTTGTTCGAGAACCGCCGCGTCCACGCCAATTTCATCAGCAAGCTTACTGATGCTCTGGCTTCGGTGCATGATGTCTTTCATGCTGGCTTTTACCAGGCCGTCTGTCTCTGGAGGTCCGGGGAGAAGAGGACCGACCGGATACTCGCTGCGATATCTGGCGTCGAAGATAAACCAGGATGGAATCGTGGAGCAAGTGTCGGAATGTAAACGCATCATCTCTCCGCCCGCAACGTGATACGAGGCAGACTCGTTCATATATCGTTCACCCTGCTGGTTAACGATAAGGCATCCTGGCAGCGCTCGTTCAACGAACATGGGCCGGGCTCTGTCTTCATCGCCGAGTTTCATTGATGGAGCCCACCAGGCACTATCCATGAACTCCAACTCGGCACCAATTCGTTGCGCGGATTGAATAGCATCGCCTGTATTGTTGACCTGAGACCCGCTCCACAGCGGTGATGATTCAGTAACGAAGTTACTGTTGCGCATTTCCTGGTTGCGTTCAAATCCGCCGGCAGCGAGGATGACGCCGCGATTAGCCTTGATGGTGAACTCCTGTCCGCTGTAGTCAACAACCGCGCCGGTGATTCTGTCGTCTTCAAGAATGAGTTCTTTAAGGGAGATACCCAGCCGCAGGGGAACGTCCCGTTTTTTGAGCGCGACTCGAAGCTGGCCAAGCAGTGAGTTCCCTGCGGTCAGCCTTCTGTCTTTGATGGTTCGGTATCGCTGTGGCAGATCCAGGTAATAGCGCGCCATTACTTTGAAAGTGTTCCACATCCAGCCAGGTCGTTTGGTAATCATTGGGCGGGCTTCGCCGATGGTCCAATTGACTCTGCCAAATGCCTGGGCGGCCTGATGCATTGGTTGCAGAGTACTGTACAGACGCCCAAGTTTTCTTGCTGTAATAGGTAGGGGCTCGTGAGACCGGTTTTCTTTGGCGCCCGGCAGGTCCATGTGATAATCCGCGTATTGGACGCAGCGGAACCTCGCGCCACACTTGTCTTCCAGAAAGTGCAGCATCTTACTGGCGTTTTCGATGTAGGCTCGTAATTTAGTTTCAGGCACTTCATCGCCAATCAGATCTTTTAGGTAAGCGAATGCGTCTTCGGGGGAATCGGGTACGCCGGCTTCCGCCATGTGTCGGCTGCAGGGGATCCAGAGTGTACCGCCGGATGTAGCAGAAGTGCCGCCCCATAGATGACCTTTCTCGATCACCATCGCCTGTAGACCAAGTTCCGCCGCGGTGACCGCGGCAGTGAGTGCACCCGCGCCGGAGCCGACGATAAGAAGGTCTGTGGTCCAGGTGGCGTCGTTGTGATCGGTCTGCGCGCTCATTAGCACCTCTTATTGCGATTTATAGAAAAAATAGAAGAAAAATATATCACTATTCGTTAAAATATTCACAAAAAATACGCATATGGTTTATTGGTGTCGCCTGGCGCGATCTGCTGGCTGAACGACAGAGGAATTATTGTGCAATTTGAGTTTACAGAAGAACAGAGAATGATCGCATCAATGGCGGAGGAGTTTTCGCGTGCAGAAGGTACCAGTGAAAAAGTGCGCAACGCGATGGAATCTGAAGCAGGTTATCTGCCTGAAGTCTGGCGGTCCCTTTCGACAGAACTGGGCCTGTGCGGGCTACTGGTACCGGAATCCGCAGGTGGCCAGGGTCTGACCATAGTAGAAATGGCACTGGTATTTGAACAGCTCGGAAAGACACTGCTACCCTCACCGCTACTGACGACTGGCGTCTTGAGCGTGGCGATTCTTGATAAACTTGGGCAGACGTCTGTGCTGCAGAAAATTGCCCGTGGAGAATCCAGGTGCACTGCCGCTTACCTTGTAGAAGGTACCGCCCAATTCGTACTGGATGCTGCAGATGCGGACCATCTGATTCTGGCAGACATGAATACTTCCTCTGTTTACCTCGTAGATAAACCTGGTTCGACAACTGGCCTCATTGTCGAGCCCATCGACATGATGGATCAGACCAGACGTATGGCGAGTGTTGCCGTTACCGACTTTGGTGCCATTGAAGAATACAAAGTGGCAACCGGCACTGAAGCTCTCACCGCGATGCAGGCAGGCTTTG
>LWDU01044435.1_pt1 | contig 11720 bp, 7 predicted proteins | sample 727161 | NCBI WGS metagenome assembly LWDU01 (sample SAMN04566230, study PRJNA314399) | hydrothermal vent metagenome | isolation source: deep sea hydrothermal plume seawater | place: Mexico: Gulf of California, Guaymas Basin | collected 2004-07-11 | reverse complement strand
ATATTTCAAGATTATTTAATTCCTCTTCAAATTCATTAGTTATACTAAATTGAACATCAACTATGGCATTTCCAAGAGAACAGATATCTAATTTCATTTTTAAATCCTTAAATAATTTCTTAAAAATCGTAGACTGTAAGAATTCTTAAAAGATAGCAAGATAAAAAATGAATTTTAGAATTTCGATTAAATATATATTTTCAATTTTAACGATTGTTTTTGTCATATTTATTCTAGCTGTCGTATCAGTTATTGATCGAAGGGTGACTAGCAAGCTTGACGGAGTGTTATGGACGGTTCCAGCTAAAATTTATTCTCGCTCTCTTGAAATTGCTGAAGGCGGAAAAGTTAATATAAATAATTTTCTTAAGGAGCTGGAAATGCTTTCTTATGAAGAATCTTCAAATCCACAAAATCCTGGTCAATTTCATTACAAAGAGAATAATATAAGATTATTCTTAAAGGGGTACAAAAAACAAGAATCTGGGCTTTACGAGATAAGTTTTGAGGGCAATAAAGTAAAATCCTTAAAGCGACAAGATGGTATAAGAATTGATCTAATTTCCCTTGAGCCCATGCCAATAGGGGGTATGTATCCTTCTCACATGGAAGATCGCCTATTGTTGGATTGGACCCAAGTACCTGACCGTCTGGTCAAAATTCTTCTTGCTGTTGAAGATCAAGGTTTTTTTGATCATTACGGAATTTCTCTAAAATCTATTTCAAGAGCTTTCTTTACCAATATAAAAGCAGCAAATATCGAACAAGGTGGAAGTACCATAACTCAGCAATTAGCCAAAAGTTTTTTCTTTTCTTCAGAACAAACCCTTAAAAGAAAGGCTGTTGAGGCCATAGCAGCTTTATTAATAGAGTTCCGTTATTCGAAGCAAGAAATCCTACTAGCGTATATTAATGATGTACATTTAGGTCAGTCAGGCAAAAGGTCTATCCATGGTTTTGGATTAGGAGCACAACATTTTTTTGGATCTTCATTAAAAAACCTTGAGACTGACCAACTTGCTTTGCTGGTAGGAATGTTAAAAGGTCCTAGCTTATATAATCCTAGAAGAAATCCAATGAATGCTTTAAATCGTCGAAATACTGTTTTGGGTGTTCTTCGAAGAGATGGGTTAATTAAAGAGGAGGTCTATATAGATCTCAAGATTAAACCAGTTAAAACTATTAAACCTAGTTTTAGGAGCGAGACGAAATACCCTGCTTTTCATGATTTAGTAAGATTCGAGCTAAGGAATAATTTTGAAGAGGAAGAGTTAAGATCTGAAGGTTTAAGTGTGTATACAAATATTGACCCCATCTTCCAGGCTTCTCTAGAGAATAATATCGTCTTAACAAAAGAAAAGTTGGTAAAAAAATATGGTAAAAAATTAGAAGAATTAGAAGGCGCTGCTATTGTTGTAGATATACAAAATGGCGAGATAAAAGCAGTAGTCGGCAGTACAAATCCCTCTCAGTTTGGATTCAATCGATCTTTAAATGCCATTAGACCTATAGGCTCTCTAGTTAAACCTTTTGTTTATCTTTCTGCTTTGGAGAAATATCAGGATTTTAATCTGACTACTACTCTAGATGACTCTCATCTTTCCGTTCCTATTAGTAATAATTCTTCTTGGGAACCAAACAATTTTGATAAGAAATATCATGGCAATGTTCCTTTACATAAAGCTCTGTGGCAGTCTTATAATATAGCAAGCGCAAGATTAGGAATTGGATTAGGTTTTGATTCAGTCGGAAAAACTTTTAAGTCTTTGGGTATCAAAAAGAAAATCCCGCAATATCCTTCTTTGTATATTGGTTCTTTTGAAATGAGTCCTTTTGAAGTTATTCAGGCTTATCAAACAATAGCATCTGATGGTTTTTATTCCCCTTTAAGATCTATTCGAGACATAACAGATATAGAGGGTAAGTCTGCTTTAAGTTACCCGTACAAAATAGAACAAAGGTTTAGGCCAGAGCCGATTTATTTAATTAAGTTTGCAATGCAACAGACTTTTATCAGAGGTACTGCAAGGGGCTATAAGCAAAGTACTATAGATAAGTGGAATGTTGGTGGAAAAACAGGAACATCCGATGATCAAAGAGATAGCTGGTTTGTAGGCTATGCAGGAGACTACTTAGTATTAGTATGGTTTGGTTTTGACGACAATAGGCCCACTCCTCTAACAGGTAGAACAGGGGCTCTTGAATTATGGAAGAATTTTATTAATGATATTAATCCTAATTCGAGTACCAAAACAATCTTGCCTAGAATTAACTACGTTTGGACGGATATTGGCGACGGTAAGCTTAGTGGCCCTAAATGTAAGAATTCTATTTTGACACCTTTTATAATAGGAACTGAACCAAAGAACATTCCTAGTGTCAGAAGAAGGTGTGGCTCTATGTTAGAAGATGAATCTTCTTCAGTTATAAAAAAATTAAAACAAGTTTTTGAGAAAAAAAAGAGTGAGACAAATTAACTTAATATTCTTATACTTAGCTATCATTTTAGTGACTTCTTGTGCTTCAACATCAAAGCAAGTCCCGACTCCCACTAATACTATGGAGCTAGATGTGTTTTCGTCTTCAGTAGATCAACTTTTAAAAAATAAAGACTTCTTGAAGAGTGAAATCTTAAAGATAAATGCTTCAAAACCTTCTATTCAAAGAATCTTGAATGAATCTGACGGATTTTGGGTCAAAGGTAATTTAAAGAGGGCAAATTCTGAGTTGGAAAGAGCTCTAAGGATAAGTAAAAATGAAAGTTCTGTTTTTTTAAGATTATCACATATAAGACTTGAGCAAGGTCTTGAGGTTGAATCAGGAAGTTTTGCTGCCAGAGGTCTCTTAATAAGCAATGTTTCTTCATGGGAAAGGCTTTTATTAAATGTCTATATAAAAGACTAGGTGTGATTAATTTTTTAGTCTGCTTTGATACCACAAGATCATAAGTATATGATGCATGCCCTAATTATATGGGTGTAGAGTAATTGATGAATGCAATAAATATTATAAAGACAGGAGTTATAGGAGGCTCTGGATATGCGGGTGAAGAATTAATTAGGCTTCTTTCTCGACATCCACATGTAGATTTAGCTGCAGTTAGTTCAAGGGATTTACTTGGCAAAACCCTCCATAGTATTTATAACGAAATACCTCACTTGCCAGATATAAGTTTTGTTGATCCTGAAGATCCAGTATTTTTTGAATGTGAAGTAGTTTTTTTAGCTACGCCGCCAGGCTTTTCTATGAATGTTGTTGGGAGGTTTTTGGATAAAGGCATAAAGGTAATAGACCTTTCAGCTGATTTTAGGATTAAGAATACTGAAACGTGGAAGCGTTGGTATAAAACTGATCATGTGGCAACAGGTTTGCTTAAAAAATCTGTGTACGGATTAACAGAATTAAATAGTAAGCAAATTCAAGGAGCAGATTTAGTTGCTGTTCCAGGCTGTTATCCAACAGCAAGTATTTTGGGTCTTTTACCTCTGCTTGGAGGCAGTCTTAAAATTAATTCAATCATTATAGATGCTAAATCAGGTATTAGCGGCGCAGGAAGACCCCAAGTTGAATCAACGTTATCTGACGAGATTATAGATAATTTTAAAGCTTATGCTGTTGATGGACACAGACATTTACCAGAAATTAGACAAGTCGTAGAGGGTCTCTATAAAGAAAAGATAGATATAAATTTCTTGCCTCATCTCATTCCTACAATGAGAGGAATATTTGCCTCTATCTACGTTCAATTAGAAGAGCTTAGTGAAGATGTGAACTTAGAAGTTCTATTTTCTTCGTATTACCAGCACTCAATATTTGTAGAAATCTTAACCGATAATGAACTGCCTTCAATAAAGCCAGTGTGCCAGAGTAATAATTGTAATATAGCAGTAAGAAGAACCAGTATTCCAAATCAAGTCTTAATTCTTGTAGCTATCGATAATCTAATGAAGGGTGCCTCAGGACAAGCATTAGAATGTTTTAATTTGATGGAAGGTTTTGATACAACAACAGGATTGAACTAGAATAATTCTATGGTAGAAACTTATACACCTACAGCTATGCAGCTAACTGATGGGGCAGTTCAGAAAATTCTTTCTTTATCAGAGAGTGAGGAAATCAATATTAACCTAAGAGTATATGTTACTGGAGGTGGCTGTTCGGGCTTCCAATATGGTTTTTCCTTTGACAAGATCGTAGATGAAGAAGACACATGTGTAACGAAGTCAGGTGCTAATTTGGTAGTTGATCCTCTGAGTTTGCAGTATTTATCTGGTTCAACAATAGACTATATTGAAGATCTAACAGGTTCAAAATTTATCATAAAAAACCCTAATGCAACTACTACTTGTGGTTGCGGAGAATCTTTTTCTATTTAGAAGGCTCCGTTATTGTTCCTAGAAAAACTTTTCCTTTACTGCCTGTTATTTTAGATAATTCAAAGCTACGGCCGTCTATCCTTTGTTTTGCAAACCAAGCAAAACTAATTGCTTCAAGATAATCAGGGTTTACGCCTAGTTCGTAGGTCGAGAAGATTTCTCTCTCAAGTTCTTTTTCAATTTGATCCATAAGGTATTTGTTGTGAAGACCTCCCCCGCAATAAAAAATTATTTCATCATTATCGAGCTCTAATTCTAACAATCCTTCTGTTAGAGTTTTGACGGTCAGTTGTAATAATGTGGCTTGTACATCTTGAGGCTGGAATTTCCTTTCACATTTACTAATAGCTTGATAGATCCAGTTGAGATTAAAATAATCCGGACCAGTGCTTTTTGGGTAATTCTTTTTAAAATAATCATCATTTAACATTATTTTTAAAAGTTCTTCTTCAGAGGTGCCGCTAGCTGCCCAATTCCCTTCTTCGTCATAATCTTTTTTTATATGTTCTCTTGACCAAATATCCATAAGACAGTTTCCGGGGCCAGTGTCATAGCCAAAGACAAAATTAGAGGGATCAATAGATGTAAGATTAGTTATGCCGCCTATATTAACTATTACCTTCTTTTTTTGATCAGTATTAAAAATCTTTTCATGAAAAATAGGAGTCAGAGGAGCTCCTTGACCGCCAGCCGTTATATCTTGAGATCTAAAATCAGTGACAGTAGTAATTTTTGTACTGTTAGCAATTATTTTGGCCTCGCCCACTTGCAGAGAGAAGGGGTTAGGGGAGTTAGGCGAATGTTTAATTGTTTGTCCATGTGATCCAATAGCGATAATATCTTTTGAGTCCTTCTTTTCCTTTGAAAGTATTTTTTGAACTGCTCCAATAAAAACTCTTGCCATTTTTTCATCTAGTTGGCTGATTTCTTCAATGGAAAGAGAGTTTGATTTTACGGCTGAAAAGACAGCTTGTTTGATTTCACCGCTGATTGGATACGAACAAGAACCTATTAATTGTATATTGTCTTCTTCTAAATCAATCAAGACTGTATCAACAGAATCAACGCTTGTTCCTGACATTAAGCCAATAAATAGTTTAGACATTTATTTTGCAGCAAGTGTATTTGTTAAAGACTGATAATTTCTTAACGAAGAAAGCATTTCATTTGCATGATCAGTGTATTCTTTTTTATCCCTAGAATTGATTGGCTCTCGTAATGCAGATGCGGCCCAGTGGCTAATCCGCTGCTACCTACATATCCAATAGTTTGACCTTGTTTAATTTTCCGTCCTTTTTTAATTTTTGAACTAAATTTTTCTAAATGACAGTATCTTGTCGAATAGTCTTCTGAATGTTTAATTTTAATTTCATTACCGCAGCCATTTTTTACACCTGCAAAAAAAATTGTTCCTTCTCCTGTAGCTCTCACGGGAGAGCCTCTGTTTGCAGCATAGTCGACGCCATTATGAGAACGTATTGTATGCAAAATGGGGTGTTTTCTTCTAAGGTTATATCTAGAGCTTATGTAGCTAAATTTCACAGGTGATCTTAAAAAAGCCTTCTTAACATTATCTCCATTAAGGGAGAAATATTCTGATTTATTTTTATTAAGATCGTATCTAATCGAAGTATATTTCTTTCCTTGGGTAATAAATTCAGCTATTAAGATATCTCCATCTACTCTTTTTTCTCCTTCTACCAATAATTCTTCATAAATAAGGCTATAGCTGTCTCCGGGTCTTATGTCATGAGTAAAATCTATATCCCAGCCATTTATATAAACTAAGTCCATGATGACGCTCTCTGGTATATTGGCCTTTAATCCAGAAACGTACATAGAATCATCAATAATAACGCTCTTATAAACATTCACTTTCTCTATAGGCAATTCATAAGGATAGATAGTATAAGAGTCACCCTGTAAAGTTGCTTTTACTCCTGACTTAAAGTCTCTTATGTATTTTAAATCTATAATTATGTTCTTATCAGAGAGGCCAATTTCGAACTTATTACCAACTTGGATTTTAGTAAGCAACTTGCTGTTCTTAGAATTAATTATCTTTAGTATGTTTTGATCTTCCACTTCTAGTTTTCTTAAGATTGAATAGAGTGAGTCGTTCCTTTTTGCAGTAGTACTGATAATTCTTTTTATTCTAGGTCTCTCTGTTTTATCAAGTTCAATCAATTCTTCCATTCTTAAAGAAGAACTTAGTTCCGTAGAAGTTTCTCTTTCCTGAAGTTTTGTGTTTGAAAGAAAGCTTAGGCTTGTCAGTGTTATAGCCCCCACTAGGATTGCCAACAGGTGTTTCTTTGGGAATTGCTGTAGAAGTATTTTAATCTGCTTAACCACGATGAATAGAGATAATAACTTATATAGTTTATTTAGACTTATAATACTGTTTGATTATGAATACAACTGAATTAGAGCTTCTTGTTAGAGGAGCAGAGGAGATAATACCAAAGGATGATTTTCTTGATAAGTTAAAAGGAAAGAAAAAGCTCAGGATTAAGGCAGGATTTGATCCTACTTCTCCAGATTTACATTTGGGCCATACCGTACTACTTAATAAAATGAGACTCTTTCAAGATCTTGGACATCAAGTAATATTCCTGATTGGAGATTTTACTGGGTTGGTAGGAGATCCATCTGGTGTCAACGAGACCAGACCTGTTCTATCTGACAATCAATTAAAAAAGAATGCTGAAACTTATAAGTCTCAAGTTTATAAAATACTAGATCGAGATAAAACTGAAGTAAGGTTTAATTCAGAGTGGATGAATGATCTACACTCAGCTGAATTTATTCGCCTTTCATCTTCTCAAACCGTTGCCAGGATGCTTGAAAGAGACGATTTTTCAAAACGTTATAAGTCTCAACTACCAATTTCAATTCATGAGTTTATGTACCCGCTTCTTCAAGGTTTTGATTCAGTCAAGCTAGAAGCAGATGTAGAGTTGGGTGGCACGGATCAAAAGTTCAATTTATTGATGGGGAGAGAAGTGCAGAAATTTTATGGGACACCCCAGCAGGCCATATTCACTGTTCCTTTACTTGAGGGTCTTGATGGGGTGAAAAAGATGTCTAAATCGCTTAATAACTATATTGCTCTTGAAGACCCTTATGACGAAATGTTTGGAAAAATTATGTCAATCTCCGATCAATTGATGTGGAGGTATTTTGACTTATTGAGTTTCAAAAGTGATAAAGAAATTAGATCTTTAAAGTTAGATGAGAAGAATGGTGAGAATCCGAGGAATATAAAGTTTATATTAGCAGAAGAAATTGTTGATAGATTCCATGGAGAAGGCTTGGGTTTGAAAGCTAGAGAAGAGTTTATTAACAGGTTTCAGAAAGGTAATCTACCTGAAGAAGTAGAGACAATTTCTATTAATATTCAAGGTTCTGACCTTAATTTACCTCGAGTTCTAAAAGATTCAGGTATGGTGCAGAGCACTTCTGAAGCAATGCGTCTGATCAAACAAGGAGCTGTAAAAATTCAAGGAAAAAAGGTTCTAGAAAATGACTTTTCTATGAGTAAAGGAACTGCCTACTTGGTGCAAGTGGGTAAGAGAAAATTAGCTAATATTTTATTATCTTAAAATAACTTTTAAACCAGAAAATATAATGTATACTTCGCTTCCTTTCTGAAAGGAAGGGGTGTTTTTTAAAAGTATTAATAAGTAATATGTGTGGGCGCTTGTAGACAAGCGTCACTTATAATCAGAACTATACAATCGATTTATCGATCTAATATTTCTGGTTTTTTTTGTGCCTTTAATTAGGCACTTGTTTAAATTCAATTGAAGAGTTTGATCATGGCTCAGATTGAACGCTGGCGGTAAGCCTTAAACATGCAAGTCGTGCGGTAACAGACATAAAGATTTAGCTTGCTAAATCCGGTGCTGACGAGCGGCGAACGGGTGAGTAACACGTAGGAATCTACCCAGTAGCGGGGGATAGCCCAGGGAAACTTGGATTAATACCGCATAAGCCCTATGGGGGAAAGAAGGCCTCTCTTTGAAGCTTTCACTATTGGATGAGCCTGCGTAAGATTAGCTTGTTGGTGGGGTAAAAGCCTACCAAGGCAACGATCTTTAGCTGGTCTGAGAGGACGATCAGCCACATTGGGACTGAGACACGGCCCAGACTTCTACGGAAGGCAGCAGTTAGGAATATTGGACAATGGGGGCAACCCTGATCCAGCTATACCGCGTGTGTGAAGAAGGCCCTAGGGTTGTAAAGCACTTTAAGCAGGGAAGAAGTATAGTAAGTTAATATCTTACTATATTGACGTTACCTGAAGAATAAGGACCGGCTAACTCCGTGCCAGCAGCCGCGGTAATACGGAGGGTCCAAGCGTTAATCGGAATTACTGGGCGTAAAGCGCGCGTAGGCGGTTTAATAAGTTGTATGTGAAAGCCCTGGGCTCAACCTAGGAACTGCATACAAAACTATTAAGCTAGAGGACGAGAGAGGAGAGTAGAATTTCAGGTGTAGCGGTGAAATGCGTAGATATCTGAAGGAATACCAATGGCGAAGGCAGCTCTCTGGATCGTTTCTGACGCTAAGGTGCGAAAGCGTGGGTAGCAAACAGGATTAGATACCCTGGTAGTCCACGCCGTAAACGATGATAACTAGCCGTTGGGCAGATTTAACTGTTCAGTGGCACAGCTAACGCATTAAGTTATCCGCCTGGGGAGTACGGCCGCAAGGCTAAAACTCAAATGAATTGACGGGGGCCCGCACAAGTGGTGGAGCATGTGGTTTAATTCGATGCAACGCGAAGAACCTTACCAACCTTTGAAATCCAGAGAAGTCACCAGAGAACAGGTGTTGCATGGCTGTCGTCAGCTCGTGTCGTGAGATGTATGGTTAAGTCCAGTAACGAGCGCAACCCCTATCCTTATTTGCCAGCGCGTAAAGGCGGGAACTATAGGGAGACTGCCGGTCAAAAACCGGAGGAAGGCGGGGACGAGGTCAAGTCATCATGGCCCTTATAGGTTGGGCTACACACGTGCTACAATGGGATGTACAGAGGGACGCCAAAGCGCAAGCTGGAGCCAAACCCTTAAAGCATTTCGTAGTCCGGATTGGAGTCTGCAACTCGACTCCATGAAGTCGGAATCACTAGTAATCGCGAATCAGAATGTCGCGGTGAATACGTTCTCGGGCCTTGTACACACCGCCCGTCATATCATGGAAGTGGGTTGCACCAGAAGTGGTTAGTCTAACCTTAGGGAAGACGATCACCACGGTGTGATTCATGACTGGGATAAAGTCGTAACAAGGTAGCCCTAGGGGAACCTGGGGCTGGATCACCTCCTTAAAAAGACAACGTTTGGTGCAGGCGTTCACACATATTACTTATTTACCTAGATCTCTTTAAAATGAGATGACAAGGTGAGTTCTTTAACATTTTTATAAGTTCAATCAAGTCACATCAATTTATTTTTTCTTACGAGAAAATATTGAGGATGTGCAAATTAACAGTTTATAAAAGATTTCCTTTTCCTTTATCCGGAAATCTTATTATGAACAACTGCAAAGTAATTTGGCGTTTTTGTGTTTTTTTTAAAACACATATAGTAGATAGAAATACTTGTTAAATATTCATTAAGTTAATTGATGTAATATGGTCAAGTAATGAAGTGCAAACGGTGGATGCCTTGGCAGCTAGAGGCGATGAAGGACGTAGTAACTTGCGATAAGCTTCGGGGAGTCGGTAACAGGCTTTGATCCGGAGATTTCCGAATGGGAAAACCCACCTAGGATAACCTAGGTATCTGTATCTGAATACATAGGATATAGAGGCAAACGAGGAGAACTGAAACATCTTAGTAACCTCAGGAATAGAAATCAATTGAGATTCCGATAGTAGCGGCGAGCGAAATCGGATCAGCCAGCAATCTTTATCATAGAGATTAGGGGAATGGCCTGGAAAGGCCTGTCGTAGAAGGTGATAACCCTGTACCCGAAAATTTTTATGAAGAACTAAGTTTGCGATAAGTAGGTCGGGACACGAGACATCTTGACTGAAGATGGGGGGACCATCCTCCAAGGCTAAATACTCCTAGCTGACCGATAGTGAACCAGTACCGTGAGGGAAAGGCGAAAAGAACCCCGGAGAGGGGAGTGAAATAGAACCTGAAACCGTTTGCATACAAGCTGTCGGAGCTTTTTAGACCGTTCGCGGTTTAGATGGTGACGGCGTACCTTTTGTATAATGGGTCAGCGAGTTAATTTCTGTGGCAAGCTTAACTTTTTTAAGGTAGGCGCAGGGAAACCGAGTCTTAATAGGGCGAATCAGTCTCAGGTATTAGACGCGAAACCGGACGATCTATCCATGGCCAGGGTGAAGGTGAGGTAACACTTACTAAATGGGGGGATGAGCTGTGGATCGGAGTGAAAGGCTAATCAAGTTCGGAGATATCTCGTTCTCCCCGAAATCTATTTAGGTAGAGCCTCTCATATTACTGTTGGGGGTAGAGCACTGTTTCGGCTAGGGGGTCATCCCGACTTACCAAACCGATGCAAACTCCGAATACCAACAAGTACAGTGAGGGAGACAGACTGCGGGTGCTAACGTCCGTAGTCGAGAGGGAAACAACCCAGATCGCCAGCTAAGGTCCCCAATTATGATTAAGTGGGAAACGTAGTAGGAAGGCATAAACAGCTAGGAGGTTGGCTTAGAAGCAGCCACCCTTTAAAGAAAGCGTAATAGCTCACTAGTCGAGTCGGCCTGCGCGGAAGATGTACCGGGGCTAAATCATAAACCGAAGCTGCGAATAGAAATACGCTTGCGTATTTCTATGGTAGGGGAGCGTTCTGTATGCCACTGAAGGTAAATCGAAAGGTTTGCTGGAGGTATCAGAAGTGAGAATGCTGACATAAGTAACGATAAGAGGGGTGAAAAACCCCTCCGCCGAAAACCCAAGGTTTACAGGGTGAGTCGACCCCTAAGGCGAGGGCGAAAGCCGTAGTCGATGGGAAATAGGTTAATATTCCTATACTTCTTGTTACTGCGATGGAGTGACGGAGAAGGCTAGGCCAGCACAGCGACGGTAGTTCTGTGTTTAAAGTTGTAGGTTGGAGATTTAGGTAAATCCGGATCTCTAAGACCGAGAACTGATGACGATTATCTCTTCGGAGATAAGAAGTGGCTGATGCCATGCTTCCAGGAAAAACTTCTAAGCTATAGGTAGCAAGGAATCGTACCGTAAACCGACACAGGTGGGTAGGTAGAGAATACTAAGGCGCTTGAGAGAACTCTGGTGAAGGAACTAGGCAAAATGGTACCGTAACTTCGGGAGAAGGTACGCCCTCATTACGTGAAGAGACTTG
>LWDU01036882.1_pt1 | contig 11720 bp, 8 predicted proteins | sample 727161 | NCBI WGS metagenome assembly LWDU01 (sample SAMN04566230, study PRJNA314399) | hydrothermal vent metagenome | isolation source: deep sea hydrothermal plume seawater | place: Mexico: Gulf of California, Guaymas Basin | collected 2004-07-11 | reverse complement strand
CACCTTCAGGCACCCTGTTCTGCCCGGCATCAAGTTTGTGAAGAATTCCGAGGTTTAAATCCGAAAACTTGATGCGTAAGAGTATAACTTCTCCGTGCCAGCAGAGGAAGTCGTCCGGTATGATCCAGGTGGGCGTGGGTCAGCAATACGGCACCAAGTCGTCGGACTTTGATTTCACGGGGCAGACGGTTACGGGTTTCCGCCATCCTTACACCTTGAAACATACCGAAATCGACGAGCACTTCCGCTTGATCAGCCTGCACGTGATAAGCTGAGCCGGTTACATCGCCGGCAGCGCCATGGAGAGTTATCTTCATCGAAACATCATGTCTCTTTTCCCAATCGAGCTTTCCATAGAATTGCCTGCTCTGTTTGATTCAATGCCACGGCGGCAAGGAATGCAATCCGTGCTGCCATAGGGGAATGCCGAGAGCGCCTCTTGCCAATTTCCGCTACGAAGGGATTTGGCAGCGGAGATCAACTGCGACAAGGCTTCCCGCATAACGTTTGCCAGCTTTTCAAGGTTGCAACCACATCGAACGCAACTTGAATCCGATAGGCTCACATCGTTGCTCTTACGGCAGGCAGGGCATTTAATTTCCACTTTTCAATCCTCCAGATAAAACAGCAGGTCGGCAAGAGTATTGTTTTTCTCAATCAATAATGACCAATCCTGACCTTTTATGGCTCCTGCGCTGGCATGAATCAGTTCGCGGATTTCACGGGCATCATCTCCTTTGAGACTGCCGGACACCAAGGCATCCCCTCTTTTTTTCAGATCGCGAGCAGTGACCAGAATGGCATCACGGTCTGCGTCCTCCGGCGGCGAATCCATAACTTCAATGGTCCCATCCCATTCTTCCGTGTCCTTCATCATCGCCTGAATGGCATTCTTCGCGGCATCCGCATCGACAGTGCTTCCCTTCTTTTTGGTATCCATGACCACCGTTTTGTTCAATCCGGTACTTTTTTCGGTAGCGGTCACATGCAGCATACCGTTCAAATCCAACTTAAAGTGAAGGACCACGGTGTTGCCGGCCGGCACCTGCGATAGTCCGTCAATGAGGAATTCCCCAATGAAGGCATTTTCTGTAGGAAATTGACTTTCTCCCTGATAAGCCTGAACCAGAACCGATTCCTGATAATCTTGAAATGTCTGGAATCGTTCTGATTTTGACGCCGGTAAAGGTGTGTTGCGACGAATAAGAGGCACGCACATCAGTTGCTCGTATCCGTTGATAAACCCGACGACTGCGGTGCTGAAGGTATGAGGAGTGATGTCCACCAAAACCGAATCGGTTTCTTTCCCACCAATAATGGCACCCTGAACGGCAGCACCCATGGCGACGATGAGATCCGGATCAATCTCCCACCGCGGTTCGATTTGTAATCGTTCTGATAACAATTGATGCACAAGCGGCGTGCGGGTGGAACCGCCGACCAGCATCACTTTATCGATGTCCTTGGGCGACATACCGGCGTCCTGAAGTGTCTGGTTCACACAAACCAGCGTTTTTTCCAGTAGAGCATGGATCATTTCCTCATACTCAGTCCGCTGGATTTCAAGGTCCAGATGGTCCTCCTTGGTGATGTATTCTTCTCGAACAGGAACAAAGGGTTCATCGGAAAGACGGCATTTGGCGCGCTCAAGTGCAATGGTGAGACGCCGCAGAACAGCAGGATCCTGATGCAGATCCCGATTATAAGTTTTTTGAAACTCAAGCATGGCGTATTCAGCCAGCAGATGATCGAAATCGTCGCCACCCAATTTAGTGTCACCGTGACTCGCCTTGACTTCAACGACGTCTTGTTCAGCGACGACCAGTGATACGTCGAAGGTGCCACCGCCGAGATCATAGACCAGTAGCGTCTCATCTTTTTCACGACCGGCACCATAAGCCAATGCTGCGGCAGTGGGTTCGTTAACAATTCGAACGACATCAAGCCCAGCAATTTCTCCGGCAACCTGAGTCGCTTTGCGCTGATGTTCGTTGAAGAAGGCCGGCACGGTAATGACTGCTTTTCGAATGGGATGGCCTATTGCTTTTTCTCCTTCATTTTTTAATTCCCGCAGGATGAAGGCTGAAATTTCCTCAGGCGAGTATTCCTTGTCGCTCAAGGAAACGCGCACATCCTCCCCCATCATCCTTTTAATGGAAGCAATCGTTGAATCCGGTGCTGCGACAATCTGGTTTTTGGCAGCTTGGCCGACGATAAGGCGTCCTTCCGGATCCAAGCCCACACAGGAAGGCATTGAGGGTTGGCCGTGTATATCGATCACTTTGGGTGATCCATTTATGACTACGGCCAACGCCGAATTTGTAGTTCCAAGGTCTATGCCGACAATGAGTTCATCCATATTCTATTGATTTAAATATCTTCGGTTTGTTCTCTCACAGCAATTTTCACCTGGGCAGCTCGGAGGAGATCATTTCCCAGACGATACCCCGGCGACATTTCTTCGATGACGGTATTGTGCGGATGATTGGATGAGGATTCCACTGACACGGCATTCATACATGAGGGATCGAATGGCAATCCCTTGACCTGCAAACGCTGGACACCTTCCGCCTTCAAATAATCCAGAAGATGCTCTTTCAGAATATCCATTCCCTTGCACTGGGAATCCCAAGCCTTTATCCAATGGCTTTGGCCGAAGGTCCATTTGCCACCCGGTGTGGTTCGAAACGCTTCGCCCATTCTTTCCACACGATCCGCAATCTCAACCAACATTAAAGCATGATTACGAGAGGCTTGTGATTCTGCTGATTCAGCAAACTTGCCATAATGTCGATCCAGGTCATCCAACTTTCCCTGAAATTGAGTCAGAACATCGTTCCATTGACTGAAGGCTTCCGCGGTGCGGCGGTTTGATTTTCGGGATTCACTGGAAAGAACGGCAAGAGACTCAAATGCGGTATAAAGATCCGGTTGCTCTTCGGCTTCAGTTTCGATTTCCGCTTCCGGCATCGTCTCGATTTCCTCCATCCAGCTTTCCAACCGACGGCGCAATTCATCTTTCCATGGGGCCTCCTCGGAGCAGTCGGAATGATCATTATCCAACGGTTCTGAGAGCTGATCTCCAGGCTCCAATTGGGAATGGTTGGCTACCCAGTCCTCGATAGATGGGAACAATCGAGAAACGTTGGACTCGTCGTCAACCCTTCCTTCTGCATCTTCTGCATCTTCTGCATCTTCTGCATCTTCTGAAGACGTATCGTAAGGATCGTTCACGGTTTGGCGCAGTTACGTAGTAATTCTTTCATTGAGTCAAAGGAGAGCGGTTTGGGCGGCGACATATGTACGAGCGATTTCTGAATAGCCTCTAAGGGTGAGTCTCCCGGACAAGTGGTATCGAACATTAAATACGCCAGTCGGCTGCGTTCGGTCTTGATCCGCTCATAGGCATCGGCAACCGCTTGAAACCGGTCTGGATTCCGGTCTGGAGTAGCTGCCTTCACAGCCGTCAGATAGGCATTGCGGATGGTTTTATCATCCGCATCCATGGGAACATTGAGCACCAGATAGGGATTCATAAGTTAAAGAGGTCCAACTGTGCGGGATCCCATTGTGGAATTGGTTTCTTCTTTTTCTTCACCGGCTTTTTTTTCGGAGGCCCGTCCAGTAAGTCCATTAATTCCTTATAGGCTTTGTCTGCTTCGGGTGAATCCAATGGATCGTTGCTCCAATCCTCGCCGTCATCGTAGTCCTCATCATCCATGGGCGGCATGAAATCCATGTCAGGCTCGATTGGGGAAGGGCGGTTTAATTGTTCGAGGAGTTGTGAAGATCGTTGCAGTGCCTCAGAATCGTTACGCTTCCGTGCTTCCTTTTGGATATTTTCGATCTTCCTGATATCAGATGTATCGGGTCCAGACCCCCTATGCTGACGCTGTAATTGAATGAGCCGCATCAGGGGATCCCCGCGGTCCTGCTTCAGTATTTTTCTGGCAAACGGGTCCAGAGCCTTTGCCAGCCTGTAGTCGCCTTGGGTTTCCTTTTCCAATTCGACCACATCTGAGCGCGTGAACGGTTGTTTCACTGCATTTTTAAAATATCCTTCCAACTCAGCTCTGGCATCATAGCAGATGGTCCCACGGCTGAAAGGCTCCCATCGCCGTAAAATTTGAAGCAGGATAATGCCGCGATCGAGAGAAGCTTCTTTTTTTGCGATCAGTTTGAGCTCCATGAAGTAGCGGTCACTCCATACCCCCAGAAAAACCTCCAGGACCAGATGTGCATAGAAAAGACAGGCTTCAACGCTCGGCGCCTGCTTTCCCGCTTCATCCAGCAATTCTCCGCCTTTTGACAAATCGCCGTATGTGGTTTCCATTACGGATTGATAGACGAGCAGACACCATCGAGACCGGTGGTAATCCAGGGGCCGCTTAACAGAATGACTCTCAGCCTGCCGGATCCAATCCCTACCTGCATCGGTCTTGCCACGCTTGAAATCCTTAAGAGCCCCAAGCAAACATCCACGTACCAAGTTTCTGGGAATTTCAGGGTCCAACCGATCCTGTTCCAATGCCGCAGATAAATACGTCAGGCCTTTTCTAACTGCCTTGCGATCCAAACACTGGACACCGGCCATCAACAAAACCTCTTTTCGGTCCGGAAACCGCTGGGTCATGGAATCCAGAAGACGATTGCGTGCACTCTTGTTCTTCAATTTTTCGTGCAAATCACATAATTTCAAACAGGCATCAAGATTGTTCGGATCTTTTTGAATACTCTTCTCAAAGGCATGCACGGCAGCGACAGGGTCGCGAAGCGAAGTTTTTCGGCTTCGGAAAAAAAACGGGAAATCCGGCGGACGTTGCTTGGAAAGTTTTTCTCCTAACCATGCCAGGCCCAGTGAATCCCTGATTGGGTTGGGGCCTAATCTCTGTTCCAGCAAATGGAGATATTGTTCCCACTCCTCGACAAACATCTCCGCAGGGATCATATCGCCCTCCAACAAGCAGAGAGTCCTCAGGACCTGTTCCAATTCGCAAGGATTACGAGTGCGCCGCGACACATCCAAGCTTTCTATAAAGCTAAGGTATTTGTTGCTGTCGTTGCTCGACATTGAAAACACGGAACGATAAATAAAATCCGACAGCACAACCTGCATACCACAATTACCAATTGGAAACTCCCGCCATTGTGAACGGATCATCAAATAGGCCTTATCATATTGATTCCTTTTCCACAGATTCTCGATCTGCATCAACGTTTTGCCAATGGGTTCCGGTAACCCGGTCATCCGGGCTACGAATTTCAACATGGAGGGTGCGGCTTTGTCCCCAATGCCCAGCATCCACAGATAAACTTTGCCTGCACGGGCAGGAACACTTCCTGTAGACAGCTTTTGAAAACACCGAGTCGCCTTGGCAGCATCGCCTCCATGAAATGCCGATAGCCCCTTGATAAATAACCTCCATTGGCTGAAGGGCGATTGCGAAGAGATCGTCCGCAATCGATTGCCAGCTTCTTCAAACCGATTTTCACTCACGTCTTTCAGTGACTTGAGAATGACATCCAATTCTAAACCTACAGGGGGGGGGGGTTGGAATCGGAAACCTGAAAGCTCAATACCGCTTTCGGCAGCGGTCATTTCAGCACAGCTCGAAATTGTGCTCAATACTTCAAGCGCCTGAGTGCCTGACCCAGACCAATCTCCTGTAGCACGGCCAAGTTCTATTTTAAGGGATTTCAGACGTTCAACGGGGGCAATCTCCTCAAGATGCGCCATAACCTGCCCGGCTTCCGACGTTTTGCCTTTAGCCAGCATCTCCTGACATAGCCCTGCATTCGCATCGATCAACAAAGGCAGAAACTTTTCGTGATCCAACTTGCACAAGGCCTTGAAGGCATCTCGCGCCTTGCGAAACTTTCGGTCCGCCAAAAATTGACGCGCTTCCTGTTCACGCACATCAAGACTACGGAGATCGACGGGACCTTGGACTTTTTTATTTTTCTTTTTCTTTTTCTTTGGTGACAAGGCCACCGATTAAAACCGAGTCATATCTCAGATGCATTGAAAAGTTATTGAAACTTATTCACGCACAATTCCACGCTTATTCCCAATCGGAACTAAGAAACGGAATAAAAGGATTAGGGAGAGTTGTATTTGGCAATAATAGCCGTATGTTAGGTTTTTATGCTACGTGAATTACAGAATCTGAAACGTCAAATACACACAAGTTGTTTATTATAATAATCTTATAAAATGTAATGCCATTCGGCACATAACCTGCCATCAGCCATAAAATACCTTGGCATAGGATTAAGGCCGAAGAATCTATATTGAGTGTAACCGGAAGAGGTGTTCCGGGGTATTATAATAGAGCTGAGGGAGAACCTGAGTGAACTCATGAAGAAAAGAGGAATCAGAAAATATTATCTACTTTGTTGGATCCTGACAGTCTTGTTGACTGGATCGGGTTGCCAATATGTTTTTGATCAGGATGGCTTCGATGAAGATGAGACCGCCCAAACGGATGAAGGCATACCGGTAGAGGTTACCGCACTCGTGGAAGGCTCTATTGAAGCCACAGTCCGCTCCTTCGGTTATATCGAAGCCGAGGAATCGGTGATGGTGTATTCAAGGACTGCCAATCTGGTTGCAAACCTGAAAGTCGAAGAAGGAGACCTGGTTGCAAAGGGAGATCTGCTGGTGGGTCTGGAAGATGAGAATCAACGCATTGCGGTTTCAAAAGCACAAAGCCAGCTAAAGAATGCACAGCGGGAACAGGAGCGGCAGAAATCTCTTTATAAACAGGAACTGATCAGTGACAAAGAATTTCTGGATGCGGAGTACCAAGTTGAACAGATGCGACTGTCTCTTGAAGATGCCCAGACACAACTTTCCTACACAGAAATCACGGCGCCTATCTCCGGAACGATCGTAATCCGGAAAGTCAAGCTGGGGGACCAGGTCAACGCCAATCAGCATTTGTTCGACCTGGTGGATTTCAATACGCTCATTGCGCCCGTGTTTGTTCCGGAAAAATTCCTTCCGATGCTTGAAGTGGGCAAAGAAGTTCGCATCGTATCCACTTCCAATGAGAACCAGATCATCCAGGGAAGAGTGAAGCGCATCTCGCCGATTGTAGACAAACAATCGGGAACAGTGAAAATCACGGTCGCGATTCAGGAATACGGACCGTTGAGACCGGGAATGCACGTGCGGGTGGAAATCATCTACGCCACCCATTCAGATGCCCTCCTCATACCAAAACGCGCGCTGCGCTATGACGATGATCTCCTTTACGTCTTTCGGCTTCTACCCAAACGGCCGGGTGATGACCTTCACCGGGTGGAACGTGTCATCCTGAAACCGGAAATCGAAGACACGGATAATAACGCCGGTTTTGAAATCGGTGATCAGATTGTCATCACCGGTCAGACCGGATTGAAAGATAATCGGCTGGTACGTCTTCCAACCGATCCCAAGCCAAAGAAAAAAGACGACCGCAAGTGATCGCTTCCGGTTTACTCCAGTAACGATTACATGGTTTCTTCCAAGCACCTGACACATTTCACTACCGACCGCCCTGTAGCCGTTTTGATGGTTTTCATCGCGGCGGTGGTTTTCGGGTATTTTTCATTCGACCGGCTACCCGTGACATTAATGCCGGAACTCAGTTACCCCACCCTGACAATTCGGACCGAGTATCCCGGGGCAGCCCCAGAGGAAGTGGAGAACGACATCAGTCGTCCGATCGAGGAAGCCCTGGGAGTGGTCGGCGGGTTGAAGCAAATCAACAGTATCAGCCGTGCAGGTATCAGCGATGTTGTATTGGAATTCCTTTGGGAGACCGATATGTCAGAGGCATCTCAAGACACCTTGGAGAAATTGGACTTGGTTTTTATGCCTACTGAAGCGGAAAAACCGATGATTCTCCACTTCGATCCCTCCCTGGATCCGATCATGGAACTGAGTTTCTATGGTGAAGGAAAACGATTTGAAGGCGAATCCGGGTTGAGACGATTACGGCGGATTGCAGAACTCCAGATCAAAAGGAAATTGGAACCGGTGAAAGGAGTGGCAGCGGTTCGGGTTCGCGGAGGTTTGGAAGAAGAGATTCATGTTCTGATCGACGAACACAAACTGATTCGAAGCGGATTATCCATCTCCACAGTGATCAATCGGCTGAGACAGGAGAACATCAATGTTGCCGGTGGAATGATCAAGGAAGGCCGGGCGGAGTATATGGTGCGAACCCTGAATGAATACCAGAACCTGGCAGAAATTGAGGACACCGTAATTATTCGCAGGGAAGGGAGGGAGGTAAGGGTCAAGGACCTGGGGCGCGTGGTCCGCTCTCATAAGGATCGTCAGATTCAAACCCGGACCAACGGACGGGAAAGCGTTCAGATCGACATCTACAAGGAAGCGGATGCCAACATGGTGTCGGTGTCGGATCGGATTGAAACAGTTCTGGGTAAAATCAAAGACCCTTCCCAAAAGAACAAGACCCGATTTTTTTCCTTCGGTCCGAAAAAGAAACGGGAGCCGATGTATCAGGGACTGGTTGACGAAATACACCAGCAGGAAGGAGCGATACTGGAAATTGTAGCGGATCGGTCCAAGTTTGTGGAAAGCAGCATAAGAGAAGTACGGAACACAGCCATAATGGGAGGGCTGTTGGCCATCGTCATCCTTTTCCTCTTTCTCAAGAATATCCGATCAACCTTGATTATTGCTGTCAGCATCCCGATGTCGCTGCTGATGACTTTTGCTCCGTTGAACCTGATGGGAGTCAGTTTGAACATTATGTCGCTCGGGGGACTTGCCTTGGGAATCGGGATGCTGGTCGACTCCTCTGTCGTCGTCCTGGAATCTATTTTCCGCTGCCGGGAGGAAGGCGACGGAATCAAGACGGCCGCGATACGCGGAACCAGCGAAGTCAGGAGCGCGGTCGTCGCCTCAATCGTGACTTCCATCTGCGTATTCTTCCCGATGGTTTTTGTGGAAGGAATAGCGGGTCAGGCATTCGGTGACCTGGGAACTGCGGTGGTCATTTCCCTCTCCGCTTCGCTCATGGTGGCCCTGTTCTTCATTCCAATGCTGGCAAGTCGAACCGGAGTTCAATGGGTGGGGAGCAACTCCGGGAAGGGCAATCGGGCCGGTTTCCAATGTCTGCAACATTACAGGCAATCCACCAACCGTGAACACAATCCCAGATTCCATTGGTGCGTTCCCTACTTCATGATCCGCCTGGTGGTTCATTTTCTTCTCGAATTGCTTGCCCGAAGTCTGCGACTCCTCGTGGGTGCCTTGGTTGGCGGTATCAGAAAATGGATCCTACCGGTGTTTAGACAAACGGGCAGAGCCATCTTCACCTATCCGTTGCTTCTGACCAGTTGGATCCTTGATCAAATCTTTGGAGTTTATCCCAGAACCATTCGCTGGGCTTTGAGGCATCCCCTGACAATGTTCGCTCTGGTTGGCTTGGTCTTCCTGGGAATCACGGAACTGGGTAAACGACTGGATACCGAACTCCTACCGGAAGTTCATCAAGGCGAATTCACCCTCGAGGTCGATTTACCCGTAGGGACCCCTTTGGAAGAAACCGAAAAATTCTTCGCTCCGGTGGAGCAAGCCATTCTCGCAAACAAAGAAGGAATCCATTCCTTACTTGTTACCTTCGGTTTCGATGTGACCCACGTCAGTCGTTCCGATCAGGGCGAACATTCCGCCCGCTTCAAGGTCATTCTCGCTTCAAACCGCAATACTGCTGAAGCTGAAAAACAGGTGATGGACCGACTTCGCACAATGTTTGAATCCATTCCGGATACCCACATCCGGGTGACACGGCCCGTCCTGATGAACTGGAACGTCTGAAGAATCTTACAGATCAAGTCAGAGAGATCATGAGTCATCAGGATGAATTGACCGATGTGGAAACCACATTGAAGTCCGGGGCTCCTGAAATTCAGGTTGTCTACAATCGGGACCAAATCATTCGTTTCGGTATGAATATCCGCGAGGTCGCGGTGCAGATCCGTGACATGGTCAAAGGTTTCGAGGCAACTCGTTTCAATATGAAGGATCGGAGAATTCCCATAGTAGTGCAACTTGAGGAAAAGAACCGCACTCAACTGGAAGATATCGGAAGAATCACGATCAACGCCGGAAGTGAGCGCCCCGTAGCATTGAACTCAGTGGCGACGTTAACACTTGGGGAAGGACCCAGCGAAATCCGCAGGGTCGACGGCCGCCGGATAGGCATGGTCGAGGCCCGGATGGCCGGAGTCTCTCTCGGAGCAGCGGTCGAAGCAGTGGAATCTGAGTTGAGAAAAAAGATCACCTGGCCGGATGACATGACCTTCTTCATCACAGGACAGAACGAGGAATGGGAACGAAGCAAAGGCAGCCTTTATCTCGCCTTGGGATTGAGCATCTTTCTGGTCTATGTGATCATGGCCGCTCAGTTCGAATCCCTTATCCAACCCTTCGTGATCATGTTCACCATTCCTATGGCTTTCATCGGAACATTGATCGGATTGAACTTGCTGGGACTCAGTCTTTCCATCGTGGTTATTCTGGGCATGATCATGCTGGCGGGGATTGTGGTGAACAATGCCATTGTCCTCATCGATTACGTCAACAAACTTCGCCACCGTGGATTGGGGCTGGAGGAAGCCCTGGTCAAGGCAGGAACCGTCCGACTGCGGCCCATCCTCATGACCACTTCCACTACGATTCTCGGATTGTTTCCCATGGCTCTCGGTCTCGGCGACGGAGCAGAAATCCGGACACCAATGGCCATTGCCGTCATTTTTGGGCTGATCACCTCGACCCTCTTAACCTTACTCATCATTCCCACGGCATATTACCTGACCGAATCGTTCAAGGAGCGCATCTTCAAACCCTTACCTGAAGAGGAAGACACCCCTGAGGTTCATTTCACCAAGGCAACACCCTGACCCATGGAAACCGAAGAAAGCCATTCCATAGGGAGACGACTGGCCTCTTTTTCTCTTACCCGTAGAATCACGATTTTCGTGATGCTTCTGACGATTATTGTCGTCGGGGTAATCGCCGGTCTCGGTATTCCCCACGAGTTGTTCCCCAAAGGCTACGAAAGCAAATTTCTGATGGTCTATGTTCCCTGGCAGAACGCGGTCACCCAGGAAGTCCTGGACAAAGTCACGCTTCCTTTGGAGGAAGAACTCAGCACGGTAAAGTCCCTCAAAGAGTTGCGTTCCTATACTTGGCGGACGGGTGCCCGGGCATTCATGATCTTCAAAAGGAAGGCCGACATGGCTGTAGCCTACCGCGAGGTCCGCGATCGGGTTGAACGGGCCAAAGCGCTGTTTCCTGAGGACATTGAGAAGGTCTATATTAGAAAATGGGATCCGGCAGCCATGCCGGTCGTTATAATAGGGGTCGTCGCGGATCCGGAACAACCCAATGTCTACGATCTTATCCAAAAAGAAGTGCTGTTGCCGCTTGAAAGAATCGACGGTGTCGCCGGCATCACCATAGACGGTCTTGAGGAAAGGAAGATCCTCATCGAAGTGGACAAAAACCTGGCGGAAAGCTACGGCCTGAATATCTATGATATGGCCCAGGAACTTAGCAGCGACAACTTCACACTGGCCAGCGGTAATATCCGAAACTCCGGGAAAAAATTCCTGCTGCGTTCGGTCTCGGTCTACAAAACCAGAGAGGAAATCGAAAATCGAATTCTCAAGTTTCCTATCCGTGTCAAGGATGTGGCCCG
>LWDU01044416.1_pt1 | contig 11721 bp, 7 predicted proteins | sample 727161 | NCBI WGS metagenome assembly LWDU01 (sample SAMN04566230, study PRJNA314399) | hydrothermal vent metagenome | isolation source: deep sea hydrothermal plume seawater | place: Mexico: Gulf of California, Guaymas Basin | collected 2004-07-11 | reverse complement strand
GATGAACTCTGTGCAACGCCAGGAAGTGCGTCAAATTCCCCTAAAATAGCTATTACTGGAAATCCTTGTCCATATTCAGCTACAAAGGCTGTAGGTATATTAGCTATGTTACTTTTTATAGAGAACCCTTCTTTTAATAATTGCTCCTTTAATAAGCTGGAACTTTTATATTCTTGGTAACCAACTTCCGCATAATCCCATATTTTTAAAGCAACCTCTTCAAATTGACTTTGATGCTTATTAATCAGTTCTTCTAAGTTACGTTCGGCATAAGTATTTAGGCTTAAAAATAAGAAACCAAGCAATAAGCCTGACTGGTAAATAAATTTATTCATTTCATCTCCCCTAAGATTGATTTAGAGTTTAGCACTAAATGAAAAAACAAATTATTGCTATTGGAGGAGGAGGTTTTGGTAGAAGTCCGGGAGAAGGAATTATTGAGAAATACATCTTGGACCAATCCGACAAAGAAAAGCCCAATATCTGTTTTATTCCTACGGCTACTGGAGATAACGAAGCTTACAAGGTCAATTATTATTCTGCCTTCTCTAAACTTAATTGCTCTCCGGTTCATCTTGATTTCTTTAAAAGAACTCCAGATTTAGAAGAATTAATTAAACATCAAGATATTATTTTTGTAGGAGGAGGTAATACAAAAAGCATGTTGGCCGTTTGGAAAGATTGGGGTTTAGATCTAATTTTAAAAGAAGCTTATAAGAAAGGTGTCATTATGTGCGGAGTCAGCGCAGGGGCAATTTGCTGGTTTAAAGAAGGTGTCACTGATTCATGGTCTGAAGAACTTAAAATAATGGATTGTTTGGGTTTTGTTAAAGGTGCTTGTTGCCCTCATTATGATGAAGAACCTCTAAGGAGGCCTTCATTGAGTAAGTTTATAACAGAAGGGGTGTTGGAATCTTGTTATGCAATTGATGGTGGTTGTGCGTTGCATATTGAAGATGAAGAAGAGTATAAAGCTATAGTTTTTGCTAAAGAAAAAAATGCTTATTACGTTGATTTAAAGAATGAAAAAGTTCAAGAGCAACCATATTTTAGAAAAGAAATCTTTTAATCCTTAATTTAAATTAAAAGTCTGTTCTGATAAATGGTCAATAACTGTTAGAATGCTTTTTTCAAATTTTGGACCGGTAGTTCAGTTGGTTTAGAACGCCGCCCTGTCACGGCGGAGGTCGCGAGTTCGAGTCTCGTCCGGTCCGCCATTTTATGTATAAAGACCTTGTTCTTATAAAAGAGAAGCAAGAATCTTTATTTAATTGATGATAAAAAAAACAATTTGTATTTATAATAGATTTATCAATAGGATCATTTATGAAGTGGTTTTACACAGAAGGAAAGTTAACAGTGAGTTCGGAGCAGCAAGAAAGGAATTTCATGCTAGGTGATTTAGTTCTAGAAACTGCTAAAAGGGATTCTCTCTTAATAAGAGTGAAAGTCGTATTTACTGTCACATTAATTATTCTTTGTATTTTGCAGTTTGCACTAACAACTTTTCCTTCTGAAAAAACTGTTTATTTTTACATAGGCTATATAAGTACACCTGTACTAATAGCAGCCATACTGTCTGTTATTGTGTTCGTAGTATTAAGAAGTAAAAGGCTAGAAGTCAAGGCACTTAGGAAACTCTTTAAAGTTTCAGATTAGTAGAAAGTTCTAGCGGAACCCCCGTCAACTTGAATTGCGAGACCAGTCATATAAGAGGCCTTTTCAGATGCTAAAAAGGCAATCAAAGCAGCCAGGTCTTCTGGTTCTCCTATTCTTAACATAGGTATATTGGCTGCTGCAAGAGATTCAATTTCAGCTTGAGTTTTCCCAGTCGCTTCAGATTGTGATTGAAATATTTGTGTAATTCTTTTTGTTCTCGTTGAACCTGGACATACTGAATTAACGGTTATGCCATTAGAGGCAACTTCATCCGATAATGCTTTTGACCAACCGAGAACGCCCATTCTTAAACTATTTGATAAAAACAAGCCTGGTACAGGAGTTTTTACAGAAACCGATGAGATATTGATTATTCTTCCCCAGTTTCTGTTTTTCATTTCAGGAAGTACTAATTTTGATAATCTAATTGAAGACATCATGGTTAAATTAAAAGCAGATAACCAGTCTTCATCATTTAGCGAAGCGAAAGTACTCGGAGGAGGGCCTCCTGCATTGTTTATTAGAATATCAATGGGTCCCAATTCAGAAGAAGCTTTTTGATATAAATTTTTAATATCTTTAAGTTGATTGAGGTCGGTAACAATGCTTATTATTTTTGAGTCTGTCGTACTCTCAATCTCCTTTTTGACCTTTTTAAGTTTTTCCTCATTTCTAGAACAGATAGCTAGATTAACTCCTTCGGCAGCAAGAGCCATGGCTGCAGCCTTCCCTAAACCTTGACTTGAAGCACATACAATCGCTGATTTATTTTTGATTTGAAAGTCCATATTAATTTATAGCTTGAGTAAGTATCATATACATACATTTTATGGATAAAAAGGAGTTTCTTATGTTAACTAAATTAGCAAAATTTGTTGCAATTTCAGTAGTATTTATACCTACTATTTTGCTGTCTGGTGTTTATGAAGCAAAGCAAGCTGGTATGTCTCAAGAGCGCTTGGATAGAATAGCACCGGCTTTATCTAAATATGTAACCACTGGAAGGATACCGGGTTTGATAACGGCAGTTGCTAGGAAAGGCAAAGTCGTACACTTTGAGACCCAAGGTTTTGCTGATGTAGAAAATTTAATCCCCCTAAAGAAGGATTCTCTTTTTAGGATTTATTCTATGAGTAAACCCATAACGGGAGTTGCTCTAATGATCTTGATAGAGGAAGGAAAGGTGAGGCTTTTTGATCCAGTGTCTCTTTATATACCTGAATTTGCGACAACCGAAGTTTTAATTGTAAATGAAGATGGTTCAACATCACTTGAAGCAATTAAAAAACCTTTAACCATCAGAGACTTAGCTACCCATACGTCAGGTATTGCCTATAGCTTTACAGCTAACAAAGCTTTACGGAAAATCTATGCTGACAATAAACTTTCACCTTATTTCTTCATTGATAACTTAGAAACTTCAGCAAAGGATGGCGTTATAGTTGTTTCTTCTCAAAAGGCGTTTCCGAATATTTGCTCTTTTTCTGCTGCTTTAGCCAGTAAGGCTCCTTTAATGCATCAACCCGGAGAAAAATACACTTATTCAATGGGCATGGATGTTTTGGGATGTGTAATTGAAAGAGCTTCTGGACAAACTTTTGATGTCTTTTTAAAAGATAGAATCTTTAAACCCCTTAGCATGAATGATACTTTTTTTAATGTCCCTAAAAGCAAAGCAGAGAGATTTACAAATTTATATTTCTTCCCTGGTGACATAGGCAGATTAATCCCTGGCATGGCTAATAATTTACCTAGTGACACATTGATGCTTTTAATGGACGAAAGAACTACCAGTCCTTATTTAGATACAGCAACTGTTTTTGATGGAGGATCTGGTTTAGTTTCTTCAACTGAAGATTACTTGAAGTTCGCTCAAATGTTACTTAATGGAGGAAAGTTGGGTGATACAAGGATCATTAGTAGAAAGTCAGTTGAATTATTTTCTAGAAATCATTTAGGAAAGCAGATAACGGATAATCCTGATTATCCTGAAGGCATGGGTTTTGGTATAACGGTAGGTGTAATTACTGATGCCGGACTAAGAGGTCAACACGTGTCAGACGGAACTTATTTTTGGGGAGGAGCAGCTTCTACAATCTTTTGGGTGGACCCGGAAGAAGAACTTGTAGCAGTTGCCATGACACAATTAATGGCTAGCCCGTGGCCCTTGAGAACTGAATTTACAACCTTGGTTTATCAGGCTATTGATGATTAATAACCCAAGTCTATCAATTAGATTTATTTTAGAATTATACTTCTGGTATATTGCTGATACAGTCTAAATATGTTTAAAATTTTTTTTATCTTTCTTAGTTCTTTTGTTAGTTTTAGTACGTTAGCAGCTGAATCATCTTTTCCTATTATTGATTATCAGTCTATTCACCATCCACATATAAGCAATACTGGAATGGTTGTTTCGCAACGTAAAGTGGCGAGTCAAGTGGGATCAGACATATTAGGTAAAGGTGGAAATGCAGTAGATGCTGCAGTTGCTACAGCACTGGCTTTAGCAGTCGTACTACCTAGAGCAGGTAATCTGGGCGGCGGCGGTTTCATGATGGTCTATTTAGAAAGCTTAGATAAGACAATTGCCATAGACTATAGAGAAAAAGCCCCTGCGGCTGCTCATAGAGATTTATTCTTAGATGAAAATGGGAATTATGATAAACAAAAAGCTCAATTTTCATTATTATCAGCTGGTGTTCCAGGATCAGTAGCAGGTTTGTATTATGCCTTAACAAAATATGGGACTATGTCCTGGAAAGAAGTGATTGCTCCATCAATCCTTCTAGCTGAAAAAGGTTTTGTCGTACCACATGACTTGGCAAATACTTTGTCTTTTTCAACATATAGAAAAAGACTAACTTCCAATCCAGCAGCTGCTAAATCTTTTTACAAGAAAAATAAGGATTTATATTCGGCAGGAGAGATTCTTAGGCAGCCAGATCTTGCTTGGACTTTAAAACAATTAAGTAAACATGGACCAGATGCTTTCTATAAAGGTGCTATAGCTAAAAAGATTGTGAAGGAGATGAAAAAAAATGGTGGTCTAATAACTGCTGATGATTTAGAAAACTATGTTGTAGCAGAGAGGGTGCCGGTTAAAGGGACTTATAAAGGGTTTGACATTGTTTCCATGCCGCCAAGCAGTTCTGGGGGTATACATCTAATCCAAATGCTTAATATGCTTGAGTCGTATTCGATCAAAGAAATGGGTTTTGGCAGTGCAGATACTATTCATATTTTAGCGGAAGTTATGAAAAGAGCTTATGCTGATAGGAGTAAATACTTGGGCGACTCAGATTTCTATAATGTTCCTTCTGGCCTGATTTCAAAAGAGTACGCAAAAGAATTAAATAAAAATATCTCTCTTAAAAATAGAACTCCTTCTAATCAAGTTTATGCAGGTAATCCTTTACCTTACGAGAGTCCAGATACCACTCATTTCTCGATAATGGATTCTTTTGGTAATGCAGTGGCAAATACCTACACTCTAAATTTTTCTTATGGTTCAGGTATCGTCATACCTGGAACTGGTATGCTGATAAATAATGAGATGGATGATTTCTCTTCTAAACCGGGAACTCCGAATGGTTATGGTTTACTTGGATCAGAGGCGAATTCTATAGAGGGAAATAAGCGCCCTTTAAGCTCTATGACACCTACTATTATCTTTAAAGATAAAAAACCTTATTTAGTTTTTGGCAGTCCAGGGGGTAGCAGAATAATAACAACCGTATTGCAGGTTGCTTTAAATGTAATGACCCATGGTATGAATATTGCACAAGCCGTTAATAGCCCCAGAATACATCATCAATGGCTACCAGAAGTCCTTATGATTGAGGAGGGGTTTGGCGCGGATACAGAAGCTCTTCTTGAACAAAGAGGCTATAGATTATACCCATCGAGAACTATGGGAAGTGTTCAGGCCATCTTAAATAAAGATGGCTATTTTTATGGTGCGGCAGACCCGAGAAGACCCAGTGCAGGTGTGGTAAGTCCTTAGCTTCATGAAAAACGTATCTTCTTGTATTGGAATAGGGTTTCTTATACTCCTTACTAATAATCTTATAGCTCAAACAACTCTAGATTATAAAGATAGAATTCATCCAGAGATTTCAGATAACTTCATGGTTGTTAGTCAAAATAATTATGCAACGGATGTAGGTTTCAAAATCCTTGAACGAGGAGGAAACGCTGTTGATGCCGCTGTTGCTATGGGATTTGCTTTAGCAGTAACTCTACCCAGAGCCGGTAATCTTGGCGGAGGGGGTTTTATGCTTATTTTTGAAGAGAAGTCTAAAAATATATCAACAATTGATTATCGATCGGCAGCACCAAAATCGGCAAAAAGTTCCATGTTTATAACTGAGGAAGGAGTAGTTAGGTATGGTCATTTAGTCAATGCTGTGCCAGGTACTGTGGCAGGATTAATTAAGGCACATGAGTCTTATGGCAAGTTAAGTTTAAAACAAGTAATGAGGCCAGCTATTGAGCTAGCTCGTAAAGGAATAATCGTTTCAAACGATCTTAATTTTATTCTAAATTGGGGAAAGGAATCTCTTTTAAAGAATAAAGCTTCTAAGAATAAATTTTATAGAAATGGAGAGCCTCTAGAAATTAACTCCTTGTTTAGGCAACCACGGTTAGCCAAGACTTTAACTTTGATAAGTCAAAAAGGAGATCATGTATTTTACAAAGGAGAAATAGCAGATTGGATTGTTGAAGATTCTTCGAGCAATGGCGGACTGATAACTAAAGAGGATCTTGCTGCTTATGAAGCAAAAGAAAGGATAGCCATAGAAACGAATTACCGAGGAAATAGAATTGTTTCAATGCCTCCTACAGCAAGCGGTGGATTAGTTTTATTACAAACCTTAAACATACTTGAAAATTTTGATATTAAATCCATGGGTCATAATTCAGCTTCTTCTATTCACCATTTATCTGAATCCATGATTCGAGCTTTTGCTGATCGGGCTAAGCATCATGGAGACCCGGACTATTACGATGTTCCAGTTAATGATCTTTTGAATAAAAATTATTCAAAAAAAGGAGCTCGAAGCATCCAAAGAGATTTCAAGACACCAGATGATTTAATTTTTGCAGGAGATTTTAAGCAAGCCGACGAGAGTCCTGATACCACTCATATATCAGTTATTGATGAGCAAGGAAATGCAGTTTCTCTGACTTATACGTTAGGCTCTTCTTTTGGATCCGGGGTTACCGTAGCAAAGGGCGGATTTCTGCTTAATAATCAAATGAGAAATTTTTCTCATTATTATGGTGACAATACTTCTGAATACGGAAAAAGTGAGGCCAATAAGTTAGACCCTGGAAAAAGAATGATTAGCACCCAAGCTCCTACTTTAGTTTTTAATTCTTCTGGAGAACTTTCAATGGTTTTAGGCTCTCCTGGTGGAGGAAGAATACCCAATATACTTACTCAAGTTATCTCCAATTTGATTGATCATAATCTGGGGTTTGCAGAGAGCGTTATGGCTCCGAGAATAAACCAAAGGGTTGCAAGTAATCTTGAAGTAGAAACAGGGATAAGCCCTGATACATTGAAGTTATTAAAAACCTTCGGTCACACAATACGTCCAACCGATACTATGGGAAGTGTTCAGGCGATATTTATTGAAGATAGTAAACTTTACGGGGTGGCAGATACCAGAAGACCAAACGCAATGGCAAAGGGGAAATAGTTTATAACAAGAAGTAAGGCACAGAGACGGCGGCTACAAAAGAAACAATTATTATTCCAAGTACATTCAACAGGAACCCTGCTTTTGCCATCTGAGGTACTCTTATCAAACCAGATCCAAAAACGATAGCATTGGGTGGAGTAGCCACAGGAAGCATAAAAGCACAACTGGCTGCTAGTGCAACTGCAGCGGTCACCAGGATGGGATCAAAGTTAGATTGAACAGCGATTGCACCAACAACTGGCAGAAAGGTTGCTGTTGTTGCCATGTTGGATGTTAGTTCTGTTAAGAAGATAATCAAGGTAACCACTAAGACAACAATGAGGACTATGCTAATTCCTTCTGGAATAAGATTTCCAATCCATATTGCTAGACCTGTACTTTGAACTGCATTGGCTAAGCTTAGGCCTCCTCCAAATAAAACTAGCAATCCCCAGGGTACATTTTTCTGAGCATCTTCCCACTCCAATAGAGGGCCCTTCCTTTCTTTATTACCACTTGGAAGTAAAAAAAGAACAAGCGCAGATACCATCGCAATACCGGCATCAGAAAGTCCACCAAGCCCCGGTAAATCATCTAGGACAGTTCTAAGCATCCAAAATAAGGCAGTGAAGACAAATACCAAGAAGACTTTTACTTCCGGGCCTTGGAATTCACCCAATTCATCTTTCATGGAAGAGAGTAGTGCAGTTGTTTCTTCGGAAGTCTTAAACCTTACAGGGTAAATAATTCTTGTTAATACATACCAGCTAGTAGGAAGCATGATTGCACTTAGAGGAACACCTACTTTCATCCAATCTACAAAACTAATATCAAGGTCATAATTGTCAGCCATAAAAGCTGCTAACATGCCATTGGGCCCCGTTCCAATTAATGTCGACATACCGCCTATGGTTGCTCCATAAGCTATCCCTAAAAGCAGAGAGAGTTGAAAATTTTCTGTTTCTTTTTCCGTTAACCCTTTCACGGTTTCTTTAACCACTGTTATTACGGCTAGGCCAATTGGTAAAAGCATAATGGTTGTTGCGGTATTCATTACCCACATACTGATAAGAGCAGCCGTCAACATAAACCCAAGAACAAGCGAGGCTCCATTAGATCCTGCTTTCTCTAATACAAATAGAGCTATTCTTTTATGTAAGTCCCATTTTTGTATAGCTATTGCTAGAAGAAAACCTCCAAAGAAAAGGTAGATGGTTTTATTGGCATATGGGTTTGCAGCATTTTGTATATCTACAATTCCAAGGAGAGGAAATAAGGCTAAAGGAACTAACGCAGTTACAGCAACGGGAACAGCTTCAGTTGCCCACCAGATTCCCATTAATAAAAATAATGCCGCAGTTTTATGTCCTTCATACGATAAAGATTCAGGAGTAGGAAAGAGCATTACAATAAATGCAGAAAGAACTCCTACTAAAAAACCTTTATTATTTTTTATGAAGTTCATGTATTTATTATAAATAAAAAAGGGAGCTGCTGCTCCCTTTTAAATTTATTGGTTTTATTTAAATTTTACTCTGAAATCAAGAGAGAAATTTCTTCCATAGTCTTGATGAGCATCAGCATAGTATCCATAATACCTATCTGCTGTAGGAGCTCTTTCATCTTTAAGATTTCTTACAGAAAATCTAAGTCTTGCATCATTCCCTCTTACATCAAAGTCATAAGACATTGTTAGATTCATTGTTGTCATAGAAGGAACCATGTAAGGTACGCCATCCTTTAAACCTAATGAAGTTTGCACAAATTCACCTTTCTTAAGTGCAACTAAGCTGGCTCCAAATGGCCCTTTGTCATAAGACACTCTTAGAGTATGTTTATTATCATAGATTCCGTCTTTTCCAAGTAGGTCCCCAAAGCCTTTTATAGGAATTGAATCTGGTATTTCGCCGTTGTCTTTTTTAGCTTGAAGGAATGCGAATTCTCCACTGGCTTTTTGCTCAAACTTATCTAAAAATGTTCCAATGTATCGAACATCAAAATCACCAACGTTACTTTCAAAATTGTAGTAGATACCAACATCGGTCCCTTCAACAGTTCTTAAAGCCATGTTGGTGTAATCGTTTTGGATGTATTTAATATCGCCGAAAGGGCAGACGCCTGCTGCTGCAAAACCTGCTGCATCGCCATCATCAGCATCTTCTCTCACAACCAAAGGATCTCCTGCAAAAGAATCACAATTATTTGTTCCGTTCGCAAATCGTAAAAGCATGTCATTGACTGTTTGGTTTTCACGACCGAACAAGCCAATAGTTTTGTCTTTTTCAATGCTCCAAGTATCAACGGTAATGGTTAGTCTGTCTGTTGGAGTTAGCACAAGGCCAATGGAAGTGTTATCTGATTCTTCAGCTTCAAGACCTGCTGCGCCTGTTGCCATTCTTTGAATGGTGTAACGTGAATCAGAATCAATTACGTTCTCAACGCTTTGTACTGCATTAACTTGATATGCCGCTCTGTCATATTTTGTTCCAGATCTTACAACAGTCTTTTCATTTACCTGAATGATATTTGGGGCTCTAAAGGCTGTTGATATAGAGGCTCTAAAATCCCATCCTGGTGCTATTTCCCAACCTAATGCCAGCTTGCCTACTGTTGTGGAGCCAAAGTCAGAGAAATCTTCACTACGAAGTGCTACTTGCATGTTAACTGAATCACTTACTGGTATTTGCATTTCAGCAAAGACAGATAAAACATCTCTTGAACCTGAAACATCTCCTGTTGGAGATGAATTCAAAACATCTGCAACTAGCGGATAAGTATCACCTTCATAGTCAGTATAGGTGATAGTTCCATCTAATCTTGGATCTCTGTCGTCAACCATCTCTTCGTCACGATACTCAAACCCTACCAAGAAACCAACGTCTCCTGCGGGAACTTCCATGAATTCATTATTAGACATTTTAAAATCAAACATTGTGAGTTCGCTTGTACCTTTTCTATAAACATCAACCAATGTTCTTTCAATGTTTGAATCTACACCTGCACTAAAGGGGTTATAAGCGGCTGGAGTAGAGTCGTACAAAGCTTCTTTCAAAAGATTATTAGACATTCTATTGCTTGTTACATCATCGGATGTTGCTTTAGAAGTTACAAAAGCTGTTTCCCAGTCCCAAGCACCGTTAGTGCCTCTGAAACCTTGAAGAAATCGGTAAGTATCTTTTTTTACATTTACCAATCTTTGCCTTTCTTCGTATCGATAGTTATCCATATAAAGGTTATACCCTGCAAATATTGCTGTGGGTACACCATCTACATCTACCTTGAGTTGATTTAGATAGTAATTATCTGGACCCACTCTGTGTTTTGAAGAGGAAAATGCATAAGAAGGATGCGCAATTCTATCACTATCTGATTTGTATAAAGCAAGCTCTGTAAATGCCTCAGTGCCATTACCCATCTCATGGTTGATAAACATTACGACATTGGTTCTAACAAGCTCACCTCTAACATCAGTTTTGCCCCAGAAATTACTTCTCAACGCGCCATTCCCATCTGGAGCAATACATGTTCCATAACCAGTATCAAAAAGCGGATTTCCGCGATTGGTACATTTAGCATCACCCAGAGGAAAAACTTCAAATTCTCCGTTAGAGTCAGTCCACAAATGATTGTAGCTTGCTCCACTATGCTCTTTTGAACTTACCATATCAAACTGACCATATAGAGAATGCGAGCTTAAATTTCTAAAGGAAGTGCTTGTTTTCCAAGGTGAATTATCGTCAACAAAAGGTCTATGATCTCCTGCACCCCATCTTGGGTCTTCCTGTGCATTTATGTTGTCACGATCGTAGTGGTCAAAAAATACGCTTACATTGGTAGCTCCATCATTAATGAAAGTTCCGTATTTCACATTTATTCTAGTATCTTCAGCGGCAAAGTGTTCGTATGTGCTAACTTTAGCCGAAACGGTTAAACCTTCATAATCTCTCTGTAAAACATTATTGATAACACCGGCAACAGCATCTGCACCGTAAATAGCTGAAGCACCATCACGTAAAATTTCCAATCTTGCAATTCCAGATACTGGAATTAAGTTAGTGTTTACACTGGTAGTTGGGACATAATCCCCACCAATTAGCTCAGTTTGATAACCAGGTGAACTAACTAGCCTTCTTCCGTTCATAAGGGTAAGAGAGTTACCAACACCCAAATTTCTTAAGTTATAGGCTCCCACATCTCCACGAGATGCGTTAACGCCACCAGAAGCATCTTCCGCTTCAGTAAAGTAGTTTAAGCCTTGTTCGGCAACGTGTTCAAGCAAGTCTTCACCAGAATCAACTCCAATCGCTTCAATGTCTTCGAATGTAAAAATTGAAACAGGTAGAGCTCCAGTAATTTTAGCTCCCTTTATTTG
>LWDU01036475.1_pt1 | contig 11721 bp, 8 predicted proteins | sample 727161 | NCBI WGS metagenome assembly LWDU01 (sample SAMN04566230, study PRJNA314399) | hydrothermal vent metagenome | isolation source: deep sea hydrothermal plume seawater | place: Mexico: Gulf of California, Guaymas Basin | collected 2004-07-11 | reverse complement strand
AACCCGACATTGCGACCCGGCGAATGCATATAGAAACGCACAAGGGCATTTCGGCAGTCTGCTTTGGAAACGTTGGCTCTTCCGTAAAGCCACCCGCTGGAGAACTCGTTGTCCGCAGGAATATCGGCCGTGGCAAACGCCCGCCAGGTCGCTCCGGAATCTGTCGATATCTGCAATTGGAAATCCAGGCCTGCTGTCGGCGGCACAGGCAACGAATACCGGACAGCCGCTCGAACTTCAGTCAGGCGTTCAGGTGCGGTAACTTTGAAGACCACATGAGCGGGTTGCCGGTCCGTGGATTGATACGCGAACCGCGAATCAGCAGATCGTGGCTTGTAGCGAACGTTCGCGGAACGCAGTGCCGTCTCTTCAAAGGCGGACACCTTCGATTCCGGAAGACCGAAATTCGGTAACACAGCAACGACGCCTCGGGCCCTGGACCGGTAGGTCACGTCGCAACCGCCTTCCGTAAGTCGCGGATACATCGCCTGACACACCTGCGTGGTAGTGACGAATCGCAGGGCATCCAGGCCGGCGTCACCGGACCAGGAGAATCGCAACTGCCAGCCATATCTTCCTTTGACGAACTCCGTCAAGTCCGACAGAAAACGCTGGCCTGCTGAATCATCTGATTCTGCATTCAGCTTCACGTCGTTCCATGTCTGTCCCTGATCTGCCGAGACCTGGCAGGACACATCTCCGACGCCGCGGCCTGCGACAATCAGCCCGTCCGTGGCGACGCCCGACATGGGATTGGCGTCATCAACCGGATTGCCGCAAATCACGTACGGAGAAAAATGTCGAAACGTAACCGACGTCTGCTGCCCGTCGCTGCTGTAGAGTTTCGGTGAAGCAGAACGGTGAGCGACGTTTGTCATGCTGGCTGACATTCCTTCTGTACAACGCCGGGATTCCAATTTCGGTTCGTAAACGAATTCGCCGTTGCAATAAGCTGCCTGACTCCGCGCGTTTGCTTTTGCTTTGTCGTGGAATGGTGCTCCGTTGTCGAAGTAGGTCCAATTCCGGAATGGACCTCCCTTCTGGTTCTGCCAGAACCGGCGTTTGCTGAAGCCACCGAAGTGGTCGCGGTCATACCATCGTGTAAATGACTCACCGCTTCGCAACTGCACAATTCCGGGATGGGCCGCAAAGCCGCCATTGTAGAGCGCATACCACGTCTTCCGTTTCGCGACCTCCTGCCAGCCACGTTTCATCGTGTTGAAGTCGTTCGGCCAGTCGAACGGATAGTGGGGGAGTGGCGACTTAACAGAATCCGTCAACGTGGGATCCTTCTGCAGGTCTTCGTAGCCGGCCACAATTCCGTCACGACGAAACAGCAGGCCGGCCATGTCGGTGTCGAAAGCGTGCCAGCGTTTGTCGTAGAAGACCTCACTGTTCACGTGTCCGATAAACTCACGTCGACGTGCTTTCATGCCAAGAGCCTTCCAATACGGCTCGTTCCATGCGTGCACTGTGCCACACAATCCGTAGCCGTACGAAAACCGGGCACGGTTCGCGTCAAACACAACGGTTTCGTAGTTGCCGGGGTCCGCCGAATCCGGAACTCGCCCCGGCACACACCATTCCATGGGCGACATCAGATGCCACTGATGAGTCAGCAGCCACAGATACATGGCAATGGCCTGCTCCTGGGAATCCGTCCTGCCGGCCGTGGCGAACTCCACACAGTCTTCAACGGTCTGAAAAGCCCCCTCACCGGCATACTGTGGATGATCGGTGCGCAACGTCACGCCGCCAACACCGGCAAACAGAATCCGGGGCAGCAGCAAGCATGCGACCGCCAGACATAGCGACAACGACGCACCGAAGTTTCCGCACGTCCAGATGAGTGCACGTCGCCGACTGTACCTGAGACAACTCATGGGACTTGCTCCGTGTTTTCCGCGGGTATCAGCGCTACAGAAGCGACATTCCCACGTGCCATGCAGACGTTACCGGACCAATCGACGATGCTCCGCCAGCCAGTCGCAGGCGGGCGTCACAAGACTCTCGTGGCCGCCGTCAAAAATGGTCACTCGGGATTGTTGTGACATACGACGCAGAAAGATCCTGCGTCCGTATGACTTATCTTCGGCCGTGTCTGATGGTTTTGGGTTCGTCAGTTGGCGAGCCGTCCACAGTGCTTCCATTTCTGTTTCCGTCACCTGCGCCGAAGCGTGCGTCCTGGCGATTTCGTTGAATGCAGCCAGCGAATGTCGCACAGGAACGGAACCCGCATGACCATCGTTGACACCGGCGTGAATATCGACGGGCAGGTTCCCCACGCGATGCATATGAAACAGCGGAGACCGGTCCCGGTATTCCGCGTCCGTTGCAGCGTCTTCACCGGGTGGCCGGCCAAATGACTTCAGAATCATTTGAGCGTACTTCTGAGGTTTGCCGTCCTTCACATGGAAACGATACCACTCAGACAAATCACTGATCCCGACCCATGCCGACACGGCGGAAAATCGATCAGGATGATGGCCAGCCATCAGCATCGCCATATGACCACCACCGGACACGCCAGCAAGGTAGATGCGGGACCTGTCCACATTGAACTTCTTTGTCGCAAAGTCCATGGCGTCAAGAACGTCCCGACGAGCAAACCGCGAACCGCAGGCCTGTGGCGACCTGTTGGCTCCACGAAAGTTGGCATGCAGATAGATCCAGCCACGCTTGACGGCTTCCCGCTGCCACTTGCTGTTGTCCTGCCTGTAGTCACTGCTCCATGAGTGCAAAAACACGAACAACACTGTCGGCTGCTCAGTCGCAGTCTCCGGAGCCCAGTACAGCACGGGCTGCGACTCACCATCAAGCGTGCTGACTACGCTCACCTCGGTCAGTGATGGAAGGTCATCGCCGGCCGCGCACGGAGTCACCAGCAGCACTGACGTAAAGCACAGAAGCAGACTTCGCATTATGCTTCGATCTCCGGCACGATGTACGGCGCGCGGTATTCGCGTTTCAGGAACACGTTAGCGGCGTCTGCGTTGTCACCCACAAAGAGTTCCTTCTGGTCATCAAAAGTCAGCATCGGACTGAGTCTGATTTCATCGCTTTCCAACGCGACTCCATGAGCAGCGAGATGTTGCTCCATGTCCCCCACAATATTTCCCCAGATGCCGCCGTCTCCAGTTACCTGGCCGGCATCCCGCTTCGTGAATGGCTTGCCGGCTCGGAACGCGATATTGGCAAGATTGCACCATCCGGTGGAAAGATGCCCCATCTCGACGTCTGTGTTTAGACTGGTATGGTTGCGACTGCGCACGGCATCAACAAAGTTCTGATGATGTACTTTGTTGCCGCCATTTCCTTTGAATTCGCGAATCTTTTTGCCGTCATTGTCGTAGGCGGCACCTCTACTGCGCTGACCTTCATATCGACCGCCTTCACAGTACGCAATGTAGCCACTGTTCGGACCAGGATGCAGCGGAGACTTCCTCGCTTTGGGACCGGCCGTCAAATTCGTCAGGCCAATCACAACAGGAATCGTGCCCGTGTCGAAGTAGACAAAATGAACGTTCGGAGTGTTGCCCGCATCGTTCCAGGCGACTCGGCCTCCCGCACCGAAAATCCGTTTCGGCAGCCTTACAGAATCCTGAAAGACGTTGTTGCGAAGGTCGTCCAGCACGTGGACGCCCCAGTTGCCCATTTCACCCGAACCGGTGTTGAAGTCCCAATGCCAAGCATACTGCAACTTGTCACGGAAGATCGGCTGATCCTGAGCCGGTCCCAGCCACAAGTCGTAATCAACGTCGCTGCCGATTTCCAACGGTGAGTCTCGCTTGCCAATCGGACCTCGCACGCCGTACCGGTTGACTCGAGCGGAGACGATTTCACCCAGCCCTTTTTCTTCATGCAGAAACTTCTTGATTTCCGCCTGCATCGGATCGGACCGCTGCTGCGTCCCGACCTGGCAGATACGGTTGTACTTTCGAGCCGCCGCGACGGTCTGACGGCCTTCCCACTGGCTGTGCGACAGAGGCTTTTCGACGTAGACATCTTTTCCCGCTTCCATCGCCCAGATGGAAGCCAGGCAGTGCCAATGGTTGCACGTGGCCACGACGACCGCGTCAATGCCGGGATCATCAATCATTCTGCGCAGGTCAGCGTATCCGGTCGCCCGCGGATATTTTGTCTGAGCTCGTCCGAGGTTATTCTCATCAGGATCGCACAAACCGGCAATGTTGACCCCGTCCAGGTTATCAAACATCGGCATGTGCTGCCCGGCGCGTCCGCCGCAGGCAATGAAACCCATGTTCACATCGTCGGCCGCCATACGGGCCCGAGTAACGGAAGGAAAAGTAACCGCAGCGCTGGCGGCTGCGGCAGAGGCCATGAATTGACGACGTGACAGGTTCGACATTTATCTTCTCAGTGAAAAATGGTGGTAAACGAAGTGGATCGACTCATAAATGGATTCGCGAACGGTGGTATTTCTGCTCCATTCACCAAGGGACCAGCGGGAACGATCCATCGCATTCCGAGCGGCAGCTCGCATCCGTCGGCGGTCGGCACCGCCCGTCAGTATCCTGTTGTCTGACGGCAACTGCAAGCACGCGTCCTGCTTCTCCGGCAGACAGTGAGAGGGTCACAACGGACACAGACTAGGAATTCACGGTTTACCTGCTAACTTGGTTGGTGACGAGCAGACTGAACACCATGCCAGTCACGGACTCGAGAATTAGCGTCAATGTAAATCAATCGGAGATCGACATGTCTAAAACCACACGCCGCGGATTCCTGCAGGACACTGGTGTCAAAGGTGCCTCTCTTCTGTTGCTGGGGACGCGTGCTTCCGGGAACATCATTGGTGCGAACGATCGAGTTCGTGTCGGGGTCGCCGGACTGAACGGCCGGGGACAAAGTCATATCGGCGGATGGCTTGGTGCCGACAATGTCGAAGTTGCCTACGTGGCGGACCCGGATAAAAAAGTTCTCGACAGGGCCGTTTCTGTCGTTTCCACAAAGAGTGAAGGTCGCTCCACACCAAAAGGCGTGCCGGATATTCGCGCCGCACTGGATGATCGCAACGTCGATGCGATTTCTGTAGCCACTCCCAACCATTGGCACTCTCTGTTGACGATTTGGGGTGCACAGGCGGGTAAGCACGTCTATGTGGAAAAGCCGATGAGCCACGATGTCGGCGAGGGGCGCATTGTCGTGGAAGCTCAAAAGAAATACGGTGTCGTTATTCAGCATGGGACTCAGCGACGCAGTGATGCAAAGATCGCCGGGCTGCACGAAGCGATTCAGGCGGGCAAATTCGGCAAGTTAAAAATATCGTATGGTTATTGCTGCAAGCCGCGAGGCACCATCGGACACAAGCCCATTTCCGATCCGCCGGAAAACCTGGACTGGAACACTTGGCGCGGGCCGGCCATGATCGATGAATTCCATGCCAACTACGTTCACTACAACTGGCACTGGTTCTGGAAGAGCGGCAATGGAGACCTGAACAACCAGGGTACTCACCAGTTGGATGTGGCTCGCTGGGCCATTGATACCGATCAAACCCATCCGGTCCGAGCGATGGCGATTGGCGGACGGTTTCAATGGAACGACCAGGGTGAGACTCCGAATACAATGTTCGGGATCGCGGAGTACCCCAATGGTCAGCAGGTGTTCTTCAACGTTCGCAACGTCAACTATGACGGATACGAACGACAGGTGGAGAACGAATACTACTTCGAAGACGGCGGCAAAATCGTGCGTGGCAAATATTACGCAAAGGGCAGCAGCGAAGGCGAAACAGTGAGCGTTCCCGATGGCAAGGTAACACCCGGCGGAAACTGGGCTGCCTTCATCGCCGCGTGTCGTGCTAACGATCCGACGATGGCCAACGGCAACGTGTACGACGCTCACTACGGCTGTGTGCTGGGGCACCTGATGAATAATTCGTACCGGCTGGGAACAAAAGTCCCCTTCAACGCTCGGGCCGGAAAATTCGAAGACAACGAAGACGCGTCCGAACACTTTATGAAACTGCACAGCACCATGAGCAATGGCGTTGGTTTACCGGAAGATGGTAACGAATACGTCGTAGGCCCGTGGCTGACGTTCGATCCGGCAACAGAGCTGCACACCGGAGATCACGCCTCTGAAGCCAACGTGCTGCTGAAGGATGAGAACCGCAAAGAATTTCAGGTTCCTTCCGCAGCAACTGTTTAGTGCAACAACGTCACGTCACCCATAGCGAGTGAACTCTCGGCGCCAAAGTCGTCTTGGCGCCGCGTGTCCCCGAAGCTGTGCTTCGACGTCAGCCAGTCGCCACAGATAGTCTGCGGATGCACGGCGCTGGACGGGGCGGAGTGAGTCAATCGAAGGCTACTCGGCGTCAGCTGTAGCAGCGGCCCGGTCAGCTTTGCGCTGCGTGGCTTCTGCTTCCCGATCTTCGATGGCCTTGACCGCAATAATCCGTCGTTTCAGCGCCCGCGTGTCTGCGTCCAGATGGCGCCACTTGGCGTTGCGACGCCATTCTTTCGCATCGACCTTGTCGTTCGTCAGCACCTTCTCCCAATCAGCCTGCTGAGATTCGGCAAGTTTGAGTTGTCGTTCAATTCGTTCGCGATCCATGTCTGACAGCCAGCCTGAGTAGATTGTGATTGGGGCAATTGGAATCAATGTGACCCGGTTCGGTCAAAATTGAAGCCGGGCATTGTTGCAACAGCTTCGGTATTCTTCAACGCGAAATACAGCGAAACGCCCATAGACCCCGATTTCGCTGGTTTTTCAGCGGTCCATGACCAAATCCGAGACCTAATTTCGGCAACTTCGACAATAAATACAATGAATACAGATCATCACACGCATTTCAACACCTACATCAAGCCGTTTGCTGAATATCCAGTATTGCAGCAGCGCGTGTTGTCCGTACTTCAGGCGATCCCCTCCGAAGTCCAACGTGATTTTCTGGACGACCCTCGTTTCAACGTGGCGATTGACAACTACGAACCGGGAAAAGGCTGGTCGCTGTGGATGCCAACCCCCGGGCTTGATGGCAACAGCACTCGCTGCGTTGTCCTCAGGCCGAAGCTGAACAACGCATCGGAGCAATTTGCAAATTACGTTATCGCCCACGAATTTGCACACGCGTTTCTGCGAAATGGGGGATGGAGAGAGATCACCGACGTTGAGGAGGCTGCCGACGCCCTGGCCGCGTCGTGGGGTTTTCACAGGATGGACGCAGCCGTAGGGCATAGCGAAGCCAGGTCGGCAGCGTCCGCAGTCTGCGCGCATAAAAAAGGCCGCCGATCACCTGGACCGGCAGCCTTATATCCAACTCAATCGAGTAGGAAAAATCTTAGAACGTGAGGATCACGTCGACCGCAAACATTCCCTGGCTGTAGCTGGTCGCGCTATGCGGAGCCGTGTCATATCGCCATTCCGGACGGATAATGACGTTGGCGTGAGGCCTGTAGTTGACCCCCAGAGTTGTTGCATAGTACGAATCGGAGCCGCCTGACGCCGTGGACAGACCACCGTGGCCAAAGCCGCCATCTGACTTCCACCATTCGAAGCGAGCACCAAGCCCCAGGCTGTCACTGACTGACAGTGAGAAGCTGACAAGGTCACTCTGAATCACATAATTCAGACTGTCTGTCAGTGACACATCCAGCACTGTGCTGTGTGAGTATCCGTCGCCGTTGGCACCCATGTCGCCAGCAGTCAGGATGTAGGTGAATGTCGCGTTGTCGCTGACTGACGTACTGAATCCGCCAAGGAAGTTGCTGCCGCCACCAAACTGGTCAAAGCCAGTGTCCCACCCCAGCGTCCAGCCTGCGTAAACCGTAACGTCGTCACCCGCCGCATATGTGGCCAGCACTCCGGTGTGAGTGAACGCCTCACTGTTGAACATCGTCATGGCGTGACTGTAGAAGAAGTTATCGGGTGCGGTGACGACTTCATATCCCAGCAGCGTGTAGAAGTGACCGGCCTTGACGGACCAGTCGCCTTTGGCAACCTCGGCATACAACTGAGGCATAGCCCAGCCGTATCCGCCGCCTTTGTCCCAGCCATTGCCGAAGTCCCATCGGCCCGCGTTATTCCCGAATGCCTGCGTGTCGCCGGCGTCGATTCCGTACATCATGTCCGCACGGAAACCCCAGTCCATACCGCAGCTGCCATCGGCTACCTTCTCAGCATACAGCCATGCCTGATGCGTGTTGAAGCTGTTGGGCTGATTATTAAACATGCCGGTGCTGGCACTGCTGTATCCCTGCTGCCACCAACCACCGAAATCAATACCATCATCGCACTGGTCGATCTTCCACGCATCGCCGAGACAGCAACTACCGCAGCCGCTACCACAGCAGCCTTCGCCGCAGCCATCGTCACAACAGCTTGCTGCGTCACCACAACTGGATTTTCTGCATCCACACAGCTGCGCAGTGAGATTGGAGTCGGAGTCAGCGAAAATGTATTCGCAGTTGGTAACGTTGTAGACCGCACCCTGTCGGTACTGATTGTTGCCATCCGCGGCAGACGTTGCATTCATTCCGACGACGGACAGTATTGCCATGCTGGCGACTGTCAAACACTGTTTCCCGGGCATTGGGCTCTCCTTATTAATTCCGTTGTTGTTTACGATTCCTTTGACCCGAACCGCTCCTGAAGTCCGGGTGGTCTAGCGGCTTAGGCACGTCCTCGCCTGCGTAAGCCGCTACGCACTGTTGGTGTCTGATCGGGACGTCTCCACAGTGCTTTTTCAGTTTCGACGGGAAGATCCGGTTATCTTGACCTTGAGCTCGTCCGCCCGTGGTACCGGCATCCGTCGTAATACCGTGACGACCGGTGTTGCTGAGACGGCCGACATGTCCGTCTCGACCCGGTCGCACAATCCGTACAAACGGTCATGGCACGGGGTAACGAAGGTCACCTTCGTGGTGCGACGGGCGGAATCTGCATGTCAGACCCCGGTCAGTTCCTGCAGCGTTTTTTCAGTCGAAACGACTCGAACCGACTTCCCTGGCACAATCAGGTCGATCCACGTCAGGTTGTGATGCTGAATAATCGCGGCGGCGGCAAGGTGTGGTCGATCGGCGCACGTGTGTGCGTCGCTGACAACGCGGACCGGGTATTTCCGACCGGCAGCGGCCCGTACCGTCGTGTCGACGCAGAAGTCTGTCGCCCAGCCGACAATCAGAAGTTCCGTGATATCGTACTGATTCAGTACTGACTGCAGTTCGGTATCACAGAAGGCGTCGCAGAAGGTCTTCGACACTACCAGGTCCCGTGCGGACCGCTCCAAAGACGGCAGGATTTCACAGCCGGGGCTGTCCGGCGCAAACGCGTCTTCGTCCGGCCCCCAATGTTGAATGAAGATCACGATATCACCAGCCGAACGCAATACCCGCGTTATCTGATTGATGCGTTGCACCACTTCATCGACGTCGTTCGGCGGTGGGTCGCTCTCGAGCATTCCCACCTGCAGATCAATGACCAGCATCGCCCTCACAACAGTCTCCTGTTTGTTACACGTTATTCACCACGGCGAATGCGGCACACGGAATCCGTTTTCTGCGGCATGTCAACTCCAGCAGATCCGACGCTCCATCAACGGATAAACCCGATATGGCACAGACGGGGCGCTCTTGATCTGCGGGTAGTTACAGCAGCAGTTCCGGAAGTTCTGATGAACGACTGTCCGGCAACGGCGGATTATCAAGCGAACGAAAAGTGAAGACGGCAGAGTACTTTGTCTGATCGGAATAGTTGCGAGTAGCGGAGTGAAAACAGCGAGCGTGAAAGAAGATCGCATCACCCGCCTTCAACTCGGCTGTCGCAGCGGTACCCAGAATCGACTGATTCCGGGAAACATCGTCACGAAAAAACAGTTCGTCATCCAGTTGATCAGATTCCACCGCCATCTGGTGGCTGCCCGGCAGTAGTCGCAGACAGCCGTTTGTCACCGTCTCGTCACCAAGAGCGACCCAGACATTGACAAGTTCGGACGTCGTGAAAGACCAGTACCGAGTATCCTGATGCCATCCGGTGTCGCTGCTGTATCTCGGATGCTTGGTCATCACACAGTTATGGTGCGCCAACGGCATCACCACCTGCTCGCCCAGTAGTTGTCGCAGTCGATTCAAAATAAACGGTTCCTTGACCAGACGCGCAAAGACGGGATCTCGACTAAACGCCTGCCGCAGCCGCCGTATCGTGCGGCCGCCTTCATCGGTCAACGACTGAGGCGCACCCGGATATTGAACGTCCGCTTCGTATTCGATGTCGCCAAAGTGAGCTGCCTCGTCGCGTTCTGTGATCTGCAGAATCCGATCGACATACTCCAGCGGAACCAGGCCTCGCTGCACAATATACCCGTCCCGTCGAAAAGTCTCGACTTCCTCAACAGCGAACTGGTCTGTACAAACTTCCTGCTTCAACATCGTCGAACGCTTCAATGTCAGAGAAATACGGCGAACCTGAGACACTCTTAACGACCTCTGCTGAAAAAAGCCGTCGTCACTGTCCCGGTGATCTTGCCGACCAGACAGAGCATTACTTTTTCCGTACCAGACTCTATGCATGATTCTGAGCGTAAGCTCGCACGAACCATCAAAGATGGGCCGGTGAGGAATTCTGGCGCCACTGAGCGATTCTTCAATGCCTGGTCATCCAGATTCTTGCCGATTGCCACGGATGTCAGGTCCTTTCGCCCGCTGCGGCGCGACAGAGGTGGCGAAAATCTGCGGATCCGTTTGATCCGCCGGTCCGATTTCTTCGTTGACGGGCCTCGTGTCTGCAATTCCTGCATCGTTTGGTTTCAGCCCAGAATTTCGTAGACTTCAGGGCAGTTGATGCCCGCTATTCGTTCGCAACTGTAGTTCTCACTTGATGGAGTTACCCGATGGGGTTATTTGATAAGCTTCGTAACGAACTGATTGATATCGTCGAGTGGGTCGACGATTCTCGCCACACGCTGGTCTGGCGGTTTCCCCGCTACCAGAATGAAATCAAAAACGGAGCTCAACTGATTGTTCGACCGGGCCAGACCGCCGTCTTCGTTCATCGGGGACAGATCGCGGACATCTTTGAGCCTGGTCATTACGAACTGAAGACCGACAACCTGCCGCTGTTAAGCACAATTGCGGGCTGGAAATACGGTTTCAACAGTCCCTTCCGGGCCGAGGTCTACTTTGTCAGCACCAAACAGATCACCGATCTGAAGTGGGGTACGCCCAACCCCATCATGCTGCGGGATCCGGAGTTCGGTCCCATTCGTATTCGTGGATTTGGCTCGTATTCACTGAAGGCTGTCGAACCACGAGCACTGCTGCAGGAATTGGTCGGCACTGACAAGGTTTTCGACGCCGAGGAAGTCACAGAACTGCTGCGTTCGATCATCATCAGTACGTTTGCCGACGTGCTGGGATCATCCAAAATTGCCGCCCTTGATCTGGCCAGCCAATATCTGGAATTAGGTGAGACGTTGCGAGTCGCCGTTCAGGAACGAATTGACGACGAATACGGCCTTGAGATTCCTCAGATGATGATTGTCAACATCTCACTGCCCGAAGCCGTTGAAAAGGCGCTGGATACCCGTACCAGCATGGGCGTGATCGGCAACATGAACCAATTCCAGCAATACCAGATGGGTAACGCAATGACGGCCGCCGCTGAAAATCCATCCGGCGGTGGCGCGGCAGAAGGCATGGGCCGGGGACTCGGTTTTGCAATGTCCGGGCGAATGATGCAGCCCGGTGCCATGGGCGGAGC
>LWDU01039762.1_pt2 | contig 11725 bp, 9 predicted proteins | sample 727161 | NCBI WGS metagenome assembly LWDU01 (sample SAMN04566230, study PRJNA314399) | hydrothermal vent metagenome | isolation source: deep sea hydrothermal plume seawater | place: Mexico: Gulf of California, Guaymas Basin | collected 2004-07-11 | reverse complement strand
CGGCGGCTGACGCGCACGGATCTAGCAACCGGCAAGGCCGAGATTATCGCCGGGCTCTACGAGGGCCGGCCGCTAAACTCGCCCAATGATATTTCGATTGACGAGAAGGGCCGGGTCTATTTCAGCGACCCGCGCTACCTCGGTCACGAGCCGATCGACCAGCCGGTGCAGGCCGTCTATCGTATCGATCTCGATGGTTCGATTCACCGTATCATTACTGATGCGGGTAAGCCCAATGGTGTTTGCGTATCACCGGACCAGAAGTCGCTCTACGTGGTCAGCAACGACAATGGCAATACCGGCATTACGCGCATGCACCCCGACGATCCGGCGGCGAAGGGGCGTATGGCGCTCTTGGCCTATGATCTGGCTTTGGATGGTACGGCTAAGTTTCGCGAAGTGTTGGTCGACTACGCGCCGCAGGATGGGCCGGATGGTTTGATCGTCGACGCCGACGGCAACCTCTACGTGGCGGTCCGTGATGTGACGCGTCCCGGCATCGTCGTTTACTCACCCAAGGGCAAAGAGCTGGCCTATATCCCGACGCCGGTGGTGCCCACCAACGCAGCTTTTGGCCACGGCAAAGAGATCAACACGCTCTATGTCACCTATGGCGGTGGCGCACCCCCGGAAAATCCGGGCATTTTGGCCAAGATCAAGGTCGAACGCGATGGTTATCATCTGCCGAAGCAATAAAAAATGACTGTATTAGACTGGGCTGTAGTCCTAGTCCTCAACGGCGGCGTTGTCGCCTATAGCCTGATCACTTTCCGCAACAAAGGGGAGAGTTTCGATTGGTATCTAGCCGCCAAGTCGATGCCCTGGTGGGTGATCGGGCTGTCGGCGTTTGGCACCGCTGTCGACAGCGGCGATTATGTCGGCATCGTTGGTGGTTCATATAAGTTGGGGTTGTCGCAGTTGGCGCAGTGGTGGCTGGGGATCGCCGTTGGTTGGACGATGCTCAGCTTCTTTGTCATTGTGCCGATGTACCGCTCCGGGGTGTTTACCAACGCCGAGTGGTTGGAGTTTCGCTTTGGTCCGGCGGCACGGGTGATCGCGGTGCTGATCAATCTGCAATCGCGGACCAATGTGCTCGGCAATATTTTCTTTTCGATGTTTCTGGTGCTCAATATTGTCGCTGGTATCGAAGAGCAAACGTGTTGGTTCGTGGTGGTCGGCGTGGCGATTAGCTCGGCGGTCTATATCGTGCGCGGCGGTTTGCGCGCCGGGGTGGTTACCGACGCGTTGCAGAGTATAACGATGATCGTGGCCTCGTTTGTTTTGTGGGCATTTGTCTACTCTGGCTTGGGTGGTTGGGATGGGGTGACGGCGCGTTTGGAAGGTGTGGAGAAGGGGCTTTCCGACACGCTATTACACGTGGGTGGGTATTCGCCCGAGGGCGTGCCTTCGCTGATGGTGATCTTTGGCTTTTTGGTGGTGCTGACGATGTATGCGGTGATTAACCAATACGAGGCGATCCGCTTTTTGGGCGCTCGTTCGGAGTGGGATTTCAAGATGGCGGCGCTCATCGCCAGTATCGCCACGGCGATCTGCCTGTTCTTTAATGTGAGTTTGGGTCCGATGGCGCGCGCTCAGTTTCCCGGGCTGGAGTTTGTCGATCAGGCCTATCCGCTGATGATCAAGGAGTATTTACCCGCCGGGTTGGTGGGGCTTGTGGTGGCGGGTTTGGTGGCCGCGGGATATTCGACTTTTGACTCGATCGGCATCGGACTTTCTTCGCTCTTTGTGCGCGATATATATGCGCGTTTTATCGTGCGTAACGAGACCGACGAGCACTATACGAAAGTGGGACGGATCTCGGTGCCGTTTATTTTGGCCTTTGGTTTTGTCTATGTGCCCTTTTTGGGTGAGCAGGGTATGCTGCTTTTTTATCTGCGGCTGGCAGGAGCGATCGCGGTGCCGTTGATGACGGTGATTCTGATGGGGGTCTTTACTCGGGTACACCGGCAGACGGGCATCGTTGGTCTGGTGGTCGGCCTTAGTTATGGCATGTCTGCGACCTTGGCCGATTTCAACGATTGGCCATTGCCGATCTGGTATCAGAATACGTGGTGGACTTATTTGTGGAACCTGGTGCTGCCGGCGGCGAGCATGTTTATCGTGTCGAAGCTGATCGATTGGCGCAGTGGTCCGGTAGACCATGAGACTTTACGCGGGCTGGTCTATGTGCGGCACGAGAATCCGGCAGAATTGCGCGAGTTGATGGGCCATCGGCTCAAGGTGCTGGAAGGTACCTGGTTGCAGAAGACGCTGATTGACGCGCCGATCCGGCCGGAGTATCCCTTTGAGGTCGGGCCGGAGGGGCCGAAGTGGTATGTGCGGCCGGGGGTGTGGATGGGGCTGTATTTGGCGCTGGCCTGTTTTATGTTGTTTGTGGTGTTGTGGTAGAAGTGCTGGGGGACGGAATTGGTGGGAATTTAGGAGATTGATCGACGGTCACGACGTGGGGTTATTCCTGCGGTGGCTGATATCGTTTGCTGATTTCAGCCGCAAAGCTTTTTACCACGTCGCGGCGGTTCCAATCCGCCGGTGCGTTTTTCAAGGCGTCTTCCAAGTCGGGTAGCGCTTTTAACCACATATAGTTGTTTGCGTATAGGTTGGCGCGGTTCCAGTAGATATCCGCGATCAAGGCGGGAGCGTTGTCGGCTTGGGGATTATCCTGCGCCAGGTGTAGGGCGCCGGTAAAAAACGATTCGGCCCCGTCTAAATCGTTTTCTTTGAATAGCTTTATCCCGTATTGGTTGTAAAAGACAGGGTTTACACTATTGGGTGGGTTATTCGCCTGTTCTCTTTCGTGTAGGACGTCGTGGATATCAACCGAAAATGTCGAGTTTATATGGCGAGCCGGTGTGAGCAAATTCACCAACAACGCAAAGGCCGTCACGCCGAGGGCCAAGCTCGGCCTGTGACGCGCGATCAAGACGGGCCCGAGCAATACACAGGGCATCAGCACCGATACGCTACGACTAAAGTCTGCCGCCATAAAGCGATTAATAAATAGGGTGAAGACGACGATAATGGCACCGGCAATTTTCAATTTAATCCCGCGATTCCCATAGGCCAGTAGCACACACGCGAGTACCGGGAGCCAACCCGCTCGCAGCCCGTGCCACAAACCGCTAAGATACGCTTGGTTGTGGAGGAATAACACGTCATAATGGTCTGTCAAGTGCCCTGCCGAATTGGCGTCTTGCGCGAAAACGAGCAATGCCAAGCGAAAGAGCAGGTAGGGCGCGACGACGAAACATGCAAGCCCGGTCTCTCTGAATAATTGCGCGACCTTTCCGTCTTCGGCCCAACGGAAAACCGCCGTGCGCACAGCGAAAGCCAGGGGTAGGCCTAAAATAAACCGTTCGTCAATCCAGGGTGCTAATAGGCAACATACAACTATCGTCGTTTTGTTGCGGATGAAGGAAACGCACAGTAGTCCCATTATATACCAAGAGTCAAAATAGGAGAGCCATCCGGTCGAGACGAAAAACCACGAGGTCGTCGCCGCCAGCATGGAGGACAACAAGGCGAGCAATGTGCTTCCCGTTTCGCGCAAGACGACGTAGGTGGTTAGCCCTAACGCAAGTAGACAGCCGATAAAAGGCAATGCCAAAAGAACAGTTCTTGGAAGATGCAAATAATGGGCCAACAAGGGGAAGAGCAGCCTCCAGCGCATGGCCCGGTTGTTCTCGTTCTCAATGGGGTCGAAAGGGTGCTCGATTTGCTGCAATCTGTAATAGGCCCTGTGCACTTCGGGATTGTAGCGCGCTTGGGGAATATCGAGTCCGCGCCACAATACATAGCGCGGGCAGAAGAAACCGATCCCTATGACAAAAGAGAGCAGGCTTGCGACTGTGATCCATCGCCATTGAAATGCGGGAATCGGCATATATAGGGTTAGAAAGGCGAGAAGGGTTCGGCTTGTTTGTAGGGTGTTGGTTGCGGCAGTGTGTCCATAAGGGCGGTCGTCGTAGGGAAGAGCAGACTGGCTTTTGCGGGGGTGACCGTCAGGACGTGGCCCGTAGTGTGCAGACGTAGGTATTGGCCCTGGTCATCTGCACCGCCGACGGCGAGTGTGTCAATCGTACCTTCTTCGTCTTTTAAGTAGAGCAAGCGCGCTTCTGCGAAGGCCTCTGTTTGCGAAGGTTCGTGCAAGGCTGTCCAGGTGAGGCGCTTTATAAAGTCGGTATAGGCGTAGACGCTGGGCGCGAGACAGACTCTTTCGCCGTCGGGGTAGGTGGCGATCCAATTATAAGTTGGCCCTTGCGGCGGCATGCCGGGTGTGGGGATCTCGATTTCTTGTAGCTCGCGATGCAGCGATTTAAGCGGATAGGCCGGGTCGCCGGCGAAGGTGATTTTTTGCAGATTTTTGCGCGGCAGGGCCTGCGGTAGCATGCGGCGGTCGAGCATTGGCGGGTCGTTGGCTTCGAGCGCGTGCACCGGGTGGGCTTGCAAGTGGAAGACGGTGTCGGCGCCGGCGCGTTGCACATAGGATTCGCTGGAGCGGATATCGGGCGCGCCGCGGCCTTGCAGGACTTCGAGCAAGAGGCGGCCGTTCGCGTCGAGCAGGGCAAAGCGGACGCTATTGGGGCCAAGGCCGTAGCGGGGCAGGTCGCCGGGCTCGGCGGAGACGAAGGTCGCCGGGGCTTGTGTCAGGCTCTTGAGCACGTGTTCAATGCGGGAGTCGAGGGCAAAGGCGCGGTGATAGGCCGGGAAATACCAGATGGAATCCTGCAATATATAGCGCCAGGCGCGCCCGGCGGCGCGGATATCGATCTGGGTAATATCGGCGATGGGGACCGGGGCGAGCAGACGCATCTCGCTTTGTTTTTCGCGCGCTTGTCGCTGATTGTTACGCAGGGCACTTTCGCCGAGCACGAGCACTGTCAATAGGGCCGTTAAGGCGATCAGTAGTCGGGTCATGCGTATCGCACCCGGCGGTAGAGCGCGTAGCCGAGGAAGAGCAATGGGCCGAGGCTGACGACGAGGCCTCGCCATAGGCTCTTGGCTTGCGCGCTTTGGAAGGCGAAGCCGCGCGGAGTTGGGCTGCGCGCCTGCAAGGTCGTCAGCTCTTGGCCGTAGGCCATCTGTGCTATGGCGTTGAGCAGTAGTTGCTGATGTTGGAAGCCCGGGGTCGCTAGGTGTTCGTTTTTGAACATTTCCGAGGAGCCGATCAATAACAGGCTGCCGTTTTCCTTTGGGGCGATGCCTGTCAGTTGTAGCGCGCTGCGGCCTTCTTCCGTTTCGACAAAGCTTGCTTCGGGAAAGGGGCCGTCGAGCAATACGGCCAGCGATTGTGGGCCGGGCAGATAGGTCTCGGCGCTGAATATATCGGGTGGCAACCAACCGCCCTTCCACGGATAGGCCCAGGCCTTGGCCGAGGTGGAGACCAGGGTTTGCGCTGTCAGGCCTTGGTCCGCAAGCTGCACGGGGTTTATCGCAAAGCGATTGCCCCATATAAAGAGCAGATCGCCGAGGCGGCGGGTGATCGGCGAGACGGGGTCGTAGTGTTGGCCGACGGCGCGGATCAAGAAGGGCAGGGCGACCTGTTGTGGGTTGTATTCGCGCACCGCGGTGCGGTTGACTTGGGTTTCAAGACTGAGGTGCGACTGGGTGCGGTCGAAGAGCACCTCGCGTATTTGCTCGACGCCGAAGAGCCGCAGGTAGCGGTCGAAATCCTGGAACTGGGGCTGGGGCCAGTAAACGGTCTGGAAACCGGAGCCGCGGTATTGGCGCTGTTGAATATTGAAGTGCTGTAGCGCGACGACGGCCTTGCCTCCGCGGGCGAGGTGCTGGCTGAGCAGTAACAGGATTGGTCCCGAATCGCGGCGCGGCTGCATCCACAACAACACGTCGACATCGGGTGGCATGCTGGGTTCGCGGGGATTGATATACTGGACGTCGTAGAGATAGTCGGCGAGCAGAGCCTTGAGGTTACTGTAGACATCGGTGCCGCCGGGCGGGATCAGCCCTTTTTTGTGAAAATCTTCCAGGGCTTCGGCCGGCGATAGCCGGGGCAGGTCGGAGATGACGGCGACGCGTATTTTGCGCCCGTTCTGCAAGTTGCTGTTGGCGGCAGCGAGCAGGAATTCGAGATGCGGCAAAGTCTGATTGTCGAGACGCGGGATGACCGTCTGGCGTTGCTTGTCGGCCAGTTTTAAGCCATTCCATACATACTGGGTGGCCAGTGTGTCGTTGAGGATTCGTTCGATTGGAAAGGGCGCCAGGCCCGCGTTGACCAGCGCCGAGCGCGCGGCGGACGGCAAGGCGTCGGGGCGGGTCACGCGCAGGGCGATGTCGCGTTCTTCGAAGAGGCTGCGAATATAACTCTCGGCATCTTTCAGGGCCTGCGGCATGGAGGCTCTGGGCGTGGCGACTAGTTCGGCTTGCAGTGCGGTTCCCTGTAATAGGTGGCCCAATAGCGGCGAAGGCGTATTGAGCTGGTCGGCGGTCAGGTCGAGATAGGGGCCGCCGCCGCGCCAGATTAGACCGCCGAGTAGCAGGACCAATAAACCCAGGCCGACGGGTTTGCCCCATTGGCTGTGCGACAAGGTCGGGATGCCGTCGCGCAAATAGCGCCAGGCGCCCAAGCCCAAAAAGATCAGTGGTACTAAAAAGACGGCGAGGAAGCGCCAGAAGAAACGCGTGGCGGCGCTGAGTGGGAGCAGGCGTTGGGAAGTGGGCTTTTCTATGCGGGCGCGCACCAGGCGTTTGGGCTCACCATAGGTGCGTACGAGGTTGTTGAGGAAGATGCGGTGCGCGTAACCGGGTTGGTTAATAATGCCGTCCTGGAAAGGCGCGGCGCTAGCGAGGACGAAGAGTTGTCCCTGCCAGGGGTCGTGTGGTTTGAGCTGGACGATCAAGTTTTGTTTGGGCACCGGCAGGCCGTCGGTCAGGTCGGTGTTGGTGAAAAGACCCGACGGCAAGGGCAGGACGCGGGGGCTTTCGGTGGTGGTACCGATGATTTCCACCTGGAGAGCGGGCTGGCGGCGACGAAATTGAGTCCGCCGCGAGCCGGCATCGCGAAGCCCTTCATATTATAAAAGGCCGGCAGGACCCGGAGGTGGAAAGGCGCGATGACTTCGCGGAATTCGCCTTCACCTAAGTCGAGCGAAACCGGGCCGGTGTTTTTGTCGATCAGCAGATCGGGCAGGGGGCGGACGCCAAAGGGCTGCAAGAGTTGGCTCCAGGCCGGCGGCATCCGGCGCACCTGGTAATTGACGGACGCTTCGTCTAGTGCATAGCCGATCTGGTAGGCGCTGCCGGCTAGCACGGCGCTGCGCCCGGATTCGATAAAACGCTGCAACTGGCGCGTGTGCTCGGGTGTGACGACGGTCGGTTGTAGCCAAAATAGTATGTCGACTTCGGGTGGGATCACCGGGTTGTGGTCGAGGTCGAGTTCGATGACCGGGCCCTTTTCGTTGAGCAGGGCGGCCAAAAGCTGGAAAGACGGCGGCGCCGAGACGCCGAAAACCGGGCGCGGCGCCGCCGTATTTCCAGCCCGCAATTGCGCGACGATATGCTCTTCTAGATAGGGCAAATGGTCTGGCTCGATGCCCTGAATCAGTACTTCGGGGGCACCGGCACGGGACAGGACCAACGAGGACCAGATCTTTTGTTCGGAGTGCTCGTCGTGCAATACCCGTCGCACGCTAAAAGAAGAGGCCTTTTTGCGCGCCGCGTAGCCGATGCTGGCGCGTCCGCTCTGGGCGGGGTCGATGATTCGGTAGTCGATGCGTTTGGGGGCTTGCGCGCGCAGGCTGGCGAGCAAGCGGCGCACTTGTGATTCGACCTCTTTGAGATGCGAAGGCATTTTTTCGCGCGTGGTGGCGAAATAGATAATGGAAAGCGGGGCGTCGAGGTTGTTGAGATAGTCTTCGCTCGCTGGCGAAAGCGTGGCGATATCGTTGCCCGCCAGGTCAAGGCTCCAGGCGCCGGCTAGGTTGAGCAGCCGCCCCGTGTAGGCGACGACGCCCAACAACAAGGCGAAGGCGAGGCCGGTCTGCAGCAGGAAGCGCCGCTTCAATACTTGGACCTCTGCAGGCTGAGCTGATTCATCCAGACGAAGAAGCCGCTCATCAGCGCGAAGTAGACTAGGTCGGAAAACGCGATGACGCCGCGCCCGAAAGCCTGGTAGTGTGGCAGCACCGAGATCGATTTGTAGAGCCAGGTGCCCAACTGCCAGGCTGGGCTCAGCCCGTCGAGGACTTCGACGACCTGCTCGTGTCCGCTGAGTACGAAGAAAAAACCGCAGAGAATGGCCAGCACGAAGGCGACGATCTGGTCGCGGGTCAGCCCCGAGGCGAAGAGGCCGAAGGACAGGAAGAAGGCGCCCAATAGCAATGCGCCGAGATAGCTAGAGAAGATCAAGCCGAGATCGGGATCGCCCAGAAAGACCAGCATCAGCACGATGGGCAGGCTGCCGGCAAGCACTAGGGCGTAAAAACTCAGCGCAGCTAAGAATTTGCCGAGCACGGCCTGGGACGAATGCAGCGGCAGGGTCATTAGCAATTCGAAGGTGTGCTGGGCATGTTCTTCGGCCCAGGCGCGCATGGTAATGGCCGGCACGAAGGGGATCAGCAAAAAGGGCAGGATCTCGAAGTAGGGCGACATATCGACGATGCCGTCGAGAAAAAAGCTATTCATAAAAGTGGTGCACGAGAGCACCAGGAAGACGGCGGCGTAGATATAGGCAATTGGCGAGTCGAAATAGGCTTCGAGCTCGCGACCGAAGACTATGCGGGTGCCGCGTATAAATTTGCCGGCAGAAAGGCGCGGCGCGGTGCGGTCGGTAATTTTGCTATCAGACATGGGTAGGTGCCGTAGTGCGGACTAGGTGGGCAAAGACTTCTTCGAGACCGGCGCCGGGAATACCGGCGCGTTCGGCCAGATCCTGAACGCGGCCGTCGCCGAGCAGGCGGCCCTGGTGGATGATCAGCACTCGGTCGGAGATGGCTTCGACATCGCCGATGATATGGGTGCTGAAGAGAATGGCGCGATTTTCCCGCAGCGAGCGCAGCGTGTCGCGGAAGGCCAGCACCTGCATCGGGTCGAAGCCGTGGGTCGGCTCGTCGAGCAGCAAGACCGGCGGGTTGTGCACCAGCGCGGTGGCCAGGCCGATGCGCTGGCGGAAACCGGTGGAGCACTCCTTGACGCGCTGCTTGAGCACCGTGTCGAGGCTGCAGAGGTCGATGACTTTTTTGAGGCCCTGCTCCAGCGCGTCGCCGGTGAGGCCACGCGCCTCAGCGATAAAGCGCAGGAACTTGTCGACGCGCATCTCCTGGTATAGCGGGGTGTCGCCCGAGAGATAACCGATATTGTGGCGCACGGCGAGCGGCTCTGCGACGGCGTCGTGGCCGGCGACGGTGACGGTCCCCTCGCTCGGGTGGATAAAGGTCGAGAGCATTTTGAGCATCGTGGATTTGCCGGCCCCATTGGGCCCGACGAAGCCTACGATCTCGTTTTTTTCGACCTCGAAGCTGACTTGGTCGACGGCGGTTAGGCTGCCGTAGCGACGGGTGGCGGATTCGACTCTGATCATAAAGATAGATTTTAGTTGATTATGGGCTCCAGGGCAATATCGTATGCTAATATAGAGCGGCCTACTCCTTAAACACCCCGCAGTGCAGCATCGTCGCGCCGAAATACGGATTCATCAACTGCGGCTGGTCCTTCTGAATCCAGTGCGCGCCGGTGTCGTTGTCGGCCATCGGGCAGTAGGCGAGGACCAGGCCCTCGGGGATCTCACCTTTAATGACTTTCTCCGACAGCGGTTTGAACGCGGTGCGCACGGCGGTGATGTCCTCTGCGTTGGCCACTTTTTCCACCAGTGACTTTAGCGCGGGGTCGGCGTGTTGCACTAGGTTTTGCAGGGCGGCGCGTGCCTTGTCGAAGTCGTCGTCGGCCAGGGCCTCCTGAGCATTGACATAAGCGCTGAGCGCGGGCGAGATGGGTTCGGAGGAGCCGCAGGCCATGAGGCCGATGCATAACAGGCTATACAAATAAGGCATGGGTTTTCTCTTGCATTGGTGATGGGTGCCTCTAAAAGATCAGCGTTCGTCCGCGACTTGTAAACTGCGCAGCCGGTTGAGCGCGGCGGCCAGCTCGAAGTGTCGGAAGAGCGCGTGGTAGCCGACCAGGCGTCGGTCCAGGACGTCGAGCCCGTGCTTGGCGATGTCCCGCATGGTCAGATCGAGTATTTCCCGCAACGATCGCTTTCCGTCGATATAGTGCTCCCGTGCATAGAGCATCGCCGCAGACAACGCCCGCGTCTGGCTGGCGTCGACGAGCTGTTCGACGGCAGAAAGGTCGACGGTTTCTTCACCGAAGAGCACCGTGTGCAGGCCACGTGTTTTGACATTGACTTCGCGGCGGCCTCGGCTTGGGTCGAGACTTTGCGGCAGGGGAATACGCGGTGGTGGTGGGCTGAAGTTTTCGTCGGATTCTCGTTGTCGTTGGGTTGGATGCTCGGCGGCGATGGTTTTGGCCCGGGCAGTGGCTTCTTGCGGTATATATTTATCCATTGCGACGACGGTATCGGCGACATCGAAGTAGTCGCCGCTGCCGCCGACGACCAGCACGGTGGAAACGCCGAGCTGCTCATAAAGTGCACGCACGCGGTCGATGAACGGGGTGATCGGCTCGCGGTCCTTGGCGACTAAAAGCTGCATGCGGTGGTCGCGGATCATAAAATTGGTGGCGGCGGTATCCTCGTCGATGAGCAGGGTCTGTGCACCGGCGGCGAGCGCTTCGATGATATTGGCAGCTTGCGAGGTCGAGCCTGAAGCGTTGTCGGTGCAGAACGAGTGCGTGTCGCGGCCATGGGGTAGATTATCGATAAAGGGTGAAATGTCGACCCCGGCGACGCGGCGACCGTCCTCGGCGCGGATCTTGACGGCGCTCGGTTCACAGACGACTAATTCGCGGCCGTCGCCGGGGATATGGTTATAGACGCCGCGCTCTAAGGCGGCGAGCAGGGTGGACTTGCCGTGGAAACCGCCGCCGGCGATAAGTGTGACGCCGCGCGGGATGCCCATTCCGGAGACGGGTCCGGCGTTGGGCAAGGTGAACTCGACGTGGAGTGAATCCGGTGTCGCAAAAGGAATAGCGCCTTCTGCAAGGGGGCGGTCGTCGACACCGGAGTGGCGCGGGAGGATGCTGCCTTCGGCGACGAAGGCGACCAAGCCGCGCGTGGCCAATTGCGCGCGCAGAGAATCGGCGTCTTCGGCTATCTGGACATAGCGCTCGATCTTGTCGGCGTCATTTTGCGCGTAGCACAGCGCGGCCTCAACGATGGCGGGACCTAAGACGCGTCGGCCTTGCGCCGGCAGGCCGACGGCAAAACGAGCTTCGACGCGGCGGTCGTCGACTTGTATACAGGTGCGTTGCAAAATTTCTTGCGCCGGGGTGTCGATCTCGATCAACCCGCTTTTGCCCGAGCCGCGTCTTGCTTGCAACCGCCGGCAGTGGTGGTCGAATTGGCCGGCGAGATAGGTGCTGAGGGCATTGCTGGAGCTGGCATTGGCGTGGGTGTGCGGTGGGTAGCCGGCTTGACCTTGCGCGACTTCGACCCGCAGTCGGCTCGGTGCGGCGAAGGGATCGCCTTGCACGTGGTCTATATAGAGGTTGAAGTCCGGGAACTGATAGCTGCCGCGCAGGTCATTGTAGGCCTTGTAGCCTCGGCCGTCGATGGCGATTAAAGCGTTTCGCAGTT
>LWDU01044253.1_pt1 | contig 11733 bp, 13 predicted proteins | sample 727161 | NCBI WGS metagenome assembly LWDU01 (sample SAMN04566230, study PRJNA314399) | hydrothermal vent metagenome | isolation source: deep sea hydrothermal plume seawater | place: Mexico: Gulf of California, Guaymas Basin | collected 2004-07-11 | reverse complement strand
ATCACTTCTTGCCTGGCTCATTATCAATGAAGAACCATCCAGCAATGCCATTATAGGAGGTGCAGTAGTGATATTGACATTGATTGTGCATACTTGGTATAGTGCTAAGAGCGAAAGGTAGTTTGTGCACTTTAAGATTAATTAAGGGAACACTTTAAATGAGCATACAACAATGAAATCAATAGAGTTGAAGGCCGACATATTAATGTTAATTGCAGCGATTATATGGGGGTTTGCATTCGTATCACAGAGGGTGGGAATGGAGACAATGGGGCCACACCTATTTAATGGCGTCAGGTTCCTTATCGGGTCGGTGGCAATTTTGCCGGTAATATGGTACTTTTCTAACAAAACAAACACCAGTAAGAAGCCTAAAGTTTCAAACAAAAAATTAATACTATCTGGCATAGTGGCAGGATTGTTTTTGTTTGGAGGGATGACCTTTCAGCAGGTCGGATTACTATATACGACCGCAGGTAAGGCAGGATTTATTACTGGTATGTACGTATTCTTTGTACCTGTTATTGGTATTTTTTTAGGGCAAAAGACAAAGGCAGGCACATGGATAGGTGCAATCATTGCTTTGATGGGTTTATATCTTTTGAGTGTAAGGTCTGACTTTNGTTATGTCTACTGCCGTAGCTTACACACTTCAGGTAGTGGCACAGCAGCACGCGCACTCCTCACATGCCGCTATAATATTAAGCCTAGAAGGCGCATTCGCTGTTCTTGGTGGTTGGCTTCTGTTGGATGAAAAAATACCTCTAGTAGGGCTTGTTGGTTGTGCTTTAATGTTGGCAGGAATGTTAATATCTCAGCTCACACCAAGGACTAAGAGGAGTTAACAATAAACTGCAACACTAAGGCATATAATTTTATTAATGAAAAAAATATTAGAAATAAAAAATGCGTCCGTGTTTCAGGGCAGAACTCAAGTTTTTAAAGACCTAACGCTTGACATAAATTCAAGCCACAGCACAGCTATTATTGGTCCTAACGGTTCAGGCAAGAGTACACTACTTAAACTACTAGGTAGAGAAATTTATCCGGTACATTCTAGCGAAAGTTTTGTTCGAATTTTTGCAAAAGAGAGGTGGGTTGTGTCTGAATTAAAAAAATATTTAGGGATAGTGTCTTACTCTTTGCAGCAGAACTATTCAGCTGACGCCATGGGTTTGTATGTTGTCCTATCAGGTTTCTATGGTAGTGACGGTGTATGGTCCTTCCAAAGCTTCAGCAATGATCAAATTGAGAAAGCTAAAAGTACAATAAGGGACCTAGGACTGTATGAACTGATTGGCAGGAAGTTTGAAACTATGTCGACCGGCGAGCAGCGAAAATTCCTGCTAGCTAGGGCACTGGTTCATGACCCACAAGTGTTGGTACTTGACGAGCCAACCAGTGGACTTGACTTGAGAGCATCATTCAAGTACCTAGAAGACATAAGAGGCCTTATGCGTTCTGGCAAAAGGATTGTTCTAGTTACCCACCATATTCATGAAATACCACCAGAAATTTCACAAATAGTGTTCCTTAAAGATGGTAAAGTGGTTGCCAATGGCCCGAAAGATAAGTTATTGAATAGCCAAAACCTTACAGACCTTTTTGAAACGCCTATCAATGTGGTTAAGTCAAATGGCTACTTCCAGACTGTGCCAGGATAGATTTAGTTTTGCAGTATTTACTAGTTAATTTTATAACTGAGATAAAATATAGACTGTTTTTAATTAATAACTTAGGATGGAGATATATAAATGACGACATTAATTAATAAAGATAAACCTATAAGAGAAAGAATTTTGTTCGCTTTGTTGGTCCTGTTCTTTATATTTATCGTTCAAGTGTTGGCAACAATTTTGCCGCTAGTCGCGTTGTTTCAGTTCTTTAGCACCCTTATAACAGGTAGAGCAAACGATAAACTACTTACGTTTAGTGGGTCACTGGCTGAATATTTCAAAAAGATAACTCGGTTTGTATCTTACATTGAGGAACAGAAGCCGTGGCCATTCTCTCCTTGGCCTGATGCAAACATAACCGACATCGAAGAGTCAGTTGTTTCAGAGCAGGAAGCAGATCTGGGTTCAGATACTGAAGAAGACGAAACCAAGAAAGACAATGGGTGACAAGAAGAGCGAACCAATACAGCCAGTAAGCGGCACAGTGATACCTCGATTTGCAGGGCCCTCTACGTTCGCTAGGCTACCAGAAACTAGAGATGTTCCTTATTGCGATGTAGCCATCGTCGGGATTCCTTTTGATTCAGGTACCAGTTACAGGCCTGGAGCAAGGTTTGGACCTCAAGCGATACGTCAAGCATCCAGACATCTTAGGACTCAATACCACCCATCATATGACACAGAGCCGTTCGCAGAACAGCAAGTAGCTGATGCGGGTGATATTGCCTGTAACCCTTACAATATTGAGGAGGCCGTCGTTGAAATACAAAAGGCAGCTACTGAACTTCTGGGAGGTGTTGGAAGCATCATTAGTTTGGGCGGAGACCACACCATAGCGTTGCCATTACTGAGGGCGGTTAATCATCACAATGGTCCGGTAGCACTAGTTCATTTCGATGCACACCTTGACACCTGGGACACATACTATGGGGCCCCATTTACCCATGGAACGCCTTTCAGGAGAGCTGCAGAGGAGAAGTTGTTCCTTGAGCACGCATCTATGCATGTCGGAATACGAGGACCACTATACAGTAGGGACGATTTGAAGAATGATGAGGATTTAGGGTTCAAGGTAGTGCATTGTGACGAATTTCAACAGGAAGGCGTAGAGCACGTCATAAAGAGGATTAGAGACAGAGTCGGAGATAACCCAATGTATCTATCGATAGATATTGACGTGTTGGACCCTTCCCACGCACCTGGTACCGGTACCCCAGAAATAGCAGGTATGTCTACACGTGAACTTGTCGGGGTTTTGAGAGGCTTATCAGGACTCAACATTGTATCTGCAGATGTTGTTGAAGTTTCACCTGCATATGACCACGCAGAATTGACATCTCTTGCAGCTGCAACCACGGTCTTTGAAATTATAAACTTACTGGCATACTCACGAAAAATTGAATCTTAAAATATATACTCGGTTGACAATTTGTAATCCAATTTTTTTTTAATGTTATTTTTGTTGTTGTGTTAGTTTGTCAAGGTTGATATGAAAATTGCAAACAGAATGTCGCGCCTTGGAACTGAAACCGCATTTGAGGTTATGGCCCAAGCAAAAGCTCTAGAAAGGCAGGGCAAGGATATCATCTACCTACAAATTGGTGAGCCAGACTTTGCCACACCCACACATATCGTAGATGGAGCAATTAAAGCTCTAAGAGACGGACACACTCACTACTCAGCCCCTTCTGGGATATTGCCACTTAAGGAGGCCATAGCTGATGAGGTTTATAGTCGCCGTGGAGTTAGGCCTGATGTAGAGCAGATTGTTGTAACTCCTGGAGCAAAGCCGATCATATTTTTTGTTATTTTGGCTTGCATAGAGAGTGGGGATGAAGTTATCTACCCAAACCCAGGGTTCCCTATATACGAGTCCATGATTAATTTTGTTGGAGGGAGGGCTGTACCTCTTCCACTGAGAGAAGAGAATGAGTTTAGTTTTGATCAGGACGAATTTATGTCGCTACTTTCTGAACGCACTAGAATGATAATTATCAATTCACCCCACAACCCGACCGGTGGAGTGCTATCAGACGATGATGTTGACTTTGTTTCTAAGGTAGCTAAGGAAAAGAATATACTGGTATTGACTGATGAGGTATATAAAAACATCATCTATGGTGCTGAACATAAAAGTATATATTCTGTTGAAGGAATGAATAACCTGACAGTTCTTTTGGATGGTTTTTCTAAGACCTATGCTATGACTGGATGGAGGCTTGGGTATGGTGTCATGCCAAAACAGCTCTCCAGGAAGATTGAAAGATTAATGACCAATTGCAATTCATGCACAGCGACGTTCTCGCAGTACGCAGCCATTGAGGCCCTAAAAGGCCCAACAAAAGAGGTAGACGAGATGGTTGAAATTTTTAAAACAAGAAGAGACTTTATTGTTGACGGCCTTAACAATCTTCCAGGGGTTAGTTGTGTAAATCCTAAGGGAGCTTTTTACGTTTTCCCTAATGTAAAAGAATTAGGAATAAGTTCCAACGAGCTTGAAAATTACCTTCTACATGAGTCTGGAGTGGCAGTTCTTTCTGGTTCCGCATTTGGTAGTCATGGTGATGGATACTTAAGGCTTTCCTATGCAAACTCTATAGAAAACATTGATAGGGCTCTAAGCAGGATACACAAAGCCTTAGAAAGGATTTAGCTATAGTCCCAAAATAAGTCTCGCCTCTTCAGTGCTGGCTGGGTGCCTATTGTATAGAGGGCAAATCTCTGCAACCCTTTTTACTAGGGCCGCATTGGATGGTGCCAAGGTGTCCTTGTCCCAACGAACATTGTCCTCAAGCCCAGTACGAACATGTCCACCAGCCTCTAATGACCAGTGGTTTAGAGTTATCTGATCCTTTCCGATCCCGGCTCCGGTCCATGTAGCCTCTGGAGACAACCTATTCAGGGTCCTTACAAAGAAATCAAAAGTTTCTTTGTCAACTGGTATGGCGTTCTTTACACCCATAACGAATTGAATATGTAAGGGTGCTTTTATTTCGTTATTATTTATCATATTCACAGCCTGAAATATCATCGACAGGTCGAACGCTTCGACTTCAGGTTTAATGTTATATTTGATCATTTGTTTGGCTAGAGTATCGATAAGTTCTGGTGGATTTTCATAAACCCTGGTAGGAAAGTTGCACGAACCTGTGGACAAAGATGCCATGTCTGGTTTATGCTTAAGCATGCCTGCGCGTTCCATCCCGTTTCCTGATCTGCCACCTGTTGAAAACTGAATAATCATCCCTGGACAGTGTTTCTTAATCCCTTGCTGTAGTAGTGCAAATTTTTCAGGGTCTGATGTGGTAGTGCCATCATCATTGCGGACATGGCAATGGACCAAGGATGCTCCCTCATCGAAAGCCGCATGAGTTGACTCGATTTGTTCTGAAACGGTTATTGGTACTGCAGGGTTGTTCTCTTTTTTTGGTACCGAACCGGTAATAGCTACAGTTATAATGCAGGGACTTGACATGTATTGATATTGTACCGAGAGATTAACTCAAATCAAGTCTATGTATTACAGGATTAATATTATATTATTTGTTTATCCTGTATCTGGCCGATTCTGCGTGAGCTTGAAGCCCCTCACCGTCAGCAAGGGTAGCGGCAACTTTCCCAAGCCTTGTGGCCCCTTTCTCTGACACCATTATGAGGCTAGACCTTTTTTGGAAATCGTACACTCCTAGTGGAGATGAAAATCTAGCAGTGCCTGATGTAGGTAATACGTGGTTAGGTCCGGCACAATAGTCGCCCAACGCTTCACAGGTGTTTCTTCCCATGAATATGGCTCCTGCATGCCTGATACCGCTAAGTAATTTTTCAGGTTCTTCGACAGAAAGCTCCAGATGTTCTGGCGCTATTGTGTTAGAAATATTTATAGCGTCGTCAATATCAATAGTGGTTATAAGGGCTCCGCGATCTCTTAGTGCCGCCCTTATGATGTCCTGTCTGTCCATCTTAGGTAATAATTTTTCAATGCTGGACTCTACCTTAGATATAAATTCAGGGTCAGGGCAAAGCAGAATTGATTGCGCGTCCTCGTCATGCTCTGCCTGCGAGAACAGATCCATTGCTATCCAGTCCGGATCAGTTTTACCGTCACAAATGATAAGTATTTCGCTAGGACCTGCAATCATATCTATTCCGACCTGTCCAAATAGTGCTCTCTTTGCGGTGGCCACGTAAATATTCCCTGGGCCTACAATCTTGTCTACTTTTGGGATCGTCTCGGTCCCATATGCCAGTGCAGCGATTGCTTGCGCTCCACCAATCGTGAACACCTTATCGACATCAGCGATGTGTGCTGCAGCAAGGACTAACTGGTTGACTATACTTGATGGAGTAGGGACAACCATAATCACTTCTTTTACTCCTGCAACTTTTGCAGGGATGGCGTTCATTAGTACCGACGAAGGGTAGGCTGCCTTGCCTCCTGGCACGTAAATTCCAACACAGTCTAGTGGCGTTATTTTTTGTCCAAGCATAGTTCCATCACTTTCTGTGTATGACCAGGTTTTTTGTTCTTGCCTTTGGTGATAACTATGTATGCGTTCAGATGCAACCTTGAGTGCACTCTGGTCGGTCGCCGATAACCCAACAAAAGCCTCAACTAGTCTACCTTTAGAGATAGCTAGTTCAGATACACTTGAGGCATTAACGTTGTCATATTTAACAGAGTAATCTAACAGTGCGGTGTCGCCATTTTTACGAACACCTGCAATAATACCACTGACCGTAGACTCAATGTTACTGTCAGATACAGATTCCCAAGACAAAAGAGAGCTCAGTCGATCTTTAAAATCCTTTTGGCTAGAAGATAATTTAGTGATCATAGTTTCCCTTTAATCTTGGAAACGTAGTCTCTAATCTGTTTATTTTTTGTTCTGTATGAAGCAATATTCACTATCAAACGTGAACTAATATCTAGGATATGCTCTAAAGGCTTTAGGCCGTTAGCTTTTAGTGTGTTGCCAGTATCAACAAGGTCCACAATGCAGTGAGATAACCCAACCTTTGGGGCTAACTCCATAGATCCGTACAACTTAATTATTTCAACTTGTTGTCCCTTTTGTTGGAAATATTGCTTAGTACAGTTTACATACTTTGTTGCAATTTTTAAGGTTTGCTGGTCCAGCATTTCTTTAGAAGTTGCAGCAACCATAAGGCTACATTTGGATATGTTAAGGTCTAACAGCTCAAACAACCCAACAGCACCATGTTCCATCAAAACGTCCTTCCCTGCGATACCTATATCTGCCGCCCCGTGCTGTACAAATGAAGGCACATCTGTGGCCCTTATGATGATAATCTTAACATTCTCATTGTTGGTATTGAGAATTAATTTTCTTGAGCTTAGCTCCTCCTCAGAGATCTCTATGTTGGCTCTCTTTAGTAGTGGTAGAGTCTGTTCAAGTATTCTGCCTTTTGATAATGCAATTGTTAACATAACCTTCCTAGTCCTGTACGCGCTCAATTTGAGCACCTAATGATTTTAATTTCTCTTCGATTGTTTCGTAACCACGGTCCAGATGATAAACTCGATCTATGGTAGTGGTACCTTTAGCTGCCAGCCCGGCTAGAACTAATGAGGCCGAAGCTCTAAGATCTGTAGCCATTAAGTTTGCTCCTGTGAGAGATTTTACACCCCTACAAACAACGGTGTTACCTTCTAAGGTAAGGTCGGCACCCATACGTAATAGTTCTGGTATATGCATGAAGCGGTTTTCAAATATAGTCTCGGTGACAGTGCTGGAGCTATCTGCGATGGCATTTAGGGCTGTAAATTGAGCCTGCATATCTGTCGGAAAGTTTGGGTAAGCGCTGGTCTTAATGTTGACAGATGTTGGTCTTTTACCATCCATAGATAGTGATATAGTGTCGCCCTCTGTTACTATATTTGCCCCAGAATCAGTCAACTTATCGAGCACCACCCTGAGGTCTTTTGGGTCGCAATTTTTTATAGTGATGGAGCCACCTGTAATGGCGGCCGCTACAAGGTATGTACCTACCTCAATCCTGTCAGGACAAACAGTATAAGTTGCCCCAGAAAGTGTCTCAACCCCTTCTATAGTCAGTGTAGATGTGCCCGTTCCTGATATGTTTGCACCCATTAGTTTTAGACAATTAATTAGATCTGTTATCTCTGGCTCCTGTGCAGCGTTGTTAATTATCGTGGTCCCCTTTGCAAGAGTTGCGGCCATGACTATATTCTCGGTTGCAGTTACACTGACCTGGTCAAAATCAATGGTAGCCCCTACCAGATTGTCTGATTCTGCATATATATAGCCATTCTTGACCATTATCGTGGCACCGAGCTCTTCCAGTGCCTTTAAGTGTAGGTTTACAGGTCTAGTGCCTATAGCACAACCACCAGGGAGCGAAATTTTTGCTTCACCGTATTTAGCTAGCATAGGCCCTAGTGACAGTATCGAGGCGCGCATAGTCTTTACCAGTTCATAATCTGCAGAGAGGTTGTTAAGTTTTGATGAATCTACGCACACAGATCCGTCAGACTCGAGAACAAACTCTGCACCCATATCCATCAACAGTCTGAGTGTTGTAGATACGTCAGAAAGGTAAGGAGTATTTTTTAGTGTTAGCGGACTATCGGCCAGAATAGATGCAAAAAGTATTGGTAGAGATGAATTTTTTGAACCTGCCGACTTTATTGTTCCCGACAAAGGGATGCCACCTTTAATTACAAGTTTGTACATTAGTTAACTTTTGTTGAGATTTTTTCTAGTAGAGCATCAAAACCTCTTCTACTTATATAGGAATCGAACTGTGATCGGTAAGTTTTCATTAGGCTAACGCCAGAAAATACAACGTCATAAATTCTCCATCTTCCAGACCTTATCATCTTCATAGATACAACGAACACTTTTGGGTTGTCATTGAAAGTAATGTTGAGTCTTACTATAGCCTTGTTGTCTCTCCTTTTAACATTGGGGTCGACAGCAATATTTATGCTTTCAAGGTTTTCATATGTAGCCAAAATTCCTGCATAGTCCCTGACAAGAGATTGCGATATGTATTTTTGAAATATTACCCTGTCATGAGTGCTGATTCCGTCCCAATGATTCTTTAATGTTAACTTTACTGCAGTTTTAATATCGATATTGGGAAGAAACTTAATATTGATTAGTGCAGTGATATTTTCAATTGACCCCTTGTTTTGCTTTTTTAGCTCTTTTAGAGAGGACAGTGTGTCAACCATGATTCCTAATGCAGAAGCACCTGGCGGGTCTATAATCTCAACTATTGAGTCGGACACTGTGTTAACTTTGTTTACAAATTCTGAGGAAGTATCGCCACTCGCAATAGATAAGTTGATATAGAATACAGTAACAAGAATTGAAAGTTTTTTAATCATATTTACTTTATATATAGATTTGAACCATTTTACCTTTTTGTTTAGTCGGTTATTAATGAATAAATGTCAATTAAAGATAAACTGAAAAATTTAACTAACCGGCCTGGCGTCTATCAGATGCTAGATGGATCAGGCAAGATTATATATGTTGGTAAGGCTAGAAACCTTAAAAAGAGGGTTTCTCAGTACTTTTCCAAAAAACAGTCAGACGCCAAGACTATAGCCTTAGTATCCAACATAGATGGAATAGATGTAATTGTTACCGACACTGAGACACAAGCTTTGCTGCTAGAGAATGAACTCATCAAGGAGCACAAACCAAGGTACAACATACTTCTAAAGGACGCCAAGAGTTACCCTTATATTTATGTAACTAGTGATAAGCATCCCAGGGTAGGTTTTTTTCGTGGAAACAAAAACACCAACTATCAATACTTCGGCCCATACACTTCGGCACACGTGGTCAGAGACTCTCTTGTGTTGTTAAAAAAAATATTCAAAGTTAGGCAGTGCAGCGACAGTGTTTATCGGTCAAGGTCGAGGCCCTGTTTAGAATACCAGATAGGCCTTTGTAGTGCACCATGCGTTGGTAATATTCTTGACGAGAATTACGCCCACGATGTCAAAATGATGAAGCTTTTTTTGAGCGGTAAGGGTGTAGAGACATTGGAGCTGGTTGCTGAAAAAATGCAGAAAGCTTCGAAGGATTTGGATTTTGAGCTTGCTGCCCATTACCGTGATCAGTTGATAGGGCTTAGAACTATTCAGGAGCAGCACGCATCGGACAGTATAAGCGATATGGATGTTATTGGTGTTGCTGAAAGCGAAGGCGTACATGCAGTTGAAGTGATTTTTGTTCGATCAGGAAAACAGATAGGTCAGGAATGTATTTTTCCAAAGAACACCAGATCTAAGAGTGTGGTAGATGTGTTGGTAGCGTTTTTGCCATTATATTATCTTGATAAAAATGTACCAAAACAGATCCTAGTTAGTGAAAAGATTAAAGACAAGGGTTTGATATCTTCAGCACTAAATACGCAAATAATAGATAAGCCACAAAAAAATAAAAAGAGCTACCTAAAGATTGCAACACTTACAGCACAGGAAAACCTCAAGCAGAGGCTTACCTCTAAACGCAACAAACAGTCACAGTTAATAGAACTACAAAAAACCCTTGACCTTGAATTGCCACCAAAATTGATGGAATGTTTTGATATAAGTCATACTATGGGAGAGGCAACAACTGCATCATGTGTAGTGTTTGAGAATGGTATGCCAAAGACTAAAAGTTATCGACAATTCAGTATAAATGGTATAACACCAGGTGACGACTATGCCGCTATCAATCAGGCAGTCTTTAGGCGCTATTCAAGGCTAATTAGAGACCAAAAAGAGCTACCAGATGTGGTATTTATCGATGGCGGTATTGGGCAATTAAATCAGGCCATAATGGTTCTAGATTCTATCGCTATAGATTCAATTAAGTTGGTAGGAGTCGCCAAAGGAGAGGGTAGAAGGCCTGGTCTAGAGACACTAATCATTATAGAACAAGGAGAAGTAAAAAAGATAAACCTGCCACCGCACGATAAATCGCTCTTGTTGATTAACCATATACGTGACGAGTCCCACAGGTTCGCTCTAAAGAGCCACCGAAAGAGGCGCTCTAATACTCGCAAAAAATCACCACTCGAGTCAATACAAGGTATAGGCAAGTTGCGGAGGTCTGCTCTACTAAACCATTTCGGAGGCTTACAAGAGATAAAGAAAGCTGGAACAGACGAATTGCAAAAAGTCAGTGGCATAAGCCTTGCGTTAGCGACTAAAATAGTTGCAAGTTTGCGTGAATAGGTAAAGTATATTACATGTTTTTATTAAGAATAATCATCATATCCCTTGTCATTGGATATTTTGTGTGGTTTATAAATAACCGCATACTGGGGAAAAATCTAGCCCTTGCAAGGGTGCTAGCGATCACACTGGTGGGGACTACCGTGGCTTACTTAGTCCTTGGGGTTATGTCCTATGTTATTGAGGGTTCGAACCCTTTTTAGATAGCACTAAAACCTCTAAGTGTTTTGTTTTGTTTATAACTTTGTCAGATACATTTACCAAAATAGAAAGGTTCGAAGCCTCCCAAACTGGTAAATCTCTCATGTGGTCTCCCATATAATCAAAACCTTTAATTCCAAACCTGTCCACAAGCCTAGAGGCCTTATTGTGTGACGATAGATTGAAGTCCTTGTTGCTAGCCATAACGTCGTCGAAGAGTCCAACATGTTTTGCAACTGCAAATGCGTAATATTTGTGAGAGGCTGTGGCAAGTATGACTTGCGATCCAATCTTCTTGCGCTCTCTTATATAGTCAATCACTATGTCATTAAATGGCAACTTTGATACATCCACTGTGAACCTTTTCACTAATTGGTCTTTCAAATACCCTTTACCCTTAAAGAGCCAGAATGGGTATAGAATAGCTAATAGAGGGCGCTTCTTAATTACAGCTACAGATGATTCGTACAGCAGGTCTGTGTATATAAGGGTGTTGTCTAGGTCAACTATCAGGGGGACATTTTTCATGCTGCCAGTAATATAAATAATTTATTCAAGTTCGCTCCATTTTTCATAAAGAATTTCAAGATCAAATTCAAGTTTAGCCAGTCTAATTAGTTCGTCCTGTGATTC
>LWDU01043801.1_pt1 | contig 11735 bp, 10 predicted proteins | sample 727161 | NCBI WGS metagenome assembly LWDU01 (sample SAMN04566230, study PRJNA314399) | hydrothermal vent metagenome | isolation source: deep sea hydrothermal plume seawater | place: Mexico: Gulf of California, Guaymas Basin | collected 2004-07-11 | reverse complement strand
CCACTAACGTAGAGAGGCCAAGTTGTCTAGATTTTAATATTATTGAAAATCTATTATCTATAAAAGCTCTTACACAATCATCTTGAAACGGGTAAGTGTCAAAATTAATAAGACCTCTTACAGGATGCTGTATTTTCAAATACGAATTAAAAAAATACTCTGGATCTTTGCCACATTTGACAATCTCAGAAATCTGTCTTGACTTATTGGCTTTGGCCACAGTGGTTACTCCAGGCTAAAGTCAGAAAATCTTCTATAGTATGCTGTCTTTCTAGGTGTGAAAGGAGAAGTAGTTATTAGCTCTACACTATCTCTTGTACCAAGATCTTTTACTTTAAGCGTTCTTCCAGAATAATCTTTAAATTTTCTCTTAAGCTCTTTTATATAATCTTTTAAAAGCTTTACAGATTCATCTTCAAAAACTTTAACCTGGTCTCTTAAATTTCTCTCTGATGCAAGATTAACAACAGTGGTGTAGGTGCATGTTAAAATATTTCCACTAAGAGAAGACTTAATAGACATTACTGCTGTTCTAAAATCTCCCATTCTGCTGCCGCCCCAGTCATCATTAAGACACTGGCCTAAAACATTAATTTCGCTTGAACTAAGCATTTTATATCCTCTTTAATATTAATTATATGATCAACTCAAAATAAAGTAAGGTGTATTGCAACGAAGCTTATCCTTATGAATATTTATCTCGCTAGTCGTAGGTCTCCACCCATCTAGCCATTTATTTTTTCTAGGTTCTATGAATTTTAAAAAGCACTCTTTACACGAGTAATACTCTTCATGAATCTCATAATCAGAATAGCTAGACATAACAAAATCACAAATAGGGCAAAACATCTGAGATGATTGCCATTGGCCGTTTGTCAATACTATAAATGATCTGTCTTTGTTATTATTACTCACTAATGACTTTAGAGTCTTTTTCATGTTTAACTATCTCCAGTGAATTATCAACAGCATCCTTAATGGCATCAACGTGAGAAATAATAATAATATTTCTAAACCATTTTTTTAATGATTGTAAAAGTCTGCTACATGCCTCTATATTAGTCTCATCAAGAGAACCAAACCCTTCATCAATAATCAACATGTTGGTCTTTGTTAATGATGAAACATTTATTAATGCTACTCTAATAGCAAGAGATGACATCATTTTTTCCATTCCAGATGCAAGTTCAATTACTCTTCTACTATCTCCATAGTTGATAAAAACATCCATTGCATTTGAATCTGGATTTGCCTCAAGCTCAACAGTAAATCCAACAACACCATGAAGAATTTTAGATATTTCTTCATTTATTACTGGCAACTGAGAAAGAATTATCTGTAAAGGAATCCCTTTTTTTGATACTGCTTTCATAAATCTGTCAAAAACATTTAAATCGGTTTTAAATTTTTCAAATTCTGCTCTATCTTTTTCTATTTTTTCCAGTCTAACTTTTATCTCAGCTATTATCTTTATAATATCTGTTCTCTTTACATCATCTTCTTTTATTTGATTTTCTAATGATACTATTGATGATCTTATAACTGATGATGGGGTTTCACCATCGCTGGAGAGTCTTCCCTTCATAGAGTCGAGATTCTCCATTAGAGACTCAAGAGATATATCAAGGTTTTCTACATTGTTTGAAATATTGTTAAACCTTATCTCTAGAGAGGATATATCAGCTGAGAGGTCTGATTGCATTGTTACAAGTGTTTCGTATTTTTCAATTTTATCTTCCACAAGATCTTTAGTCATAATCTCTATAGACATATTTGCATCATCTAGAAGAGATAGTGACTTTTCCAATATTGTAAACTGTGAAGCAACCATGCTTTTATCTTCGTGAGAGTCTTTAATAAATTTACACTTAGGAAAACTGTCTCCGCAAGGAACTTCTGCAAGCTTGTTAATTGATTTTTTTTGTCTTTCTAGCTCTTTTAGATTTGTCGTATAGTCGTGATTTAATTGAACTATATTTCTCTCAAGAGTCTTCTTGTGTTCTAGTTTTTCTCTTAGAGACTCTATTGAAAAATCTAACTTTACTAAGTCAATCTTAGCTATCTTCGATCTTTTTATTAACAACTCTTCTTCTACTGAGCTTTTTAACGCAGATAAATCTTTTATTTCTTTTTTCTTTTTCTTTATGATGCCTAAATGTCTATTAAACTCAAATTGTGTAACTACATTCGGATTATCAGAAGTAGCCAGATCAACCCTAAGTGATGACAAATTTTTTCTTTTTAATAATATTTGCTTGTCAATCTTTCTTAGTTTATCTTCATTCTCATCCATGTCAATAAGAAAATTATCGCTAGTTTCATCCCAATCTATATCAGGATATGACTTTACCTTTGATCTTATTATAGATGATTCACTTTTCGCTATGTCATGCATTCTATCAAAAATTTCAAGATCTAAAAACTTAGTTAGTATCATCTTTCTAGACGTTGCACCTTCCTTTATAAAAGTATTCATCTCTCCTTGTGATGCAAGAGATGTCATTAAAAAATCCTCAGGAGTTCCGATTATTTTTCGTAGCGTTTTCTCAGTCTCTCTTCTCTGTTCCTCAGTAATGTCTGATATGGTATTTCCGTCATTGTCAGTCTTTAGCAATTGTAAAGCGGTCGATGCATACACCTCCCCTTTTCTAGTTTGATGCTTTATAGTTGACCTCTCTACCCTAATTGGATCACCGTTAATAGATATGTCTATTAATGATCTACAGCTGTTTTTTCTGCTATTGATAATATGTAAATTTTTAATAGATCCTCTGTCAGTTGTATTAAACAGCCCATACATTAAAGATCCAATTATAGATGACTTCCCTCTAGCATTCTTTCCAAATATTCCAGTTATTCCTTGAAGATTTTCAAAATTTATATAATTTCCTTCTCCATATGAAAAAAGGTTGTCAAATTTCATAGAGTTTATTTGCCATCTAGCATTTCTTAGTGATTCGTCACTATCAGATATTTCAGAAATATATTTGTCAACTAGAAGGCTCATAGAAGAAGCAATGTCTTCTTTTATATCTGAATTTTTATAATACTCTTTTAGCAAATATTTTAGATATTTTGGATCTCTTAAGTTTTCTTTGCTTAGAGGGCCTGTCGTTGTTTGAATTTTTGAAACATCAAAAGTAGAATCTGATTTAAAAACAACTTCTGTTGCTTCGTTTGATCTTTTAAGCTCTTCTTGCAACTGTTTTGAATTTGCCTGGTTTAGAGTTCTATTAGATTTTACTCTAAATCTTGACCCATATGGAAACTTGGATACTTTCTTGATTGTTTCCTGAACTGATCCCTTCCAGTCAATTGTTACAAATGGTTTTTCATGCGGTATTTCGTAAAAAGTGCTAGTAAACTTATCTTTATTTTCAATTTCCCAAAATAAAAATCCTTTTCCTAAATCTTCTCCGTAGTTTTGCTGAATAGATGATCCTGGGTATGCGATTCTCTTCTCTTTATCGAGATACTGAACTTTGTGTATATCTCCTAACAAAGCGAAGTCGAAGTCATTAAATATATCAACTGTAACTTCGCCCTCTATTTCCCAGTTTATATCTGTTTTTGATCCCCATACAGCACCGTGAAATAATGCAATATTTATCTCATCTGGTACTGGCTCTATATTTTTCCACCCATCTTCATCAAAGCATGAAAATACACACCAGTTAAATCCATCATGCCCATCAATTGGATACACGCCAGAATCTTTATAGAGAAATATATTTGGATTGTTTAGCGCATCTATGATGGGAGATATAGCATCTTGCCTATCCTTATTAAGCACCAGACCGTCGTGGTTACCTAGAATTACGTGAGTGGGTGCAATATCAGACAATGATGTAAACCACCAACAGAGACAATCTATGAGCTCTGGGGATATACCCTGCGTCTTATTGTGAACTATGTCACCGCCAACATATATCAAATCTGGCTTTAGTTCTCTGGCCTGCTCTAAGAAGCAAGAGAATGATTCCCTGTACTCTTCGTGCCTAGAAAGACCTCGCCAATGAATATCGGCAAGATGAATAATTTTCATTAACTGCTCACATGCTTAACATTTAATAATAAACATATCTTATTATAATGTACAACAATAACTAGTTATCTCTTTTTTTAAAGCTAAGCTTATCATAAACAGCATTAATCATTTGCTCTGACTGTGCTATATGACTTTCCATCCAGTCAGCTATATCTTCATTATCTTCAAGCATAGACAAGATCTCTTCTGCATTTTTAACCAAGCTATAAAGCTGTGGCTTAGCCATGTAAGATCTACTATGATGTACGCTGGTATCCTTGTGAGTATCAAGCTTATCTAAAATACCGGGATATTCAGCTTTTTTAAAAAGAGCATCATCTTGAATAAGCTCCTTCATCATCTCTCTAATTAACAATCTTAGGTCGTTCATTATAGAAACCCCTTTGATATAACTATTGCTCTTTATATCAAGGATCCAGTTCTAATAGAAGATATTCTCTGTCTAATAGATAGAAACCTATTCCACTCAGTTGCATGTTTTTCTGCTTTTAGAAATTGGGATCTTGTCATCTCTCCGACATCTTTAAAGTTTCCTAGATTTATAATTCTAACTTTGCAATCATACTCTAGTAATAGCTCAGCCATCCTTACTGCTTTTTTATTCATATCAGAATCAAGAGCAATAAGAACGGGAGTCTTATTTGCAACAACTCTTTTAAATAAATAAGTCCCTTCATGAAATGAGGATCCCAATATGCAAGTAGAATTTTGGCTAGACTTAAATAGATCAAACGGTCCCTCTGTAATAGTAAGCTCTCTATCCCAATCTATATTAATCTCATTAAATATAATATCAGTTTTAGAAGCTTTTGCATTTATATACTTTCTATTTGAGTTATCAATTGATCTTGCTGAGAAATAGTTTAATTCTCCATCTGAATCGAAAGATGGTATTATTATTCTTCTTCTAAATCTTCCACTCAAAGATGTTCCCATCTTAAAGTACCACATATCTCTATTGGTAATGCCGCGTGATCTTAGATACGATAAACAGCTTTTAACATCAGGATCAATATATTTTTTATCTAAAAACAATGGAATAAATCCGTTAGGAATTCTAACCTTGTCTTCTATGGGAATCGCAGATATCGTTTCAAAACCTGAACTTTGTAAAAATTCTGATTTGAAAAATTCAGCCACTTCATTGTTTATATTGTCTTTAAAAATCTTATAAGGGTTTGAACCTTTTATTCCACAAACCCAGCAATGGCACTTCCAGGTTTTAGTATTTATTGAAAACTTTTTCTTTTTAGAGCTTTCTGAGCAAGCGGGACACTTAACAGCAACATTGACACCGTCTCTTGCTATGTCAGCTGACCCAAAAACTTGTCTAAGAAATTCTACTTTTGAAGTAAATGTTTTCGTTTTCATATATACATTATAACAAACTGCTATGCAGTGTTCATAATTGACCCAGCTAGAGATATAACATACGCATCTGCCATATCAAAACATCCCGGCTCAAAAATCTTTTGACCTTTTCTGGGTCCACTCTTTAAAATTTTAGTTGGCCAGTTATATGCTATCTTAGATGATACCCAGTCTAAAACCTGCTCTTTTGTCGGCTTTCCGCCCTTTTTCTTTGATATAATTTTAAGACTAACAGATTTTCTAGCAGCATTAACATTAATATACTCTGGAACACAATAAAACTCTTGCTGTGCAAGGTAACTAACAATTCCATTGAATCTAGCTAGCGTTAAAAGAGTCTTGGCAGATGAGAGACCAGGTCTAAAAGCTTGAAGATTTTCCTCTATAAATACACGTTCGATATCATGGACTATGTGCAATCTATTTATCTCATCTGCTACCTTTCGCGCCTTTATATACATTGATTTATACGAAGATAAAGGTATATAGCCCATATCAACAAAACCTCCTGACGCATCAAGTACACACCATCCTGTGCAGCTTGTGGATATATCAAGACCTATAATCATTACCACTTACCAATCGGACATTTTTTTCTTTTTGAAAATGTCATCATAGGGAATGAGCATCCGCACTCATTACACTTATATCTTGAAACTATCCTTGTTCCAATTTTTCTTTCATGGTGTTTTAAACTGTCACAATCATTGCAAATTTTCGATCGATCTTCTGATAGACTTTTCATCTCATCTGATAACATTCTTGGCTGTTTACTTCTTATGAAGTTTATCCAGCCTTCCACAAATTGATCTACCTTCACTTCCATAATATTAAAAATCCATTTTAAATCTTATAACCATCTCATCTGCAACCCTCTTTTTAATCGGCTGTGACAAGTTACCTCTCATTATAACATTTAAATTATCATCGTGTAAGTTAAATCCTGTTATATAGACAAAATCACCGTCATATTCATTTGCATCAAATGAGGCAGATAACTTCTGGTATGATGGATTTGAAGATGAGTTTATTTGTCCTACTCCGGCAGGCATATTGACTGTAAGCATGTGAATATTTTGTTCACCTTTAAACTTTGATTCAAACTTTTCAACACCAAAATACGCTATATGAGGAGATTTTACAACAGCAACTCCTTCGTTATATAAGACAGTTCCAACATTTGCCCACTTTGCATGCTCTGTGATGGCATCTGCCCTGTATAGCCCACCCCTTCCGTTATCACGTAATGTTATTTTAACCTTGCCGCCTGATCCTGATATATCAGGATCAGTTAGATACATAGATTCTGGCTGTATTCTATTTCCGTAAAATAAATTCGATATATCAAATATAGTAATCTCGTTTGAGCTTGGATCACGAGTTCTCTGGTATATTGTCAATACGTCAGATGTTATTGTGCTAGAGTTTCCAATAGATGTTGGACTCACTCCTGCTACCTCAAATGCCAAAGTGTTATCACTAGTATCATCTGGAAGACTATCAGAGTTGTTATCTTCAGCGCTTTTTAAATCTGTTGACGACACTGTTGGAAGGCCAGGGAATGCTGATGCTGTTGATATCAGCTCATTTACACTTATCATTCCGATATCTAGAGATCCTATCGCTGTCTTAAATTCTGACATGTCTGTTTTTATTGTTCCGCTTAATAACAGATTATAATTTGGGCGAAACCTGCCATTGTCATTTGGCAAAATTGTTAAATTTCTCTTTCTAATTGACCCTGTTCCAAAGGAGTGATCATTTGCCGTTATATCAAGAACAGTTGTGTCAATTGTAGACGAAGTCAGGTTGTAAAGTCTGGGATAGGATCCGTGTTTTAGCTCTCTTAGAAAATTAGGAAGATTTATCATATACCCCCCTACACCAAATGAGTACGTTGTATTGATTGGAGTAGTTGTTGATATATTCTCTGTTTGAAAAGGAGTTATAAGAACATCTCTTTTCGGCGTGTCTTTAACAAAAAATGGTGGAACATAAAACATAAGTTTTTGCTCTATTTCTTTCAAATTAAAAACACCTTTTTTCTCAAAATCATCTCTCTCTCTTGACGTAATATACTTGCTAAAAATCTTAACGTCGTGAATCTCAGCGTTTAAAGGGTGATTAAATGAAAACCCTGTTGGGTCAGAAGTTAGAGAGCTGTCATATGGTCTAACTCCCTCGTTTACTCCAGCATTGTTATTAAAAAATTTTGACTCTCCGTCGGCGCCATCATAATAATTTCCAAGAACAAGTGCAGACCCCTCAGCGTGAATAATTGATGAAGACGGCACATTAAAGTTTGTAGCATCATCATCTATATAAATGCTACCAGTTCCATCATTAATAGAATCACCGCCCCATATAATTGACACATGATGCCACTTGTTTAACAACAAAGAGTTTTGCGGAGTAATAAATGATAAATCTTGAGGATATGGTCGCTTGTTGTTGTCTATTGATAAGTCTATCTTGTGGGGAGCTATGTCTGCGCTATGACTTAGTTGCAAAAGCATTCTAAATCCTGTCGCAGTACCATTTTTCCCTTTCATTGTTCCAGATACCAAAGATACAGCAAAAGACGATGACAGGTGCATAATTGTACCTGCGTGAAAATTCGACCCTATATCGCTTGTATATCTCGGATTTATATAAAAATCAAAGCTAAAAGGACCTGTCGGAGAATATGGTCTTTTCCCTGCGACTGATAGGTTTGGATATATTATCGCAGATGATGATGGGACTAGAGACCCTGTGAAAAAATTTAAAGTGTTATAGTTAGAGTATCCAAATTCACACATGTCATAATGGCTATAGTAATACGGCATTAAGACTTTTCTTATTATATTTTTGACTGTTGAATTTTTTGTGAATGAAAATGGAGGATCAAATCTTACAATCTCAAATCTTTTTGTATTTCTAGCCACCTGAGATGATGAATTGACAAGCTGCATGTACTTGTCTATCCCTAGGTATACATCAGCTGAATATCCTTTTTGATTATACTCACCAACATGTCTGCTTATTGCGTCCATGTTTCCTATTATCTCATAATCTCCAGCGTTGAAACCAACCGGTCCCTGACTATTTATGTCATAAGAGTTTTGTCCTATCTGCGATGGATCTATTAGATTTTTTAGACACTTACTTGGCCTTGGAGATAGAGGCATAGACCCTGTAGACAAAGCCGTTGCAGGATCTTTTGAAGAGCTAACATAGTCTATCTCAGGATGAAGCCTAAGCGAAAAATTTTCTATGTACTCTGGTAATATTTTGATAAGAGCCATAAAGCACCAACCCCTATCAGAAATCCAGCCTAACTCTAATCGTTATATCCTTTTCATCATTCTTCTCTATAGGCCTTGAAAGCTTTGCAACTGCAAGAAGATTATCATTTGCATCATACAAGCCTACAGTTGTAATAAATGAAAATGCCTTTTGAGAAGCTTCATGTCCAACCTGTATAACACGTATTCTATTATCTGACGTATTCACGTATGTTGGGTTAGAAGAGTAGTTAAACTGATCAGCAGTCGCTCTGCAGAATATTAAGGTAGAGTTTATTCCTGTTAAATTTTGAAATGTCATTGCTGTGTTTGAGCCAGAGCTAAATCTACAACTAGCTAGATGATTAACAATGTCGTCAATCGATCCAGATGTCATAAAGTCTGGTATAAATTTCGCATCAGTGTTAGATGAGTTTCCTACATTAGAAGCACCAAGAATAGTTTTTCCATATCCAATGCTATACGGATTATTAACATTCATTGCTGCTATCGTTCCAGACATATGTTGGGATCCTGACAGCACCTTTGCTAAGTCAAAAACTCCTATTCCCTGATCGTAAAACATCAGTCCAACTCTATTTGTCGTGTTAGCAGAGTTAACAATGTTTCCAACAGGGCCGCCAAAAGCTGTTAGCTTAGACGATGCAGCTCCAACATCTGTGAATATCTGTGATCCTGACTCAGAGGTCACAAAAAGATTTGAATGTCCTGGATGAAAATTTGCTCCATCTCTCTGAGTTGCAGAAGCTGATGTGTAGAACTTCATTGCAAATGTCTCTCGCTTTATTGAGTCTCTAGCGAATAATCTCTTAAAGCATATAAACATTGCATGATCAATATTGTCAGTTGTTGCAGGATCAACAAACGGAGAAGAGAACTGACTGTTCGCATTTCCAAGAAGTATCTGTGCAAATTGTCTATAATTACTCACCTTCTCTCTCATCATAAGTGAGTTAGACGGGAATAGAACTTTTCCAACACTATCAATCCCTGTTGAGCAGCTTGCGACATCTGAGCTTCCAGAGAATATTCCAACAGTCATATCGAAAACTGGATTTGCTGTCTGAAGTGAAAAATCTTGATCATACACTGTCTGAAATAAAGACGATGTCACTCCGGGGCCTACGCCACCAGTAACAAATACCTGATATGTCTTCCTTGTGACAGACCCAGATATATCTTCCTGGATAACATCAACAAGCTGATTTAAAAATGATTTTGTAGTTTGAATATCAGAGTCTGATATTTCTTTATATGTTGCCACGCTTTATATCTCCAAAATTTATGATATTCTAACTTGAAATGAAGTAGATGCACCAGAATTTACACCGCTAACAGTTACGTTCCTGTAGACATATGTGCCATCTTGAGAAGATGCTTCGAAAGAATCATTAGAAACAGATCTCACAAGTAATGCTATTGTGCAAGTTGTGAGATTTTGAGAAGTAACTGTTGCATCAGCCTCTATAGTATATTTTGCAATACCCCCTGCATCTACATTGTCTGGAACTGCATTAGCAATTCTAAGAAAATTGTAGTCAAGAGTAGCTGTATATGAAAAATCAGAAGCAGACGGATCCATCGTTTGATTTGTTACTAGAACCTGAGACATAGTAATAGTCTGAGATGTGATGCCACCAAGCCCGCTTCTGTCAAGTAGAACCTGATCATCTGTTAATCCAGCAGTTATACTAAGAATTGGAAGTCTAGAAAGTGCATTGTTGTTAAAAGATATCAGCTTATTCTTAAGTCCCAGATTTGACTGCGTTGTTGCCTCTAAGATTGGAGTATTTTTTTCAATCTTTTCTTTTCCGACTGTTCTTCCAAAATTAACTATGTGCCCATAATCAATTTCATCATCTCCAAATGCAAACTTAAATATTGAAAAACTCCCGTCATTTCTAGCAAGAGTTTCTCTACCATAATCAGTTAACACAGCATCAAGAATGATATTATTTGTACTATGATCTAGAAATCCCATTTTATTCTCCTATCGATAAATATATCGCTCTAAAGTATATCGGTTAATGTTAATTTTTATTTATACAGTTGAAGCAGCTTCAATATTGCCAAGACTAGTTATAGTAGCACTATTCATTGGAATCTCAACTGGATCACCTGATAGATCGCTAATATTAATATTTATTAGCTTGCTTAGCTGTCTATCTACATTGATTATCTGTATTTTGTAATTATTTCCAAGTAACGACAAAGAACTCTTTATCTTTGAAGTTTTATTATTTGATTCATTTGTTGGAATCCTAGGGTTACCCGTACTTCCATTTTGACCTAAAGTGATAACTTCAAATACGTCATAATACTCTGGATCAAAGAATACTCTTAGTCTAGTGTGACCTGAATCTGACATGGTGTCAACAAACAGATCTTGATTTAAATATAGGTTAGGATATGGCTTGGGAGCATTTCTTTTTGACACAAGTTTTGTCTTTAGCTTATTAGTCGTCCTATCAAATGAAACCATGTGCTGTGAAGCATAATTTGACGTAAACCCCCTAGCGTCTACACACGCAACAGTGTAGATATACTGAGACTCTTTTGAAAAATCTAAATCTCTATATACAGATCTAGCTGCTCTCATTTTTGTTATTAATCTTTCCGGAGCCGCTTCCACAGGAACAACTTTTGAAGTTGATTGATCAAAATCATACTCTCTAATTAGCGTAAACGGTACATCTATACTATTTCTTCTAAATATCTGGTATCGCATCACATCTCTTTGTGGATTTGTTGGCTCTTCCCAGAATACTAGCAAATTGTCAGAGTTGTAGTCATATTTAAAAGAGATATTTCCTGGTGGCTCAGGGGGTATGCTTTCTGTGCAGTCAACTTGAACTGTTAGTCCCTCAGAGGCTGCCATAATAACTGCTAGAACCATTTGATCTTCCACACCTCCATAGCCGTCTTTCATAAGTGCCTCAAACCTAGTGAGAACTATTGTTTTCACAGTGTAGACATAAGAAGATCCGTACTTTACATTTCTATCAAGAGCACTAAGGTTAATACCAGAC
>LWDU01036786.1_pt1 | contig 11735 bp, 10 predicted proteins | sample 727161 | NCBI WGS metagenome assembly LWDU01 (sample SAMN04566230, study PRJNA314399) | hydrothermal vent metagenome | isolation source: deep sea hydrothermal plume seawater | place: Mexico: Gulf of California, Guaymas Basin | collected 2004-07-11 | reverse complement strand
TTGCTTAACCTCGGGGATGGGAATACCAAAACTGTTTCCACTCAATTGGCTCCAAATTTAAACACCCTGCTTTGGGGAAGGATGGACCCGTTCGCGCTGTTCCGTTGGGGAGCTTCAATGAATCCGTTTCTTACCACAACTGCTGGTCCGTTGTTGGATGGTTTGAAGGGTAAAAAAGCCGATGTGCTGATGAAAATTGATGTTAATGAATCCTTCAATGGAGACTTCTGGATTCCATTGTCAGCCATTTCATCCTTCAGATCTGTGCAGTGATTTATCAAACAGTAGGCATGGGTTTCACAAACCGCTGCCGACGATTCGTTTAACTTGTATTTCAACATCATTCAACGACCATGAAACCGCTGCCGGATCCACAATATGCTCCAAGTGACTCAATGACCGATTCTACGCACGATGAAGGCAGCAAATCGTTAAGTACCAGTCAGAAAGTTTTTCACACAAACCTGGATCGGGAAACATACGGAACCTTTGCTGAAATCGGTGCAGGTCAGGAAGTGGTCCGCTGGTTTTTTCGTGTTGGGGGAGCATCGGGGACGATTGCGAAGACGATCTCTGCCTACGACATGACTACCAGTGACGCGATTTATGGCAAGTGCGAGCGTTATGTAAGTCGGGAGCGCTTGTGCAAGATGCTTGAATATGAGTATGAGCTGTTGGAGCAGCGACTACGTGCGAAACGGGGGCCGACGACGCGATTCTTTGCTTTTGCGGACACAGTTGCAGCCAGCAGTTACTCAAGGAAGCGGGATGGCGACGGATGGTTGGGGATTCGGTTCCAACACAAACCGGAAGCGGAGCCTTCAGAAATTATAATTCATGTCCGCCTTCTGGACTTGGAGAACTTGAGACAACAGGAAGTCCTTGGTCAAATCGGCGTCGGGTTAGTCTGCGGAGGCTTATATCAATTCAGCGATCCGGTGAATTTGGTGAAATCTTTATTGGGTGAACTGACCCGCGACCGGATTGAGGTTGATTTAATAAAATTCAGCGGTGCCGCTTTTACTAAAGTCGACAACCGTCTGATGAGTTTGGAGTTGGTAACTCAGGGATTGGCAGATGCGGCCTTGTTTATGCCCGAAGGAGAGGTTATTCAACCCGCTGAGCTTCTATACAAAAAATCCATCCTGGTGAATCGGGGTAGTTTTCGACCTGTCACGAATGTGACAATCGATATGCTTCGCTGCGGGCAAGCGACGTTTGTTCAGGAGGAAGGTTTTTCGGGGGACCAGACGGTCACCTTGATGGAGATGACTCTCAGTAACCTATCCAATAAAGGTACTATCAATCCTCAGGATTTTCTGGACCGCGTCGATATGTTGTCGACCTTGGGTAATCCCGTTCTTGTCTCCAATTACATGCGTTTCTTCAAACTGGCCGCCTATCTTTTCAGGCATACTCAAAAGAAGATTGGCCTCGTCATGGGAGTGCCGACATTAAAAGAGATTTTTCTGGAGAAATACTATGAAGATCTTGAAGGTGGCATTCTGGAATCATTCGGGCGTTTGTTTAAGCATGACTTGAAACTCTATGTTTATCCTCTGAAAGACAAGACGACCAATGCACTGATCACGGCTGGTAATTTAAGGGTGGACACTCACTTGCGGCACCTCTATTCCTATATGACTGAAAACTGTTACATCGAAGGAATGAGGGATATTGACGAAAACTGCCTGGACATTTTTTCCCGAAAAGTTCTGGGAAAAATCCGGAAGGATGATTCCAGTTGGGAATCAGAAGTTCCGGAATCGGTGGTCCATATGATCAAGGAACGCGGTCTCTTTAAAGAATAGATGAAGAAGGAATAGGTAGGGGACAAGGCCGGTGTTCCCATGGAACTTTGGATTAGACTGCTCACTGGAAACCTATTTATTCCTCTTTATTTGAAATAGTGCCGACAAGGATTAATAAGCAACAAGCGGCGGCAGAGATCACTGTTATTCTGAACCGCTTGTATCCCGATCCCCCCATTCCGTTGGACTCTTCCAGCCCATTCACGTTGTTGATAGCCGTATTGCTTTCGGCTCAGTGCACGGATGTTCGGGTGAATCTGATTACTCCAGGATTATTCGAAATTGCCAGTAACCCTGAGAGCATGATGAAGCTCACGGTTGCTGAGATTGAACGGATAATTCGATCCTGTGGTCTGGCCCCTGCTAAATCAAAAGCCATACAGGGTCTTTCAAAGATCCTGGTCGAACGATTCGATCATCAAGTGCCGAAGACTTTGGAAGAATTAGAAACCTTGCCGGGAGTCGGTCATAAAACAGCGCAGGTCGTCATGGCGCAGGCATTCGGTATTCCCTCTTTTCCAGTTGACACCCACATTCATCGTTTGGCATTCCGTTGGAAATTGTCAACCGGCAGAAATGTTGTCCAGACTGAAAAGGACTTGAAGAGGCTGTTTCCTGAAAATTCCTGGAATAAGTTGCATCTCCAGATTATCTATTTCGGAAGAGAATATTGTCCCGCCAGGGGACACCATGCCAATGTCTGCCCGATCTGCAGTCGATATGGACGTAAAAGCCTGTTCGCTTAAATAGAGATCTATTGTAAATTCAGATTGAACCAATTTTTCAGGAAATCCTTGGCTGGTATTCCCGGGGTGGTTCCATATTTGCGGTCGATTACTTTTCCCTCTTTCATCAGGACGAGACAAGGGAATATATTATCAGGAACGTATTCTGTAACCGACTCAGGATTGGAATCCACTTCAATCTTGCAGATCTTTACCCGGTCACGGTAATCGGGGGCAATGGCTTCAAGGACAGGATTCAGTTCAAGGCATGGCAGGCACCATTCTGCCCAGAAATCCAGTAGAACAAGGTGTTCTGATTGAAGGACCTCTGTTTCGAAATTCTCATCTGTGACAATTGAGATATCTGATGTTGGCTCTTTAGATTCCTTCAATCCACTCAGGAACCAAGTCAAATGTATCTGATCTATTTCGTCCAAGGCTTCAGCAAACGACGGCATTTTTGATAGTCCGGATTCATCGACATGGTCAGCGATCGGGTCAGCAATGACAGCGGATGGATTCTGAATCGAATTCAGAATATTTGCCGGATTCAAGCGGTTGGAGATATCTGAAAGATCCGGTCCGGCATTATCAAAATCAGGATTGCCGGGGAATTCTGTTTCTCCGAGAGAATGGCATTTCCAACAGGCAGCGTCGTAGAATATTGCTTCACCGTGTTCGATAGCCTGTCGCCGGTCTTCTGAATCCGCTGGAAACGCAAACAACGCGGTAAGGATTGAAGAGTTCTCCTTCACATCATTCGCTTTAATGGAAGAGGAGGTGATCAGTGGCTGGGGTAGGGGGGGGGTAAGCCACCCAATCACAATGATGCCAACGACACTTGCCGGAAGGCAGAATTTAACGATGGAATTCAATGCAAGATAATGCGACCAAAAGCGTTTTCCTTGGATCCGGGTTTTCCTATTGCTGCTCCGTCAGCCCCGTAGATTTGCCAACTCAAGTCGTGAGATTTGTTGAAATTTGTTCCTTCTCCCCAGGCCATCAGTATTTCCCCTCGCTGGTTATTTCCCATCACCACGGATCGCCGTTTTGCATATTTTCCGGAAGGCATGATCAATTCATTGCTCCCTGAAATATTCATATAGATATCCTCCTTGTTCCGGCCTGCCACGATGGTTTTCCCCTGAAGATTCACTACTGAGTACACCCCGCCCGGGCAGGCATTCAATTCCCAGTGGTCCAGGAATTTGTTCTGAAATGTTTTGCCGTGATCCGAGGAGGTTAATACATAGGAATCCCGGTTCGATCGATTCTCTGCGATCCGGTAGACAAAGGTTAATTGACCTTCTGAATTGCATTGAGCTTTCAAGTGGCAACAGACACATACCCCTTTGCCGATATCAATCGGCGTAGGTTCGGAAAAAGTCAGTCCGTTGTCGGAGGAATGGCGCATGAATATTCTACGGTCTTTTTCTTTGCCTTCTTGCATCAAACCGCCGACGAAGGTGTACACATTGCCCTTGGAATCCGCCGCCAGTGCACAGCCCCCGTCATAACCCCATGTACCTGCACTTAGGTCCCGTTGTGCCTCAAAACCGGTTCCGGTTTCATTTAAACGGGTGTAGAAGGTGTAGCGTATATCCGACCCCTTGAGTTTGCGCCCCAAATGTTTGATTTTTTCTCGTATGTAAAAAATGTTTCCATGAAACAGAACGTGCACTTGTCCGTTTTTTCCTATAGCGAGCTCTCCGATCGCCGCGCATTTTTCAATACTGTTAACTTGGACCGGTTTGGAAAATTCTTGCGATTCCCGGTTCAGAAGACTGTAGAAAATATTGCCTTTCTGATTGAATAGAAGGTGTGTCTGTATAGGTTTTGGCACGTTTTCCGTTGAAGGGAACGGATTTTGTCAGGACTTTTGTCGCAGATGAAGCCGAAAGGATTGGCAATAAAAAGCATAGCGCCAGCCACAGGAACAGAGACTCAGCTGGTTTTCTTGAAAGGGCAAGGGTTGTTGTTTTCATGGGTTTGGTTTGTTTACTAAGAATCACATTATTACCGAGATTACTGGTCTAATCAGCCTTTCGGCAATCAAATTGTCCTGATTGTTCTCGCGCCGCAAGTGCCTGTGCGGACCAAATTGGTAAGGCGTGCTGTCCTCAGCGCGCCGCGAATGGGTCGGTGAGGAGAGCTGAGGACGCAACAGCACAAAGAGAAACTCTTATATATCACTAGGACGACAGAATGTCTTTGAGGAGATCGCCACATTAACGAAAAAGGCCCCGCTTGGTGGTGAAGCGGGGCTCTGCGTCGAAGTTGAATGAGGATACTTGCGGAAGCTAGGCCGCGACCGCTTGTTTGCGCGATCCGGTGGCATCGCCAGGCCGACGCTCATTTTTGCGACTATTTCTGAAGGAAGGTTTACGTTTGCCTTGGAAGTTTCCTCGAAAATCTTTGAAACCACCCCCACCTGACCGATTTCTGCCTTCGTATCGATTTCCCCGATCAGGCCGGTCGTTTTCACCTTGGCGGTTTCCGCTTTCGGGACGGCTTCCACCCTCAAAGCGATTACCCCCATCGGATCTAACTCCGCGTTCATTGCCACTACCTCCCTCAGATCTGCCTGCGCGTTCGTAGCGGTTTCCACCTTGGCGGTTTCCGCTTTCGGGACGGCTTCCACCACTGNNNNCTTCCACCACTGTAGCGAGTGCTCCCTTCAGATCGACTTCCACCACTGTAGCGAGTGCTCCCTTCAGATCGACTTCCACCACTGTAGCGAGTGCTCCCTTCAGATCGGCTTCCACCGCTGTAACTATTGCCTCCTTCAGATCGGTTGCCACCTCCGTAACGACTGCCCCCTTCAGACCGGTTTCCACCACCGTAGCGACTGCCTCCTTCAGACCGGTTTCCACCACCGTAGCGGTTTCCACCGCTGGGTCGTCTTCCCCCGCCGAATCGTTGTCGGGATCGATTAGGTTTGTCGGAATTGCCTTTGAGATAAAGCTTTGGTTCCGGTGTCCTTGGTTCCAGACCTGGAATAATTTCACGTTGAATAGGGACGCCCGTCAGTTTTTCAATTCCACGCAGCAATCTGAAATCATTGGGGCCGACCAGAGAAATGGCGATCCCTGTTTCACCGGCACGTCCTGTTCGGCCGATTCGATGAATGTAATCTTCTGCCACCATAGGGAGATCAAAATTGATGACATGGCTGATACCTTTAATGTCCAGGCCACGTGAAGCGACGTCTGTCGCCACTAGAAGCCGGTATTTTCCCCGACGCATCTGATCGACAGTGCGCTTGCGGGCTGCTTGACGCATATCACCGTGCAGTGCCGCTGTCGAGTGACCCAAATCTGAAAGGATTTTGGACAATTCATCCGCCATTCTCTTGGTCGCGGTGAAAATCAATGCTTTAGTAAGATCCTCTGCTTCAACATGGTGATTCAGCAGCCGATGCTTATGCTTCATGTTGTCGGCAAAATGAATCTGCTGTTGAATGGATTCGTGACGTTTATGATTGCTCGTCAATTGCACGATCTCCGGATCGTTCATCAATTCTCTGGCAATCGTCATGATTTTGCCCTCTAAGGTAGCCGAAAACAGCAGGGTCTGGTGAGGTTCGGGTATGGCTTTGCCGATTTTCCTGACATCGTCAATGAATCCCATGTCCAGCATACGGTCTGCTTCGTCCAGGATCAGCATTTCCAAGCGGGAAAAATCAAGGCGCCCCTGATTCATGTGATCCAGCAGTCTTCCCGGTGTGGCTACCAGTAGATCGAAAGGGCGACTGAGCAACCGGATTTGTGGCCCATAGGCCATGCCTCCAACCACATTGCCAACATATGTGTTGGTGAAGCGTCCGAATTGTTCGATGTATTTGTTGACCTGAAGCGAAAGTTCTCTTGTTGGGGTCAGAATCAGAACACGAGGCCCTTTACCTTTACGAGTCGAAGGTTCAGTCAACCGCTCCAAGGTGGGGAGCACGAATGCCGCGGTTTTTCCCGTACCGGTTTGAGCGGAGGCAATGAGGTCCTTTCCCGTCAATACAACGGGGATGGCTCGGTCTTGGATTTCAGTGGGTTCTGTGTAGCCACAGGCAGCTATGGCTTTAAGTATTTTCGTATTCAGGTTCAGGTCGTTAAACATCGTCATAATATAGAGCCCTCCGTCCGCTTAATTTGCGGGGGTACAGACAATGCCGAAATGGGTTTGCGAGAGGACAAGAAAATCGTCTCGAATCCTGTATTCCATTGACATGAGGCGGTCCGGATTGTTTTTACCGGATTCCAGCCTTACGTTGCCAACCAGAATACCGTTGATTCAAAACAATCGGAGGTTAGAAACGTTCCATCCCTTTCAGAAGAAGGGACCGGGAACCTAGAAGAGCTTCACAGTGATTGCAAGCGATTTATAAAAAAAAAATTTGTAACCGTGAAAACGGTGCAAAATTGTCCGGATTCGGAGCATCTGGAGAAAGGGGGAGAATCGGAGAAAATGAAAGGCTTGATTCATTTCGAAAACGCTCACGGAAAACGGCTAACCGAATTGCAGTGAAGCTGAGGTCCCAACTGGGAGTGAAGGCGAACTTGCCGGCACAGTATCTTCTGAATAGATTAGCCGCCTTCGTAAATGTTGATTCTGTCAGATAATCTTGAAGAAGGAATTCGGATGGGGGTGGCCCGGAAGTTGTGGGAATCCGTCTCTATTCAGAATTTACCGATTAATGCAGAAAATCTCTGGAGGGCCATGAGCGTTGCTTCAGCGTGTTGGAAAGCCGAAATTCCGGACCTTCCCGAAACCGGACTTTGGAAAGTCCTGGTCATTATCCAGTATGCTGAAGATTCCCAGTTTGATGCACTTGGCCGGTTACTTGCGGAAAACAGCTTGGTTCCGGATAGCGCCGCGTGCCTGGCTTTGGAAGGAAGAAATTTTCATGGCCAGCGAAACCGTGAATGGGAAGCTATATATGGAAATTTGCACTTATCCGTCTATCTCAAGCCAGGGATGCCTTTGTCTGAAACGGCCATTGGATTTACCATCTTACCCGCGCTCGCTGTCGTTGACATGATCCGGGGTCAGTGTCCCGGTTCACAGGATGTGGGAATCAAGTGGGTCAATGATATCCTCATCAAAGGGGTAAAAATCGGCGGAGTTCTGACAGCCACCCAGATCGAAAACAAGCGACTGGAACATGTCATTCTTGGAGCGGGAATCAACATTTCAGCTGCCCCGGATTTCATTCCCAATCAGTTTGTGCCTGATGCCGGGAGTCTTTCATCCAACTTGCCGGAAGTTCAATGGGACTTGAAGGAATGCCTATGGTCCTTACTTAAAGCACTTCAGTCACGTTATAAAAACCTGAATGACAATGGGGAATCCGCCTTATTGGCGGATTATCGTGCCCATTCGCATACTTTGAGCCGGAAAGTGGAAATATGGAGGACCACCGAAACTGATCCCGGACAAAGGCAACCGATCGCCCGGGGAACTGTGCTTTCCATCGAGTCCGATCTATCACTTGTCTTAAGTGGAAACCTGGATCCAATTCGACATGGCCGTTTGGTCTACCTAGAAAATCCTCACTGATTTTAAGAAATACATTAACAAACCGGCACAGGGATGGTATAGCAAACGGCCCGGTTGAAATGTTGATTTGATTCTGAATTCTAACGGATTCCACTACCTAAATTGTCCAGTAGTGGAAAATGTGGGATTTCCGAAAAAACAACCGAAACGGTAAACAATACGCAATCATGAGTTTAGTTGGTATCTGTGGCATAGCTTTCTGCATGGTCTTGAGTCTGTTGACTTTACTGGCCGGAATGATTTTTTTACTGGGGAAGTTGTTTCCAGATCCCGAAGCAAAGGTCGATCCTGCCGTTATCGTCGGGATTCATAATGCTGTGTCGATGACTCTGCCAGGAGCCAAGGTCGTTAAGATTGTTGAAACCAAGAGATGAGCAAGCCAACCACCACCAAAGAAATCCGAGTCATGTTCACCCCGTTCCGTGACGGGCTGCAAAGCTTGTTCGGCGGAAAAACCCGATTGAAAGATATCCTGCCTGCCATGGAGGCCTCGGCCCAGGCGGGAATTCGCCATTTCGAATTTGGCGGGGGAGCCCGATTTCAGGCTCCTTATTTCTATGTAGGAGAGAATCCATTTGAATGTATGTCCACAATGCGGGATGCCGTAGGTTCCGGGGTGGATCTTCAGATTCTTACGCGATCCGTGTCCGGAGTCACTCTGACGACTCAACGGTTGAAAGCGTTGGAACTTCAGGCCCAGCTCATGAAAAAGCATGGGACGACATGGGATAGGAATTTCGACTATATGAACGATGTCGAGAATCTGATTAAAACCGGCAAACCGATTGTAGACGCAGGCATGCATCATCAGGTCTGCATCGCCCTGATGGGCCTACCGTTTCATTCCGATAAAGTTCATACTGCGGAGTTTTACGTGAATGTGATTCGCAAGCTACTCAAATCCGACCTTCACTTCGATTCGGTCTGTCTTAAGGATGCCTCCGGTACCACGGATCCTCAGACCATTTATGATACGATTACCGAGCTGAAGAAAATCCTGCCTGCTGAAGTCCTGATTTGGCTGCATACCCACGACACTGCCTCGATGGCAGTAGCCTGTTACCGGGCCGGGATTGATGCCGGTGTCGATGGTATTGATTTATCGGTCCGCCCTATGGCATCCGGGACCGTGCAGCCGGATGTGAGATCCATGGCCCACGCATTGAAAGGGACTGGATATACTTTGGATATCGAAGTCGGTAAGATGCGGGAAATTGAGAACCTGTTGGTCGAGGGATTGAAGGATTATGAGTTCAATCCAGTGACCACCACACCGGATGCCCGGGTATTAGGTTTTCCGATGCCGGGAGGAGCTATAGGGCCTAATGTGCACATGATGCAGAAGGCGGGAATTCTTCATAAATACGGAGAAGTTCTGGAGGAATTCCCGGTGGTTGTTGAAGCAGGCGGAGCGTGGACCAGTGTCACTCCGGGGAGTCAGCAATATTGGCTTCAAGCCTTCAATAATGTCCTGCACGGTCGTTGGAAGAAAATTGAAGCGGGTTTTGGACGCGCCATCCTGGGGTATTTCGGGCGACCTCCTTTGCCTCCCGATCCGAAGGTTGTGGAGATTGCTGCGGAACAACTGGAATTGGAAGTGTTTACTGGGGATCCTCTGGAAGCCGCCGCTGACAACCTGACCATGGCAGAGGAAGCCTTGAAAGAACGGGATCTTCCCATTACAGATGAAAACCGATTCCTGGTGGCTGCGTCGATTGTGCCGGGTAAGGATTTAGAGTTGAACGAAGGCATTCGTCTGATCAGTGGAAAACCAAAAATTGTTCTACCGCTGAAGAAAGTTGAAGAGAAAAAAGATGCGACGGTTTCTGCTCCGGCGAGCGCAGCTGCACCGAGTGTTATGGCCATGCCCACTGGGACAATTACAACCGACTGTACCGTGGAGGAGGGGGGCAAGACTCGACAGTTTCGGGTAACCATTCAGATGCCGGGTGGAAATGGACAAGCGGTGGCCCAGGTTCCTGCAGCTTTACCTAGTGGAGGGCCTGCTCCTGCAGCCGATTCCGGAGGTCAGGTTGTTCCGGTTTACTCGCCGTTTGAAGGTACGGTTGAGGTGGTTGAAATCAAGGTTAAGGTAGGAGATATGGTAAAGAAAAGTCAGGTTGTGGCTGGAGTGGAAGCCATGAAAGCCAAACACGATGTCAAGGCACCCATTGATGGAACCGTTGCCAGTGTGGATGCAACCTTAGGCACTGAAGTTTCGGCCGGTGTTCCGATTTTAACTATTCGCGGATAACAATTCATGGAAGTCTGGGAAAAATTAGTCAATCAGGCGGGCATCACATCACTTGTCTGGCAGAATGGGGTGATGTTCATGGTTGGGGGTACCTTGATCTTTCTGGCGATCCGTAAAAACTTCGAGCCACTCCTGCTCATACCAATCGGCTTTGGAGCCATTATGGCCAACCTCCCCAATGCTGCAATGAGTGCCTCCAGCACATGGGAACAGCACGGGGACCACATTCCTTTGCTCCAGTTAATTTACAATTCCGGTATCAAAACCGAATTGCTTCCACCCATTATATTCATGGGCGTCGGGGCATTAACAGATTTTCGCCCCTTGCTCGCTCGTCCCATCGTATTTCTATTGGGAGCCGCAGCCCAACTGGGTATTTTCATCGCGGCACTCGGTGGACATTACATCTTTGGCTTCACCGAATTGGAATCGGCTTCAATTGGTATCATCGGTGGTGCTGACGGGCCGACCTCGATTTTTCTGACCGCCCAACTGGCTCCTCATCTGCTAGGTGCTGTTGCGGTCGCGGCGTATAGCTATATGGCCTTGGTTCCGGTAATTCAACCTCCTATTATTAGGCTTCTAACAACTAAAGAAGAGCGTTTCATCCAGATGCCTCAAGTGAAAAAAGTTTCTAAAACCGCCGTGGTTCTCTTCCCGATTCTGACCTGCATGTTAACAGCTTTGTTCATCCCCGCCAGTGCTCCTCTCCTGGGAATGCTGATGTTCGGTAATCTACTTAGGGAATCAGGAGTCACCCAAAGGTTGAGTCAAACCGCGGGGGGGCAATTAATCAACATTGTAACGATTTTTCTTGGTCTGGTGGTTGGGGCAACGATGGAGGGGATTACTTTTCTGAGAAAGGAAACTCTTTTTATTCTGCTCCTAGGGGCCGTGGCGTTTTGTTTCAGCACGGCGGGAGGCTTGCTCTTTGCAAAGTTCCTGAACCTGCTGCTTCCAGAGGATAAGAAAATAAATCCCTGTATCGGTGCCGCAGGCGTTTCGGCGGTTCCCATGTCCGCCCGCGTCGTTCAAAAATTTGTCTCCGATGAAACAGATGGCAAGGTGAATCCCCTGATGGATGCGATGGGGCCCAACGTCGCTGGAGTTATCGGCTCCGCCGTAGCAGCCGGCGTCTTCCTGGCGCTACTAAAGTAATTCATTCTTCCCCTGAAGTTGGCCGCGCCGAGGCCGGAATATGGAAGAAATGAATGCAAAATTCAATGATCCGGGGTCGACGCCCCCAGCTTCAGGAGTGCCTGGATCCTAAACTTATTGGCAGTGGGGCGAACATCACTGCTATTAGGTTAAGAATGTTCCGTAGGTGTTTTAATTCCCCCGATCCCTGAAGCTGGCCGCGCCGAGGCCGGAATATGGAAGAAATAAATGCAAAAT
>LWDU01037864.1_pt1 | contig 11740 bp, 9 predicted proteins | sample 727161 | NCBI WGS metagenome assembly LWDU01 (sample SAMN04566230, study PRJNA314399) | hydrothermal vent metagenome | isolation source: deep sea hydrothermal plume seawater | place: Mexico: Gulf of California, Guaymas Basin | collected 2004-07-11 | reverse complement strand
TACGGGGGGCTTCGTGTACCGGGGGCGCGCCGTGCCCGGCCTGGAGGGCGCCTACCTCTACGCGGACTTCGTCCTGCCCCGCCTCTGGATGCTGCAGTATGACCCGGAGACCGGGGACGCCACCTCCACGCTGCTCACGACCTCCATCCCGAACATCTCGACCATCAACGAGGGGCCCGGCGGGGAGGCGTACGTGGCGTCCTACAACTCCGGCACGATCTACATCCTCGGCGGCACCGTCGTCGCGGCAGAAGAGGGCGCGTCGGAAGGCGCCGGTCTGGAGGTCCTCGGGCCGAACCCCGTCCGCGGCGAGGTGCAACTGGCGGTCCGCGTGCCCGGCGGGGAGTCCGCCCGCATCACCGTCTTGGATGCACTTGGCCGGGAGGTGGCGCGTCTCCACGAGGGGCCGGCCGCCGATACCCGTCTCACGTTCGATGCCTCGGGCCTCGCGCCGGGCCTCTACTTCGTCCATCTCGACACGCCGAGCCGGCGGGCCACGCGCCGCGTCGTCGTGTCCCGCTGAGCCATGACCTCGTTTCTCCTCCGCGGCCTGCCTCTCGCGGGAGGCGCTGTTCTCGCGGCCCTGTTCGTCCTCGTCCAGCCACCGACCGCCCGCTCGTATCACACCGGCGCGCCCCCCGCGTTCGACGGCTTCCAGGACAACTGCACGGCGTGCCACATCGGCGCCGACGCGAATAGTGGCGACGGCGGAATCGAGATCGTGGCGCCGGAGACCTACGTGCCCGGCGAGCCGGTGGAGATCACGGTGCGCGTGACCAACACGACCACGCCCGACCCGAACGGGGTGGGCAGCCGGACCGGCTTCGAGGTCGGCGTGCGCGACGGCGCCGGGACGCCGGTCGGCAGCTTCGACCTGGGCGGCGCGACGACCATGCGCCTCGCGAACAACGGGAGCGCAGACTGGGTGACGCACACCGCGGACGGCCTGGGCCAGAGCGAGTGGACGTTCTCGTGGGTGCCACCCGCCAGCGGGGCGCCGCCTGCCGTCACGATCTACGCCGCGGGCAATGCCGCGAACGGCAACCAGATCCCCTCGGGTGACCTCATCTACACGGCCACGGACGATCTCACGCTGGCCACCGCCGCCGAGACCACGCCGGCCTGCGCCTCGGCCCGCTGGCGCCGAGCCCCGTCCGCGCCCGCGCCGGCCTGACGCTGACGCTCCCGGAACCCGCGACGGTGGTCGCCCGGCTCGTGGACGCCCGCGGCCGGACGGTCCGCCAGCTGCCCGCGAGCGCCCGCCCCGCTGGCGACTCCCGCGTGGAGGTGGATGCGTTCGGCCTCGCGCCGGGCCTCTACTTCCTCGTCGTAGAGGCCCCGATGGGGCGGCGGACCGCGAGCGTCGTCGTCAGCCGCTAGCAACGGAACGGGGCAAACGGCCGACGTTCCAGCCAGAGCAGCGACCTGGAGGGTGCCGGCCGCTCGTGAGGCGCATTGGGGTTCCGCATCTGCGCGCTAATTTGTGCGGTCGTGCCGGGGTGCCGATAGAGCAAGCGTTGATCCCCCGCCCACGGTGCCCCTCTCCATCCCAGCCGCGGCGATCTCTGTCGCCCTCCGCCAGTCTGCCGCGTTCCTCGGCGCGCGCGGACTCTGCCTCGCCCGCCACGCCCTCGACGGCAGCGTTCTCGTCCTCGCGAAGGAGGGGGACGTCGGCGATGACGACGCCATCACGGCTGCCCTCGCGGCCCAGCGCGGCGCGTTGCCAGGCACCGGCACGGCCGCCTGGGTCGGCGCGGCGCCGTTCGGGACGACGGGCCATGTGCTCCTCGCCTTCTCCGACTTCCCGCTGGACGAAGGCGCCCTGGACGACGCGACCGAGCTCGTCCGGGCCCTCGTGCACGAGCAGTCGCCGGAGATCACGCTGGACCCCGTGCGGTTCGTAGGCGACCTCGCCTCCGACTCCAGCCCGCTTCCCGAGCTTCTGGACATCGCGCTCCAACGGGCCCTCCGGGTGCTGGGCCTGGACGCGGCGGTGCTCCTCTGCGTAGAGGCCGAGGCGTGGGACGTAGAGGCCCTCTGCGATCCGGCCGACATCCTCGACCTGGGCGCTCTGCTGGAGACGGATGGCCTCGCCACGATGACGTACCGCGCCAGCGGGGCCGTGGGGCTGCACGACGTGCCCGCCTCCTCGTTCGCCGAAGCGCGAAGCGTCGGTGCGTACCTCGGCGCCCCGATCGTCTCCGGGCGGAATGGGCTGGGCGTGCTGGCGTTCGTGGCCCGCGAGCCGCGAGACGAACCCTTCGCAGCCGAGCACCGGGACCTCGTGCAGATGCTCGCGCGATGGGCCGGGATCGCGCTCGGCGCCCAGGTGGCCCGCCGGAAGCTCCAGGCGAGCGAGGCCAGCCTCCGTAGACGGCACCCCGCACCCCGTTGCGCTGGCGGAGTGGATCGTCGCGGCGGGCCTGCCGGACGACCTCGTGGTGACCAGCGCGAACGCCCCGGCCGCTCACCTGCTCGGTGTCGGCGATGGGGACCGGCTCTCCGACGTGCTCCCGCCCGCAACGCTCCGGCTCTGGACCGCCGCCTGCCGCCGCGCGCTCGTGGAGGGCACGCCGCAGCCGTTCCGCACGGAGGTCGTCCCGCCCGGCGCCGCCGAGCCCCGCCAGCTGGCGGTCACGCTCGGGCTGGTCTCCGAGCCCGAGGGCGACCGCCCCGCGCGCGTCACCTTCCTCGCCGAAGACATCACCTCGCGCCACCACCTGCGCACCCGCGTACACGAGCGCGAGGCGCAGCTCCGCGCGCTGCTGGAGGCCGCGCCCGTCATCCTCTTCGAGCTCGACGAGGCGGGCGTGTTCACCTTCGCCGAAGGCCGCGGGCTCGCCCTCTCCGGCCTCCGCTCCGGCGACCTCGTCGGGGAGTCCGTGTACGAGCGGTACCGGTTCCGGCCCTCCGGCGGGCGAGCCGGCCTCGTGGTCGCTGAAGTTCGGCTCGCGCGAGTTCGACGTGATGGCGCTGCCGGCCTACGACCGCAACGGCCGCACCACGGGCGCGCGAGGCGTCGCGGTGGACGTCACCGAGCGCAATACGGCCCGCCAGTCCGCGGATGCCGCACAGGCGAAAGCCGCCGAGGACGCCCGCCACAGCGCCGACCTGATGGCGCTGCTCAGCCACGGCCTCCGCGTCCCGCTCGCCACCATCCTCGGCTTCGCGGACCTCCTCGAAGCCGAAGCGAACGACGAGGCCTCAGAGGCAGGGGGCGCCATCTCCCGCGCCGCGGGCGAAGTGCTGGAGACGCTGGACGGTTTCCTGGACCTCAGCCAGCTCTCTGCGCTGCGGACCAGCAAGCCCTCGCCCATCGGCGCGGCGGGGCTGCGGGCCGCGCTCCACACCGCCCTCGCGGAAGGCAGCGCCGGAACCCCGGCCACGCTGGACTTCGACGAGCCGGCGCACCCCCTCGTGCTGAACCTCGGGCTGCTGGGGGCGGTCGTCCGTCGGCTGGCGGTGCTCGCCAGCGGGCCGCTGATGGTCCGCGCCGAAGTCAACGAGACGCACCTCATGGTGCGCTTCGAGAGCGAGGGCATCGGCGAGCGGCTGGCCTCGGACTCCCTGCACACCGCCTACGTCTATCACCCGCGCTGGGCGCGGACCTCGCGCTCGACGGCGACCACGTCGTGGGGCTGGGTGTGCCGGTCACGCTCGCGCCCATCGTGGACCTCGGGCCGCCGCAGCCCGCCTCGGCGTACCACGCCGCCGCAGCGTAACGCGCCTCGCGAGAGCAGAAGAGGGCGGCTACCTTGCGGGACATGCTCACCCTCCCGCGTATGCTCTCCCGCCGCCTCCTCCTCGGTGGACTCGCCGTCGCTCTCGCCGCTCCCGCACTCGCGCAGGAGCGCCCCCGCCTGACCGAAGCCGACTACGCTCGCGCCGAGAGCTTCCTCGGCTCCGCCACGCGTGATCTCGTCGTCGGTGGCGAGGTCTCGCCGACCTGGCAGGACGAGCACCGGTTCACCTACCCCTCGGAGACGGCCGAGGGCGAGACGTTCCGTCTCGTGGACCTCGAGAACGGCACGAACCAAGTCGCCTTCGACCACGCGGCCATGGCGCGAGCGCTCGCCGCCGCGATGGGGGAGGAGGTGGAGCCCGATGCGCTCCCGTTCTCCTCGGCCTGGCTGACGGACGAGGGGATCGGGGTGGACGTGCGCGATGCGCACTGGCTCTGTGAACTGGAGGCGGAGACCTGTTCGCCCGCCGGCGAGCGCCGCCAGCCGGACCCGCGCGCGGAGTTCATGCGCCGCTTCTCGCGCACCGAGGCCTTCTCGCCCGATGGCACCAAGGCCGCCTTTATCCGCGATTGGAACCTCTGGGTCCGCGAAGTGGAGACCGGCGAGGAAACCCAGCTCACCACGGACGGAGAGGTGGACAACGGCTACGCCACGGACAACGCGGGGTGGCGCAAGAGCGCGCGGCCCGTGGTGAAATGGTCGCCGGACTCGCGGCGGATTGCCACGCAGCAGCAGGACGAGCGCGAGGTGGGGCGGATGTACCTCGTGGAGACGACCGTCGGCACGCCGGTTTTGCAGGACTGGTCGTACCCGCTCCCCGGTGACAGCGCGGTCGCCATGCTCCGCCGCGTCATCATCGACGTGGAGGAGCAGACGGTCACGCCGCTGGACCTTCCGCTGGAGTACCACCGCGCCACGCTGGGCGACGACCTCAGCATGGACGACATCCAGTGGAGCCCGGACGCGTCTGAACTCGTGATCGCCTCCACGCCGCGCGACCACAAGTCCGCCACGCTCCGACTCGTGGACGCCGAGACCGGCGCCGTGCGGGACCTGTTCACCGAGAGCGAGGAGACGCACTTCGAGTCCGTGACCGGCTGGCGGGTGCTGTGGGACACGCGCGAGATCATCTGGAACTCCCAGCGCACGGACTGGAGCAACCTCTACCTCTACGACCTCGACACCGGCGCGCTCAAGAACGCCATCACGACCGGCGAGGGCCCCGTGACCCGCATCGTGCGGATCGACGAGGAGGCGCGCGAGATCTGGTACGAGGCGATGGGCCGCGAGGCGGGCCAGGACCCGTACTTCCGCCACCTCTACCGCGCGAGCCTGGACGGCGGCCCCGAGGTCTCCGTCACGCCGGACGACGGCGACCACTCCGTCGAGATCTCCGAGAACGGCCGGTACGTCATCGACACGTACTCGCACGCCGCGATGCCGCCGAAGGTGGTCGTGCGTGATCGCGACGGCGGCCTCGTGATGGAACTGGAAGAAGCGGACATCTCCGCGCTCGTCGCCCACGGCTGGGTGCCGCCGATGCGCGTCCAGATGACCGGCCCGGACGGTGAGACCCAACTCCACGGCCTCCTCTTCCGCCCGACGGATTTCGACCCCGAGGCGAGCTACCCCATCGTCAACCAGGCGTACCCTGGCCCGCAGAGCGGGAGCATCGGGCGCCGCTCCTTCCGCTCGTCCTGGGGCGACCGCCAGTCGCTGGCGGAGCTCGGCTTCGTCGTCGTCAGCATCGACGGGATGGGCACGCCGGGCCGCTCCAAGTCCTTCCACGACGCCTACTACGGCGCCATGGGCCGCGACAACACGCTCCCGAGCCAGGTCGCCGGGATGCAGGACCTCGCGAGGCAGTTCCCCTGGATCGACATCGACCGGGCGGGCATCTGGGGGCACTCCGGCGGCGGGTTCATCGCCGCGGGTGCGCTCTTCCGCTACCCGGACTTCTTCAAGGTGGGAGTGGCGCAGTCCGGCAACCACGACCAGCGCAACTACGAGGACGACTGGGGCGAGCGCTACCAGGGCCTCCTCCAGTTCAACGAGGACGGCACCGACACCTACGCCGCCGAGGCCAACCAGGAGGTCGCGGCCAACCTCAAGGGCAAGCTGCTCCTCGCGCACGGCATGCTGGACGACAACGTGCCGCCATACAACACGCTCCTCGTGGTGCAGGCGCTCATCGAGGCGAACAAGGACTTCGACCTGCTCCTCTTCCCGGAGGCGCGCCACGGCTACGGCGAGCACAACGCGTACATGACGCGCCGCCGCTGGGACTACTTCGTGCAGCACCTCCTCGGCGCGGAGCCGCCGCGGGAGTACGAACTCGGCGCGAGCCGCTAGCTCTGCCTTCTTCGCGCTGGCGGGGCCCGCGTGCGAGCGTGGGCCCCGTCTGCGTAACCGGCCCTCTCGTCCACTGCGACTGCCAGCAGGGCGGGGGAGAGGTGGCCTCGCGATCCGCCGCTGCCGTTGACGACGGCCGCCAGCCGGTGGCGCGAACGAAAGCGGGCGCCCCCGCCGAAGCGAGGGCGCCCGTTCCTTGGAGCCGCGCGTGCAGCCGGTCCTACTCGGTGAAGTCCAGCTCGATCTCGTTGGAGCAGGTCGTCGGGTCGTTGGTCTCGCAGACCTTGACCATCACGGTGCCGGACGCCCGGATCGTGAACCGCTGCGAGCCGTCGTTCCGAGTCGCGGTGGCCTTCGTGCCGTCGCGGTAGATGTCCACGCGGTTGCCATCGGCGCCGTCCCACGTGAGCTCGGCCCGCCAGCGTCCTCCGGAGAGGGGCGTCGTGGTGCCCTCGAGCGTGAACTCGGCCGGCGGCGGCGGGGGCGGCTCGTCTCCTGCCTCGCTGAAGAGGAGGTGGTTGTTGGCGGTGCGCGAGTTCGTCACGATGTCCTTCGTCGTGGCGTTGAACAGCGCGTCGCGGACCTGCTGCGGGGTAGCGGTCGGGTTGGCCTCCAGGTAGAGCGCAGCGGCACCGGCCACGTGCGGCGCGGCCATCGAGGTCCCGCTGATGGTGCTGGTGGCGTTGTTGTTGTTGTACCACGCCGAGGTGATCCCCACGCCGGGCGCGAAGAAGTCCACGCAGTCGCCGAAGTTCGAGAACGAGGCCCGCCGGTCGGTGTTCGAGGTCGCGCCGATGGTGATGGCCTCCGGGACGCGAGCCGGCGAGAAGTTGCAGGCGTTCTGGGGGCGACCGAAGAAGTCGCCGTTGCCCGCTGCGACGGAGAACTGGATGCCCGCCGCGATGGCGTTCTGAACGGCCCGGTCGAGCGCGTTCGAGGCGCCACCGCCCAGGCTCATGTTCGCGATGGACGGACCGCTGGCGTTCGCCGCGACCCAGTCCACGCCCGCGATGACCTGCGAGTTGGAGCCGCTGCCGCCGCAGTCGAGCACGCGGACGCCGACGAGCGAGACGTTCTTCGCGACGCCGTAGGTCGTGCCCCCAACCGTTCCGGCGACGTGAGTGCCGTGGCCGTTGCAGTCCGTCGCGTCGTTGTCGTTGTCCACCGCGTCGTAGCCGTGGCTGGCGCGGCCGCCGAAGTCGGAGTGGGTGATCCGGATGCCGGTGTCGATCACGTACGCCGTCACGCCGGTTCCGTCCGCGCCCCAGGAATAGGAGCTGTTGAGCGGCAGCGCGCGCTGGTCGATCCGGTCCAGGCCCCACGGCGCGTTGGTCTGGGTGCCGAGCGCGTACATCGGGAGGTCGGGCTCGACGAGCGCGACGCGGGGGTCGCGGCGGAGCTCTTCCACGTCGGCGGCGCTCAGCTCACCGGCGAAGCCGTTGAGGGCGGAGCTGTACTCGTGGGAGATCTTCGCGCCGCGCGCCTTGGTCTCCGCCATGAGGGGCGCCAGCGCCTGCTTGCCGGCAGCATCCGAGAGGACGACGATGTAGCGGCCGGGCAGAGCCTCTGCGTTTTTCGCGGTGTTGACGGGCGCATCGGGAGCCGAGGGGTCCGCGACGAGGCCGGGGGAGGGATTGCCAGGAGTCGCGGTGTCACACGCGGCGAGACTGAGGGCGAGCGCGAGAGCGCCCAAGAAGCGAGGGGTTCGCATCAGCTAAAGCTTGGAGAGGGTGACAGAGAACCGGCCTGGGGAGTCCCGCGAGTGGGTGTGGTGGAGCCGTATGACGGCCCGACGATAACAGGGAGCAGAACAAGTTCAAAATCCAACGGTTGGGCGGTGGCTGACTCGTCTGGGTTAGAGGAGGGAGAGATGCGGTCCTGAGGCGCCAGGTGGGAGCGTACCAGAGGACCGGTTTGCGCGGTCTCGTCCGGCTGGCGCTGCGTCGGAGAGCTGCGATGGACCCTACGGGCGGGGCACGCCCGTCCACTGCGCAGAGGGGAGAGCGGGACTGCAGGCCGTTTCACCGGAACCTCGCTGGGCAGGCGCGTACCTTCGGAATCCCCTCCGTCCGCCCTCCTGGCGCCGAGATGATCACCGACTTCGTCCCGCTCTTCATCATGATCCTGCTGGCCCTCGGGCTGGCCCTCACGCTGCTCAAGCTGCAGCAGTGGCTCGGCCCGTATCAGCCGGGCAAGATCAAGGGGAGCCCGTATGAGAGCGGCCAGGACCCCGTTGGGTCCGCGCGCGAGCGCTACTCCATCAAGTTCTACCTCGTCGCGATGATCTTCATCGTGTTCGACGTCGAGCTCGTGTTCCTCTACCCGTGGGCGGTCTCGTTCGGCGAGTTCCTCCAGGCCGGCGGCGGTGCCGCGCTGGGTGCGCTCGCCGTGGTCGGGCTGTTTCTGTTCATCCTCGTCGTGGGCCTCATCTACGACATCAAGAAGGGCGGGCTGGACTGGGACTAGGCCCGCTCCGGCTGGCGGTCGCTGCCGCCAGCGCGACGGTCTAACTTTCAGTCCCGAGTGAAAACGAGGGCCTCGGCCTGAACCTCCGCGCCCGCGCCCCGTTCTCCCACCTCCCGCGAACCCCTCCTCACCATGTTTAGCGAAGAAGGCGGCTTCCTCACGACCTCCGTTGACGCCGTCGTCAACTGGGCGCGCTCGAACAGCCTCATGCCCATGCCCATGGGCCTCGCCTGCTGCGCCATCGAGATGATGGGGTTCGCCGGCCCCAAGTACGACGTGGCCCGCTTCGGCAGTGAGGCCATGCGGTTCTCGCCGCGCCAGGCGGACCTCATGATCGTCGCCGGGTGGTGCTCCTACAAGATGGCGCACACCGTCCGCCGCATCTGGGACCAGATGCCCGGCCCGAAGTGGTGCATCGCGCAGGGCGCGTGCGCCTCCACGGGCGGCATGCACCGCTGCTACGGCGTCGTGCAGGGCATCGACAACTTCGTCCCGGTGGACGTCTACATCCCCGGCTGCCCGCCGCGTCCCGAGGCCGTGATCCACGCCCTCATGGACATCCAGGAGAAGGTCCGCGCCCACACCTCCGTCGCCACGGACGTGCGCGACGACTCCGGCCTCATCGTGGAGCCCACGGACGAGGACCGCCGCCTCATCGCCGCTTAAGTCATGGCCCAGGACCCGAACACGCTCGCCAGAGAGCTCCACCAGACCAACCACACCGGCGGTCCGGACGACGGCGCGCAGATCCAGCCGGGGGAGGAGAAGCAGACGCTGAAGTTCTACTTCACGCCGCGCGTCGGGCTGGCGGGCGAGGTCAAGCGGCTCCGCGAGGAGAACCCGCACGCCAAGGCCGCCACCTACAACCCCGACATCGCCGACGCGCTCCGCCAGCGCTTCGGCGGCGCCATCGGGGAGGTCACGCTCTACGCCGGCGAGACCACCGTCTACGTCTCCCGCGACGCCATCGCGGACGTGTGCCGTGCCCTCCGCGACGAGATGGGCTTCGACTACATGACGGACATGGGCACCATCGACCGGTTCACGGAGGACGACCGCTTCGAGGTGTTCTACAACATCCTCAACCTCTCCGCGAAGAAGCGGCTCCGCCTCAAGGTCCGCGTGGACGAGGAGGACCCCGTGGTGCCCAGCGTGGTCGGCGTGTGGAGCGCCGCCAACTGGCACGAGCGCGAGGCGTGGGACATGATGGGGATCAAGTTCGAGGGCCACCCGGACCTCCGGCGCATGTTCATGCCCGAGGACTTCGAGTACCACCCCGCCCGGAAGGAATTCCCCACGCTCGGTATCCCCGGCAGCCTCCCGCTCCCGGCCCGCGAGCCCGATGGCGAGCTCCAGCCGGACCCCTTCGCCAGCGCCCACACCGCAGAAGCCGCCGAATAGTCCGTACTGCGTAGTGCATAAGGGTGCCCGCGAGCACTCCCTCGCAATCGGCTCCCCTTACGCAGTACGCATCACGCAGTACCCGCCATGGCCGTCACCACCGCCAACACCCCCAGCGCCCACGTCGCCGCCCCCGGCTCGGACGAGAACCTCTTCACGTTCTGGCCCCGGCACAACGCCGCGCTCTACCGCGCTCTCGCGGACAAGTACACGTTCGTGGAGACCGCCGGCGACGGGCACGTCGGCACGCCCCCGAGCGCGGACCCGCTGGGCACGCCGGACGAGGAGGCCCGCCGCACGGAGCAGCAGGCCCGCGAATCCGGCGACCCGCTGGAGAGCCGGATGATCCTCAACCTCGGGCCGCAGCACCCCGCCACCCACGGCGCCCTCCGCTGCGTGATCCAGCTCGACGGCGAGTCCATCGAGCGGTGTCTGCTGGACATCGGGTACCTCCACCGTGGGATCGAGAAGCTCGCGGAGGTGAAGACCTACCAGGAGTTCATGCCCTACACGGACCGCATGGACTACATGTCGCCCTACTCGAACAACGTGGGGTGGTGCCTCGCGGTCGAGAAGCTGGCGGGCATCGAGGTGCCGGAGCGCGCGCAGTGGCTGCGCACCATCGGCTGCGAGCTGGCGCGCATCTCCAGCCACCTCCTCTGGGCGGGCACGATGGTGATGGACGCGGGCGCGCTCTCCGTCTTCCTCTGGACGTTCAAGTACCGCGAGGAGATCTACTCCCTCTTCGACGAGATCGCCGGCGCGCGCTTCACCGTCTCCCACTCCCGCATCGGCGGCCTCGCGTTCGACTTCTCGGACACGGCGCTCGCCATGATCCGCGCCTTCTGCGACGACTTCGAGCGCAACCTCGCTGACTGGCGGAAGCTGCTTGACCGCAACCGCATCTGGATCGACCGTAACCTCGGCGTGGGGCATGTCACCCGCGAGGAGGCCATCGACCTCGGCTACACCGGCCCGAGCCTCCGCGCCAGCGGCGTGGAGTACGACGTCCGCCTCTTCGAGCCGTACCTCGTCTACGACCAGGTGGACTTCGACGTGCCGATGCGCACCGAGGGCGACTCCCTCGCGCGCTACTTCGTGCGCGTGGAGGAGATGCAGCAGAGCATCAACATCATCCGCCAGTGCCTGGACCGGCTCCCCGCCGGCCCCGTGCGCACGGACAACGCGAAGGCGGCGTACCCCTCCAAAGACGAGGTCTATTACTCGATGGAGGGCATGATCCACGACTTCATGATGACGGACACCGGCGTTGCCCCGCCCAAGGGCGCCGAGTGCTACCACGCCATCGAGAGCCCGAAGGGCGAGCTCGGGTTCTTCCTCGCCAGCGACGGCACCGGCTCCCCGTGGCGCGTCAAGCTCAACACGCCGTCCTACTCCAACCTCCAGGGCCTCGAGACCATGATGGAGGGCGCGATGGTGGGCGACACCGTCGTCCTCATCGGCTCCATCGACCCCGTCATCGGCGACAGCGATAAGTAAGGGATAGAGGGATACGGGATAGAGGCATGGGCAGAGCCGCCCCCTTATCCCCCATCCCTCATCCCCCATCCCTCCACACCATGACTCCAGCAACGCCCGGCCCCGCCGCCAGCCCGAAGCCGCAGTACACGCCCGGCGAAACGCCCGAGCGCCACTTCTCCGACGACGAACTCGTCTGGACCGACGAGGAGAAGGAGCAGATCGCCACCTACCGCGCGCAGTACCCGACCAACGACGGCGCGGTCATGAAGGGGCTCTGGCTCGCGCAGCGCAAGTTC
>LWDU01034314.1_pt1 | contig 11746 bp, 9 predicted proteins | sample 727161 | NCBI WGS metagenome assembly LWDU01 (sample SAMN04566230, study PRJNA314399) | hydrothermal vent metagenome | isolation source: deep sea hydrothermal plume seawater | place: Mexico: Gulf of California, Guaymas Basin | collected 2004-07-11 | reverse complement strand
TTATTTCCATTCACTCGCTGGCTCGTCCGCATCTGATTTCAGGAAGCGAATCAAATCGGCGTGAAACTGATCGGGAATTTCAATCTGTGGTGCATGGCCTACATCAGGGTACAAATGCAGCACACCGTTCTGCAGTTCACTGACAACATGCCGCACCCTGGCAGGGTAATCATCCACCAGCTTGTCATCTTCACCGCCAATCACCAGCGCCTTGCTGTCGATGTGTTGCCAGTCATAGACAACCGGATCGTTATACATCATCTGACCGACCATGCGACGCACCCTGGCGAAGTGAGGATAGCCACCGCTGAGGGTCTGGCCATACTGACGACGGACGAATTCCAGGTGCTCTGGCGGCCAGTAATTGGTGAAGTAGTTTTGATGCCCTCGCAGAATCGAACGGTAGCTGGCGACACCCGGATCGGAGGCCAGGGGATCACGCCAGGATCGGCTCAGTCGCGAATCGGTGAGTCCGATCTGGTTCACCATCACCACATGGGTGGTGATCTCAGGGTACAGCATCGCGAACCGGCTCACGACCATGCCCCCCATGGAATGGCCGACGATGGCGGCTTTGACGATGCCAAGTTCGTCCAGCAGGGCTTTCATGTTGGCGGCGACAAAGTTGAAGTTATAGGAAATCAACGGCTTCGACGATTTCCCGTAGCCGATGCGATCCACCGCCACCACTCTGAAGCCGGCATCCGAGAGCACTTTCAACGTCGGTGTATAGGCTTCCGAATAGAAATTGTGACCGTGCTGCCAGAACACGGTCTGGCCATTTGCGCGCCCACTTGGAGGGATATCCATGTAGGCCATGCGCATCTTCTCGCCATAGCGGTTTAGCTCCAGGAAGTGCACGGGATAGGGGTAGGGAATCTCTTCAAAGTTGATCGACACTGGACCCCATTCGGCCGGCGGCTCCGCTGGAGGTTGTGCCGGCCACTGCTCGGCGGCAAAAGCAGGAAGAGTGAAAAGGAAAACCAGAGCGGCGGCTATGACGCCATCGCGAGTCAAATTATGCTTGAAGAACATCGATGTCTACACCTGCCTAATTAATTCGGAAGACCAAAAAGGATAAGAGTTATCTCGCCGCAAGTCTATGACATTCGGAATTTCAAATTCTTGGAGACGCCTGCAACTTAGCAACTTAAGGGAATTACGGAATCGTTGGTTAATTCACATTTGGGCAATAAGCTAAGTAGCTAGGCGAGGGTCAGAATATTCCTTAATCAATGCTCCACAATGCTAATCGCTAGTTGCTAAGTTGCAGGCGTCCCTACTTCCTCTAAATTCTGCTCTCTCTGCCATCACATGCAAAGCAATTGTAATACCTGGGCGAACCGACATGTATTTTCCTCCAGAAGATAATGAGACCGAGGTCATCATGATGCCAAATGCAGAACCAAGGGTGATTGAATCTCTTTATGGTCATGGCGCTGGCGGACTCGGGCTTAGCACTCAAGACGACGATGATTTTATAGATCACGCTTTGATGGAGTTCTTAGGGCAGACTTAAGCAAAGGCGCCTCTGAGTAAAATCTTGTGGATAATTCAGGTTTCACACCACCCCCGGGATACCCCCTTTCACCAGATGGGACTCCTACAATCTATGTAATACTAATCTGCTCAAACGATGTGGACTTTCACTTAAGCTATTTGGTTCGATCTCGGGTTATTAGCTACTATTCTGGACGAACGGTTAGGTATTTTTGAGGTTGATTAATCGAGGTTGCCTTAACGGGGTTGCCTTAAATCTACCTGGCCCGCATCAAAGTTTCTGAGTATTTCGGGGCAGGCAGCCTCACCGGTTGCATTTCCCAAAGTCATAATATCCAGGAAGGTTGTAGTGGCAAAGGTAGCAAGTCCTGGTACGCCTTTGGTGATAGTTGTATCTACAACGGCATGTTCCACAGACAGCTGATAGGCATTTTCAGGCAGCAGATGCTCGGCCGGAATGATGAATTCTGTTGCTACGTAATCCAGATAAGGGGTGTTTTCAAAAGGCCGACCGCTATGTGAAACCCGCTTACCGTGACAGTCCCCCATAATGACAAACACCAGATCATTAACGATCCCCAGAGGATCCTTATTGCCTTGTTTAAAAGTGCTCCAGGTCACCGTAAGCGGCAGATCCGCTTGAATCAGGCGCGGTGAAATAGGCTTACCATTCTGGGACAAAATAATATGCGGTGCATCGGGCAGGCGTGAATTGCCTGCTGCAGAATTAACCAGAGCGATGGGTTGTTCTAACAGACCGGTTGAAGGGGTGTCATAGCGAAAAATATAATTACCATCCGGATAGTGGTGTTCAAGTTCAATTTCATCTGGATATCTTCCACCGTGCATCTCGAGGGCATAGCCGCTGTCTGAAAAAGCAATGGCTTCAGAAAGGTTGTCAGGAGTTAACAACGCTGCTTGTTTTATTCTCCCGTTATTTTGGATAAATATTTCAGCAAAAAAATGATAGTTAAGGGCTGAGACCATGCCGGCAGCGGATTGTCTGAAGTTTCCGGTTTTACCGGCGACGACGAAGGTGATGTCTGTTTGTAGCCGTGGGGCTTTGTTTGTAGCAGCAGGCATGAGGCAGGAAACTGCCAGGCAAAAAATTACTAGCAGGGATCTACAGTATTTGAGCTTCATTGGTTCTTCTCTCAGCACCAAGCCGATTTATGACAACTTCGACTTGCCAATTAATGGCGCCTAAATTAATGGTGCCTACGCCTACCTATAGGAGGTCAGGAAGCAATTATTGGGACGCCGGAGTCCATGACTGCCCCTATTTTCTCACTACGCGCGCGCGATTGTACATTTAGAGTAATCACAAAATCCAGTCAGCCGATCCCTCTTTTTTCAGTAGTGTCTCTTTTTCTGCCATTGCAGGATGATCCCAGCACTAAACATTGAGTGTTGATTTGCATGCTCGATTGACCCGCATTTTATGATTCTTGCATTGGATAGTTGTTGCACTTCCAGGGGTTCACTCCAAATAGGTGGTCAGTTTTCGACGCGATTTGACATAGCAAAAGAAATATGAAAAGTTTTAGGTACGTATCGGGTTAGCTGTAGCAAATTTTGTTAAAAAGATGACTAAAGAAGAAGATAAGCAAAGCCGTCGAGAATTTCTGCACTCCGTAGGAGACATCGGAGGTACTGTTGCTGTTTATCAAGCCATGATTTCAATGGGCTTGATGATGCCCGGTGAGGCAGAAGGAGCTGGACTCCGCAATCAATGGGAAGCCAGATCGAATCAACTTGCTACGGAAACGAAGCCCACTGTTGCGGTATTAGGAGGGGGGATTTCTGGCCTGTGTGTTGGTTATGAGCTGAAGAAGGCAGGATTTCCTTTTTTCGTAGTTGAAGCCAGAGAAAGGCCTGGAGGGCGCAGTCATACTATCCGGGCGGGATCAATCATAGATGAAGTCGATAGCCAACAGACTTGTGCTTTTGATAGCCAGGAAGAGCTCTACTTCAACGCGGGTCCCGCTCGTATTTCACAACACCATAGTAATTTGCTTGCGTATTGCCGCGAGCTGGAAGTGCCGCTGCAACCATTGATTAATGATAATCGAGGTGCCTATATCCATAATTCTGCGGCCTTTGGAGGAACTCCAGTAAGAGCGAGAGAAATTATAACAACGATGCGTGGCAATATAACTGAGTTATTGGCGAAAGCCTTAAATGCCAACACTCTCAATGGGGATATCGGAATAGACGAACGCAGTTTTGTTCTTGATGTGCTGAGGGATTATGGCGCCCTAAATAATAATTACAAATTTACGGGATCCAGCAGAGGGGGGGTTGTGCCTGGCACTGGAGGGCTGACACCCCGTCAGTCTATCCAACCACTTAATCTGAATGATTTTTTCTTTGATACCAGTGTGCCGTTCAAAGTGAATTTCGGGGAGTCATACAATCAAGCTGCGACCATGATGCAACCTGTTGGTGGCATGGATCGAATAGCTTATGCGTTCGCGAACCAACTAAAAGAAGAGCTTTATTATGAAGCTGTAGTTACAGCAATTCGTCGAACGGGTAGCCGTGTCAGGATAGAGGGTCGACTAAATGGGGTAGAGGGGGCTGTTGAAGTAGATTATGCCATTGTAGCCATGCCTCCGAGTGTTATAAGGGACATCCCGAATGATTTCAGCCTTTCAACGAGAAATGCTATTGCGGAGGTTGAGTATGCTAAACCGATAAAAATAGCGTTTCAATCGCCTCGCTTCTGGGAAATTGAAGAGCAAATCTACGGAGGCATCTCCTGGACGGACGATGAAATTCTCCAGATTTGGTATCCGTCCGGTGGCTTTGGTCAAGATACGGGGATTATTTTAGGTTCGTACCTTTTTGATGGGTCTCATGCGATCAACTTCGCAAATCTTGGTGTTGAGGCGCGCAAAGAATTCACTTTGGCAGCAGGGGAAAAAGTTCACCCGCAATACCGCCAAAATCTCAGCCGGGGAATTTCTGTAGCATGGGCTAAGGTTCCATACTCACTTGGTGGCTGGGCAAAATCAACACCTTCGCCGGTGTTACAACAAGCTGATGGGCCTTTTCTGTTTGCTGGGGATCATCTGACTTACTTGCATGGTTGGCAAGAGGGCGCTGTAATATCTAGTCTTAATGCGCTTAATAAGCTCTTGGATATTATGGAGGCTTAAAAAGGAGTGAATAACACTAACCAAAAAAGGAAAATATTTGTAAACAGAGAGGTCGATGGGTCATAACGTCCTGTACCCCAGTTGGACATAATCACCTGATTGCTTAAGAGATACTTTGAGACCGGGGACGGCTGCAACCTAGGATACCTATCGGGCGGTTGCAAATTCAAATGAGTCGGCTCAATTTGATTTAATAGTAGAAGACGAAGTGGTGAATTTCTATATACCCGGACTAATGCAATCCTTCATTTTCCCACCAGTTATTTACTCGCTATTCCGTCTGCGCTAGAGTGAAGGCACTATCCTATTGCAATTAAGAGATCACGCTGATGATGACTATAAAAACAAGCAATAATCTAAATCTACTGGCATTGCTTGCCTGCCTGCTCCTGCCCTTCCTGGCTACTGCCCAGGACTTCGACAACATCGAAATCACTACCACCCCGGTGCGCGACAACATCTACATGCTGCAAGGCAGTGGGGGCAATATCGGTGTGTCTATCGGTAACGATGGCACGCTTATCGTGGATGACCAGTTCGCGCCGCTCACAAACAAGATCGCCGCCGCCATTGCTGAACTCACCGACCGGCCGGTTAACATCGTAGTCAATTCTCACTTCCATTACGACCATACCGACGGCAACGAGAACTTCGGCCGCGCCGGTGCCTATATCGTTGCCCACGATAATAGCCGCAAGCGTATGGAGTCCACCCAGGTGCTGGCGGGAAGCGGCCGTGTGCAGGAAGCCTATGACACAGTAGGCCTGCCCAAGATCACTTTCTTCGATTCCATGCGTTTTTACTTCAATGGCAATGCCGTTGATATCGTCAAAACGGGCAACGGCCACACCGACGGTGACGCACAGATCTACTTTCGGGAAGCCAATGTCATCCATACCGGTGACATGTTTGTGCGCTATGGCCTGCCGTTCATCGATCAGTCCAACGGCGGCACCATGGATGGCATGATCGATGCTCTGATGAATATTGCCAGTCTGATAGATGACGACACCATCATCATTCCCGGGCATGGCCAGTTGTCTTCCCGTGATGATCTGTTGGACTATCGCGCCATGCTGGTGGTCATTCGTGGCAAGCTGGTACGGGCAAAGGTGCTGAGTCTGTCACCGGGGGAGATGCTGGAATCCCAACCGGCCGACGGCTATGCGCCACCGAATGAGAACACCAATGGCTGGCTGCTACGGGCCTATGAGGAGTATACCGGGCAGTAAGAATCGTAGGGTCACAAAACAGTGGTATCAGAGTACTTTGATTAATAGGTAGGGCAAATGGGAATGGTAAATAGGGACGGAGGGATTAAATTTTATTTCCTCCGTCCCTATTAATTGCCTACTAATTAAGAAACGTGACCTGTCCCGGTTAACTCTGCTGGAGCTTGCAAAATGAAAATTCTAAAAATAATACTCCAGGTAGCGGGCATACTGTTGCTGATCCCGGCCGTGGCGATGGCGACACTGAGTTTCGGAAATCGCAACAACGATGGTCCTTCGATTATCTTTCCCGGCGGTGAATTGGTGTCCGGGGATTTATATACAGGCCCGGAACCGGACTGGGGTTTTACCGATCAGGTTTCTACCGTTCACTTACAGCTTGATAATCCGCTGAGCTCTAGATTGATCTGGATTGAGGAAAGCGGAGGGAAAATTTATATCACTTCCGATTATATGGGCACCGCGCTGGGCCGATTGTGGAAACATTGGGCCGTGCAGGCCGTTGAGGGCGATGGCATGGCGGTGGTGCGCATTAATGGCACGCGCTATGAGCGGAAACTGGTGCGAATTACCGAAGGCCCGGAGCTGGACGGTGTGGTCGCGAAAAAGCGGCTAAAGTATCGCTCGGATATCAGCAGGGAGCTTATTGAAGCTGGACACATCTGGGTTTTCGAACTCGCACCACGTGTATGAGCTTAGTCTAATGATTGGCTTACTCTGTCCCTACTATTTCGAACTACAAGAATGAGGTGAAGATGAAAAAGCCACGCAAATTATTAACAGTCATAATATGGGGAACAGCAACGCTGTGCTCTGCTGGTGCCAGCTACGGACAACTGGGTAATTTCGAAGGCGTCGAGCTTAGCATCGTGCCCGTGGCCGGCAATGTCTATATGGTGCAACGCCCCGGTGGCGGTGGCAACATCGGTGTTTTGGTCGGGCCCGAGGGTGTGTTACTGGTCGACTCCCTGTTCGCGCCCTTGGCGGACAAACTGGTGGCGGTGGTGAAGGAGGTGACCGACAGTGAGATCCGATTCTTGATCAACACCCACGTCCATATCGACCATGTGGGGGGCAACGAGAACCTCGCACAGATGGGTGTATTGATCTTTGCCCATGACAACACCCGCTTGCGCTTCCTGGAAGAGAGGATGCGCTTTCCCAGGCGGGGAGGGAGTTTCCTGGCCCAGCAGCCGGCGGTGGCACGACCGGTGGTGACATACAACGATGAGATCAGTTTTCACCTCAACGGCGAGGAGGTTCGCGCCTTCCTGGCCCCGCCTGCCCACACCGATGGCGATACCTTTGTCTACTTCTCCGGTGCCGATGTATTGCATCTTGGTGACGTATTTCGCACCACCAGCTACCCGATTATGGACCTGTATAACGGCGGCAGCCTGCGCGGCACCATCGCCGCTCTCGATCAGGCTATCGAGATCGCCGGTCCAAACACCAGGGTGATTCCGGGTCACGGTCTCAGCGTGGTTGGTCGTGCGGAGATGGTGGAGTTTCGCGACATGATCCTCGACGTACAAGGCCAGGTCCTCACCATGATTAAACAGGGCAAGAAGCTGGACGAGGTGATGGCCGCGCGACCGACGGCCGACTACGATGCGAAATGGGGGCAGGAAGCAGGCTGGACGGCCAACGATTTCGTGCCGATCGTGTATTACGAGCTCGGCGGTTCGGGTCGATTGGACGACCGCTAGCCAAGTTGCGCGCGTCCCTACTTCTGGTTCTAGGGCTCGATAATTTTTCTGTACAGGTGCCAGGTCGCATGGCCTAGTATGGGCAGCGCGACTGCAAGTCCTATGAAGAAGAGAGCGGCCCCCACGGCCATAATCAATACGACAACCAGTCCCCACACCGCGAGTACGAAAAAATTGGAGATGAATGCTCTAACCGACACCCAGATGGCTGTGAATGAGTTCACCGGTTTGTCCAAAGCCAAAGGAAAGGCAACGACCGAGAATGCCATGGCGGCATAAGCGAATAGAAAGCCGACAAAATTACCATAAAAAATCAGCGCGCCGCCATGACGTGTGGTGACTAGCTGGTTGAGGAAGTCCGCAACTGAGGCTGGAGGAGTGTCTGCGAAGAGGCTGAAATAGATGATCTCCGCGGAGTAGAGCCAGCCGGAATAGAGCAGCGTCATCAGGATCGACAAGGCCAGGATTGGGGCAAACGCAGAGGTATGAACAAATCCAAACGCCCTGCGCCAGCGCATTCTCTGCCCGCGCTCGCGATGTCGGCTCATCTCGAAAAAAGCAATCGCCACGATGGGGCCGAGAAGGGTAAAGCCGGCCACCGTGGGAAAGGCTAAGAAGCGCAGATCCTTGCCTAAGGCAAACATAATAAAGACAAGTACGATCAGCGGATAATACAGTAGCAGTAAGGTGAGGGTAGAAATTGGTTTTTCGCTGTAATCTTCCCAGCCTTCCCGCAGCGACTGCCAAAGATCTTTCAGCGTAATCTTGCGAATCTTTATATCATCTGCATGCAGACATATGTCTCTAAATAAAGGTGCCTCATTCTGGTGAGTAAGTGCAACCATACCTGTACCGCCCCCGTCACATTATGTCCGCAGTATGGCCGCACACTTATGCTTCCAATGAAGTCAGCCCGACATCAAATTGCTGGAAGCAAATACTAAATGGCAGATTCGATCTCAAAACTTCCACACTGACAGAGTAATTCCCAAGAAATAAATCTATCCTTCCTAACAGTCTACTCTCGAAAATCTGGAGAGTACACCCCTCACAATACGGGTCAGATTCTGGGTATTGGCCTAAACCTGGATCCTCACTCATTGAGGATGCTAACGGGCAGGATTCGACACTTTCAATTGAGTCATCTCGATCCTCGCGTTCGTGCACGGGAGTATGGGCCCGCAACGACGTTGAATTGGTCCTCCAGTGTTAACGAGTAGTCATTGAGATTTATACAATTTGTAACAATTATAACCCGACAGGTATGCAATACTCCTGCCCGATCAAGGCGTTATTAAGTACCGCGTTGTACTCAGCCGATGCATACTGCCCCTCTCCCCTGCAATTAGAGAATAGAGACTGACTTGATGGCAACACACAAGGGATTGACAGGTGGCGCCTTTTGCGCGCTAGTGCTGAGCCTCGGCTCGCTTGCTAGTGCCCAGGATAATGTGGGTGATGAATCCACAGTCAGATACCCGGCCGCCTATTTTGAGGAATGGGCGCCGGTGACGGCCCAGGACATGATGGATCGAATTCCCGGGCTCAACAGCGGTGGTGGTCGCGGAGGATTTAGCGGCGGCAGTTTCAGAGGCCCGCCTGGAGGCTTTAGTGGAGGAGGTTCTCACGGTGGTTTTAGCGGGGGCAGTCGTGGCGGTAGCCGGGGATTCGGCGGCGGCAGTGGCGGCAACGAGATACTGATTAACGGCAAGCGCACAGCCGGCAAGAACAACAGTACCAGCAGCCAACTGGGCAGAATAACTGCCGACCAGGTTGACTATATCGAGATTATTCGTGGCACCTCCGGCGAGTTGGATGTGCGCGGCAGTGGCCAAGTTATCAACGTGGTCCTGTTTGAACAGTTCTCCAGTTCCACTATGCAATATGAGTTTCGGGCTGAACGGACGTCGGACACTACGGTTTCTCCCTCGGCCAGTCTTTCTTACAGCGGTCAGCGGGGAGGCTTGAATTATCAATTAAGCGCCAGGACCTCAGACATTCACTTTTTGAACTTGAGCAAGGAAAACTCCGTGTTGGGGGATTTCTCGCCAAACGACCTCATCCGCGAAGAACAAACCACCGACGGCAGCAATTCAAGCTTTGGTACGAACTTGAATTACGAGTTAAATTCAAACAGCAGTGTACGTTTCAACGCGCAATTTATGCAAGGTGATGGTGACACAGATTTATTTCGCCGTACCACCGATCTTAAAATTATTCCCAATGCTGTATTCCTGCAACGGGAAGAAAGTCCCAGCGACATAGAAAACTGGGAGATCGGCGGCGATTACGAATACAACAACGCCCGCGGTGATCGTTTCAAGATATTATTTATCAGCAATGCCTTTACTCGCTCCAACACCAGGGAACGCTGGGACCTGGAAGATGGCAACACCGAGATCAAGAACCTGTTCCTCGATTCCGATAGCACTACCAGAGAACGCATTGTTCGCAGTTCCTACACCTTCGATATTTTTACCGGACAGGATATCGAATTCGGTGCCGAACGGGCACAGACCATCCTCGATTCAAAGCTGGCGCTTGGTGTAGCCAGCAGTATCGGAACCCCTTCAGCCGGTCACGGTGGCCTGGTGCCGGTTTCAGTGTCCAATGCCAATTCCACGGTGGAAGAAATCCGCTACGAGCCTTTCGTGATTCATAACTGGATCATCAATCCGAGAATGTCTTTGGAATCATCGGTCTTGTATGAGCTTTCGGAAATCACCCAAAGTGGAGATGTGTCGAAGCAACGGGACTTCGATTTTGTCAAGCCCAAGATAGACTTCAGGTATGACCTGACGCCTACCGTGCAGTTGCGGGGAACTATCGAAAAAATTGTGCAGCAATTAAGCTTTCGTGATTTTGTTTCTTCCACCGATAGCCAAGATGAGGACTCGAATGTACAGGCGGGTAACGCCAACCTGCGGCAGGAATGGTATTGGAACTATGAATTCAATTCCGAGCTACGCTTGCCAAATGATATAGGCGTCGTTAGTGGCAGAATTTTTTACGAAGACTGGCACGATAAAATTGAACGAGTGGACGTCTCTCCCTCGGAGGACGATCTTCAAAGTGCCAGTGGCAATATCGGCGATGGCACTAAATATGGCATAGATCTGAACGGTAGTATCCGCATGCGTATGATCAATATGCCCAACCTGCTGGTAACCGGGAACATCTCCGTCGAAGATTCCAAAATTACCGATCCTTTTCTGGGAATAGAACGGCGCTTCCAGTATAGTTACCGCGGCCAAACCAACCTGGGGTTTCGCCACGACATTCCGAGCTGGAATCTGAATTATGGCGTGAGTTGGAATAACAGGTGGGATGGAAATAGAAAGCGCTATGATATCGATGACATAGAATTGTCGGCTGGCGACCCGTACTGGTCGACGTTTGTAGAATGGAGAGGTTTTAACAACATGACCTTTCGTCTTGATCTGTCGCGAATTTTCAACGACAGTGAATTTTGCCGGGAACGGCAACGCTTCGTCGGCCGTATTTCCAACGGGATTCTCGAGGAAATCGAAGACCAGTGCAGTTCCTCGGGCAGCTCGGTGTCACTGCGAGTCAACGGTACCTTCTAACATGTAGCCCAAGCTGATCCTTTCCGGCTCAGTCTCCAATTGCACGCAGGATCAAAAGAGTTCTGGACACTTTGCGGGTTGCGGATGAGGCCGCCCCCCGCGTAGCGGCCGGTGCTGTCGATCTGCTGCCAACAGGACTTCGAATCTACTTATTCCAGCCTCCCTTGGTTACGGCCGGTCTGATGCACTGCTGGGTATAATCGCCGGTACGAAATACACGGGTTAAGCCATCATTCAGGTTGCCGGGGCTAGTCTTGAAAGCCACGATACATCACTGTTCCAACTGTTAGCAGGTGGCTCATATGCATAATAAAGCACGAATTATCAGACTCTGGCAGAGTAGTTTTCCCTTATTAGTGTTCTTGTTAGCCCTCTCCGGGGCTGCGCTTGCCCAGAATCCGGTTCCCGTCGATGCCGATGCCATCGTATTAGCCGACGGTGACGTGATTCGAGATGGCGCCATCGATGCCCAGTTACCGGTGTTTAGCAGTGCCGAGCTACAAGAATTCGTGGGCCCGGTTGCCCTCTATCCGGATAGCTTGCTGGCCATCATCCTG
>LWDU01043809.1_pt1 | contig 11747 bp, 4 predicted proteins | sample 727161 | NCBI WGS metagenome assembly LWDU01 (sample SAMN04566230, study PRJNA314399) | hydrothermal vent metagenome | isolation source: deep sea hydrothermal plume seawater | place: Mexico: Gulf of California, Guaymas Basin | collected 2004-07-11 | reverse complement strand
AATGCTGAAGCATCTACTGGCGATGGCATTGGTGGTAGGGTTGCCTCCGGCCCACCAAGCCAGACACCGATACTTCTACAGGATGAACTTGGCCCCGGCGCCGAAGAATCAAGCATATTGCCCACATCGTCAGCGACCAAAGGACAAGTATATATAAGAGGCAACCCAGCTGGGGTAATAAAACTCGTAGAGTGGCAAAATCAAAGCAGGTCCAATGAAAAAATACCAGAATCAACATTTCCATATTTGAAATTACTTGATAATGCCATGAGAAGAGAAATTGGTTTAACTATACAAGTTCGTGAGGGGCATAGAACCCAAAAGAGACAAGAATTCTATTGGAATCGGTATCAAAAAGACCTAGAAGATATAAGAACACACGGAAAGGTGATCCACCGCAAGAAGACAAATAAACCAACTGAGGCAACCGAAGCAGCCCCGCCTGGTTGGTCCAACCATCAACGTGGAAAGGCTTTTGATATTGAGGCTTATGACCTAAAAACGGATAAGCGTGTCCTTTTTGAAACGTCTTCTGGTGCGAGTGCATTTTCGTGGATGCATGAAAATGCACCTAAATATGGAATCACTTGGGGCGAGATAAAAACCGAACCGTGGCATTGGAACTTTGACATAAACAGGGCACCACCAATTCAGTCTGGTGTTGCTTCTGAGCCAGATACCCCGTCTGACGATGGGCAAAACTTTGTTGAAGGTGGGACAGAAGAAGAACCACTAGACCAAGAACAATCTGTTGAGGCTGTATAAAAAATAGGAAAAGAGCATTATGACAGGTATTAAACCCAATAAAAACAATTTCGATAAATGTAGTAATTTTACCCCATCAGTAGAAAGAAAGAAAAATTCTAATGATACGGCCAAAGCAAACGCTTCAGGTGTTGTTGGGGACAATATGCTTGAACCAGGTGGTGTTATATCATTTGATAGGGTGCCTAGCGAGAAAGTGTATCAAGGCTCAAATAACACTTGGATTGTCTTGGGTAGAGACCGACCCGGAACTGAGGTTAGTGGTTATGGTGGGTTGGGCGACGATGGTGCTGGGGCAATTGATATTGTAGTCGGAAGAATGGGACCAAGACCACAGTGTGGTGTTTGGGTCGCTCCTGACTTCTTTCAGGACGCTGCCAGAATACACATCAGCCAAAAGACAGATATAGATGAAAACTTTGGTTTGGCTACTGGGAGAGTTGGGGCTTCTTTTGCTCGCTCTGGCATAGGTATCAAAGCAGACGAGGTTAGAGTTGTAGCGAGAGAAGGAATAAAATTGGTTACCGGAACTGACTTTGAAAATTCCCAAGGCGGGGTTACAGACTTGCAGCTAGGGGTAGACATTATAGCGAATAATGATGATACTGAATTACAGCCAATGGTGAAAGGAGATAATCTGGTTTTTGCTCTCAACTATATTGTTGGGCTTATTGATAAAACCTTGGGGATAATGACAAACATCCTGAAGTCACAAATGGAATTTAATTCTAAAATTAGTAGTCATTATCATGATATAACATATTTTTGGAGCACACCAACATCAACTTCGGGTACGGCAATCGGCGCGGGAGCAACCGCAATGACAACACAGATGGAAAAAGGAATTTTGGACTTACAGGGGATGAAAACAAACATATCGAATTTTTACCCTTCATATCTCAGAGACAACCCAGAACTGATTAATCAACAGCTGCTGACAGAACGGACACAAGTGGCCAACAAAAATGCCCCAAAATCAAAGGGAAGATACATATTGAGCAAATACAATAATGTTAATTAGGTAACATCACTAATGGTAGAAGAAAACGACAACATAGAATTGCCACCAGGCGACGATGACGAAGAAGAGATTATCACAGAAGAGGAGGATGAAGATTCTCCTCTTCGCGATGATACATTTCACCAAGGTGAACAGCAGAAGTTAGATAGCTATGGACGAGAAATAGAAGAAAGCCAAGGCGAAAAAAGAAGCTTCGTTGTAAACCTTTTTAAGTTAAAAGAAAATTTAGATTTAGTATCACAACTTTTAACAAAGTACGATAAAGATTTTAAGGAATCTGGAAAAAGTGCAACAGGTTTAGACTTTCTTCGTCTCGCTTCGGAGGTTAAACAATTCCAGTCTGGGTTTGATCGATCTCTCAGAAGAGGGGTAGCATCGGTAAAGAGGAATAGAGATGAAGAAAAAGACTTCTTTGGGAATGAGTTCAAAACATCTAACGGCAAACCAAGTTATAACAGAGCACAAATAATACACAGTAACGATTATATTATATTTTCAGTAAGGATGTATGACACGGGAGACAGAGAAATAGAGAGTTTCTTGCAGTCGTCCAATGCATATGTGTTGACTGGCGAAGACATGCTGAGTTTTAACGGTGGTATTGTTAATGACCCTACCATAATGAACTTAATTGCTAACTTGGACGAAATAGCAGAGCAAATAACCTTTTCAGGTTTGCTGCCACAAAGCGGGCCACTTTCTTTACAGTGCGGGGGAAGAAATGCTTTTAGTGATATAGCATCTGGCCCAGGTTTGTCAAATGCTGAAAAGTTGGGAGATGCCGCAGCTGATTTTGTTACCTCTGCCGCCACCATAGAGGATTTAACTTGGGAAGGTTTTACTAAAAAATATATTTATCCAACTGTAGACATCGAACCGGCTAAATCCAAGAAGATGACATCTGGCGATGCAGCTGCTTTTCTAAAATCGTTAGAGAAAAAATTAAAGAATGTACGGACAGAAGCAGAAAGAGCCCGTGATCGTGACAAATATGGTGCTGGTTTCAAATTGGCGATAAGCTCAGCACGAGAAAAAGGATTTGAGTTTGCAAATAGTTCACACAAACTGTTGTCAAGCGCGGCAAAAGATGAGCTAAAAAGTAGTTTGAATAGTTTCAGAGACGGGTTTACAGAAGTTCTGGATCGTGTATCTCTTGGCTGTTTACTTAAGTCCGCAGCAGAGTGTTTACTTCCAGCGTTGAGTTGTCGTGACATACTTAGGGGAATTAGATTCTCAAATTTGCCAAGTCGTCTAAATGCTGCTTTCCCAAACCAGCCAAGACTGGTTGGGAAAATAAATAAAGAACTTTGCAAAATAGAAGATCCAGATGGAAATATAGACCTTGTTCTTGACACTATAGAAAAATTTGTAGACTTGGAAGTTCTCTGTGATGTTGCCAATTGGGCTTTGGGTGGCGGCTCTGGCTTTTCGCTCCCAGAATTTTCTCTTCCACAGTGGGACATTATGGACTTGTTCGGTTCTCTTCGAATATCTATTGACCAGGCAATTTTGGAGTTTTTAAACGAAGCCATCATACAAATGATTTTGGGTATACTGGAAGACTTGGCATCTTGTGATAATCTGGATGCTTTGGTGTCTGGTGTAATTGACGGGGAGATAGGAACTGATGCTGGTGTAGCTGGCGATGTAGCAAATCTGTTTATTAAGGGCGAAGATTTCCAACCAGGAGAGAGTGCTGTTGCCAATAGTCTTGGAAACAGGTGGACACAATTTGAAACAAGTGCAGAACCTATGTTTGCTAGACTTATAAAATTAGAACAATCTTCCGAATTTAATGCTCTTGGCGGAGCACTAGAAGCCAAGCAAGACTTCACAGCTAGACCACTACAGACTGTTTTTCCTCGCAAAACACAAAAAGATAAAACAGCATCTGAATTGCTGGATGATGCTGTAGACCAATCTGCCCAAGTATCTTTGGATACCAGAAAACTGATAAAATTCAACGGAGAAGGAAAAGAAGTATATGAATCTGCGGTTGATCAGTTTGGGAAATATACTTTGTCTTCTGACGGAAAGCGATTCGTCTTCAAGAGACAGACAGATGATACTTTAATTGTTGAGTCTGTACCAGCAACCCCAGCAGGAGTTGCTTCTACGGTTCCAGTGCCTGGTGGTCAGGCCCCCGGCGCTAGGCCAGGATGTCCAGACACTCCAGAGCCAGAAATAGAACTAGCACTACCATCAAAAAAAGAAATGCAACTCGCCCAAGCAGTTGCTATGAAAGAGGGTGTTTATGATCAGTTAGCACAGAGATCTGGGACAAAAAATGCAAGAGCAGGGATCAAGGAGTTTTCTAAGCTACTGGATGATGTCACAGTTCTTTTCGCACCTAGAGAGGTGTTAAGATTGTTATCCGGAGAAGCAGATGAAGCACTCTGCAAAGAAGTTCAGAACTTTGCGAATATTAAACATCCGGGACTTAAGTTTATGAAGAGCCCAATGAAGATTTGTCAGATGTTTGATACTCTTGGGAAAATAACTGGCCTTGACAAATTGCAAGATGATATATTGCTTGCGTCGGCTGGGGCAACAATAAAAGAAGTTAAAATCCCTTGTGCCCCTGGCGACGATCCGGCAGAGAACTTACGAGAAAAAATTCTTGAAGATGGTGGACTCCCACCGGAAGAAATAAAAAAGAAGCTAGACGACATTAGAGACAAAAAGAGAGATAGATATAATGAAATAGCAGACACCATAGCGAACTTACAAGATCCAACAATATCGCTAGAAGAAGCATTGGCACCTCTTGTTTGTGGTTTAGACCCATCTACTGGTAAACTGCCTCCGTTGGTTGATAATATGCTGGACCTCACAATTGACACTTACTTACAACCTGTCCAGATATCGTTTAATGAAGAGGTTGATGTATACACAGAAGCGATAACAGAACAAAGCATACAGACAATTGAGGTTCCTCCATTGCTTCCCGATGGAGATGCCGAGTCCGATGACAGAACCAAGCAAGAAAGAATAGAAGAGAAATTAAATATTTCGAGCTTTGGAGACATTGGGAAACTTTTGCTGAATCTTGGCGGGGGCGGAGCCGACGAGATATTTGGCGATGAAGAACGTGGCGAGATGATGAACCCTCGCTGGGCAAAAATGATAAACGATGGTTTTATACCCAAAAATGGGGACTCTAATGATGATCTCGGCCCATATACAAAAGCCCAGAAGAACAATTGGCAACCGACTAGCATTACTGATATCGGCATACCGGAAACACCTTGGCCAATGGTAAAAGAACCCATAAGTAGAGTTGGAGAGTCACTGAAGAAAGGGTTGGTCAAATATGTGGATGACTTTTCTATAGATGGCGAAGCAGTAATATTGGAAGGAAATATGGGAGGAAGCACCACTTTTAGCAGCCTACTGGGCAGCGGCGATATCGGTTTGGGTATTGGTCTTGCTCCAAGCGGCGAGGGTGAGTCAGCAATAACACCAGAAGTAAATTTGAATACCTTTGTCATGAGCTATACCCCAAAGAACTCCGATGGTGAAACTGAGCTTGGTATAGTGACAAATGGTGCATCTAAGATGTTTCATCCTATATCAGGAAAAGACTCCTCTACTATTTTTCTTCTAAAAAAGAAATATAAGGGTGATATACAAGTACAAAACACTTTAGATAACGAATTTAACGGCTCTGATTCTAGAGTGGGTGTTTTTGCTGGTCTTATAATAAATAGGTTAAAAGGTGGTTTTGCGAATCAAGGCGATCCTGGAGAGGAATATAATGATTTCTTCCAAAAGAAATACAATGATTTGTATACTGGTAGCATTGAAGTTTCTGCTGTAAAAGTGTCAGAGAACAGGCTTCTAGAAGAACCTGATTCCATAAATCCAACAACAAATATGCCAAGCCCCAATCCGGAAAGCGGCTCTATGCAAGTGAATGCCATTGTCAGTATAGTTGACTTTGCTGCTTCTGCTTCCCCTGCCCAAAAAGCTTGTGGGCAAAATCCGAACTTGATGGCTCTTGATGATTTGAAATTTATGATGAAAGAGGAATTTTCCAGATCTAGCTGCGAAGAAAGAAGGCCAGTCGGAGACGGTAACACCGAGCAAAGAGGTCCAGTGGTTAGTGCCGCCATACTTGGTGCTGTCATGGGGACAATCAGGCTTTTTATGGTGGAGCAGGTTCTCCGCGCCGTGTTTGTTTATGACGAATTTAGATATTCTGAAAATCTCTTCGTTGAAGATGAACTCTTAATGGATTTTACGATTGAGAGAATGAAAATCAGTATAAAGTCCCAAGAGAAGAATGACAACTATTATAGAATATTCTTGAAAGAGTCAATACTCACATACAACAGAAGAATAAAGAAGGGTGATATAAATCTTAAAGGTGAGTTGATACCTTTTGAGAGTAAGACAAATGAGAACAAAGAAGAAACAAAAAAACAAGTTAGTGGTGAAACACCTGAGATGAAAGAAGAAAGATACCTTTCTTCTTTGTCGTTAACTGATTTAGAAAACTTGGCCACAGTGGCACTTAAAGAATTATCAAAAGAACAGATGAGATCGGTTCTTAAGAAATTCTCTTTTATACTTGGCGGAAGACAGCCAGTGAACTTTAAAAGAGAACTCTTAAAAGAAACACCAATAGTTGAAATAAAAGACGAAGAAACTCCTGATAGATTTGCCGGTATATTCGCAGAAGGTATCCCAGAAGGCGGCAAGTTTATATTGGAGAAATATATCAGATCAGCAAAAGACCCATCTACAGTTGAAAGTGTCGGCATTGTTGAGGTCAATGATAAGATCAACTCATTGGCGGGATGGGAGAGATTTACACAGCAACAATCAGAAGAAAATTCAGAGATGAATATAAAAGAAAACTTTAATGGCTTATGGAAATACGGAATGAGGTTGACATATATACCATATCTTGATCCAGATAATGTTCCTGACTTTTCTAGTAAAATGGATCGAGACAAAGCCGATACTTTTAAGTCATATTATGAAGAGTTACAAGGCGGTAATACAATAACCCCTATTCCTATAACTACTGTGGAGATCCCAATACAAGAGTTTGAAAAAATAGAAGATTCTGTAGGCAGAATATCCTCATTGTATAATTCAAAGTATGAAGACATCTTGCTAAATTTGATGGTTGAAAATCGCGATTTTAAATTGATATTTGATCACTGTCTATCGAGCAAAGAAAGTGCCGCACTTCTCACAATATATACCACTATGGTGCTAAACAGTATGGAGATGGACCGATTATTTGTTGAAACAAAAGGAAGACTCAAAAGCCTTCTTATAGACGTTCTTGAATCGACGAATGCTCTTGAAAAGCCAGATTCAATATTTTCAACAGATGCATCAACAGAATTGCAAAATGCTCAAAGATCCGCAGGGCAGGAAAGTCCTGGAATGGGACTTAAGGTTTTGAAAATAATATTAAACACACCAATATGGATAATGAAAGGTGTTGCTGAGATGATGGATCCGAATGTGTTTATAACTTCTAAAATCCAAGCCGCTGGCAAAGCCGGATATTTGATACCTAGGCTACAGCTTAAACCAGGGTGGAACAGGGCACCAAAGTTGGACGGAGACGGAAACCCAATAGAAGGCGAATGTGAAGATTTTGTTCAGACTGCACCAACGACTCCTGGTAAGTATAGGAAGAACGAAGAGACTGGAGAGTTTGAGATACAAATAGAAGATTTTGAAGGAAAGCTTTTAGGTGTTATAGAGCCAAAGCCAAGTGATCTAAGAACTGGTGGCATTTTGCCTGCCGAGGCTGATTTGACCAAAGACTTATTTAAAACAGACATTTTAAAATTATTCGAAGAGTCAGCCGATGAGATGGTAAAGCTTTTGATAGCTACCTTTCTTGTCACGGTAGATCCATTGGGGCCAGTCATGGGCCACCTCGCGCCTCTACCCTTAGCGTTCACTCTTATAAACCCCCCCGAGGGCCTACCACTGTCTGAAAACCTGGGTTTGGCAATGCAGCAGTTAGAAAGTGGGTATCTTGGCCCAGGTCTTCCGTTTGCGGTCACCAACAAAATAGTAACCGTTGACACTGCAAAGAAACTTTTATCAAGTCTCGACCCAGGTATTCCTGGGACTGGTGCGTTAAGAGAGGGAATATCAGAGATAGAAGATGTAGGAAGAGAGGCAATAATATTGGGCCTAACTGAGAGACCGATAAGCATCAAGGAGCTACTTGGGGAGATGGCTAATCTCCTTGGATCCTTCGGCCTACCGGGCGGCGCCGCGATTAATTCTCTTGCCAGTCTTCTTCCTAATTTCGGCCCTCTTGCCAAAGAAGTGGAATTAAACAGAGACATGGTAGAATATCTTTTGGACCTTCTGGATCCTAGCCCATCAGCCCCAGTATTTCCAGGCCACAAAGTAGACATTCCACTAAACTTTCTAACATGGTCCATCCCAAATCTTAGACCATATAACCTATACCTGGGGCCGGGTGCCCCATTATTATATATTGGGGCGATATTCTTGCTCGCGGAACCAGCACTCTATAACTTACCAAAAGCCAAGGAAGAGGCCAAATATAAAATAATGCCTCCAGAGATAGATTTTAACCCATCTGCAGCCAGCAAAGTGGAGTGTCCACCAGAAGAAGACGCCGACGGCAATCTTTCACCAGGCACAACTAAAAACTGTTAGGAAACCTAACAAAAAGAATGTCGCTTGGTATTTATAGTGTAGGAGAATACGAACAATGCCTGGATTAGCTCCATCAACACCTTTATCACTTGGTGGCTCATACGGCTACATTTTGGTAAGTGATATACCATCCTTAGTAAAACAAAATCTAAAGATGTTATTATTAACAGCCCCAGGTGAAAGGATGATGGATCCTAACTTTGGGGTTGGGCTAAGAAACTATTTATTTGAACAAAAATTGGAATCAGTGTATGCGGACATCACATCTAATATTGAACAACAGGTGTCAACATATATGCCATTTGTAAACTTAGTCGATGTTCTGATAGAAGATTTGAGAAATGATTCTACTATCAGCGAGAACTCTGTTACCTTGCGTGTTGTATATTCTATACCGGCCACCGAGACACAAGATCAAATTGATGTTAGTTTAAAATAAAAGAGGAACTCATAACAGATGGCAATAAAAAAGAATGTACCAATAAAATACACTAGCAGAGATTATGCCAGTATACGAGAAGACCTGATTCAGCATGCTAAAAGGTATTATCCAGATACTTTTAAGGATTTCAACGAAGCGGGTTTCGGATCCTTGATGCTTGACACTGTTTCCTATGTTGGCGATGTAATGTCTTTCTATCTGGATTACCAGGCTAACGAATCTTTTCTGAGTACAGCAACAGAGTTTCAGAATGTTATAAAACTTGGCCAACAGATGGGTTACCGATTTAAGGAAAACCCTTCGTCCCACGGAGTTTGCACCTTCTTTGTTTTGGTACCTGCGAACGAGACAGGTGCCGGCCCCGATGCTAGATATATTCCAATACTCAAGAGGGGTTCTTTGTTGTCTTCCACAGACGGAAATAGTTTTCTGTTGGACGACGATGTGTTCTTTTCAGATCCAAGCAACGAAGTGGTTGTTGGTCGTGTCAACGATGATACTGGTGTGCCAACGGCATATGCTATAAGAGCATATGGAAAGATAGTTTCAGGAAAATTCGAACAAGTCCTTGTACCAGTTGGCGAATTTAAAAGATTTTTAAATGTGAGAGTTAACTTATCCAATGTTGCTGAGGTTATCTCAGTTTTTGACACGGAAGGACACGAATATTTTGAAGTTAGTTATTTATCACAAGATGTCGTTTACAAACCAGTTACGAATCGCACATTGACAACGAACGATCAAGCTTCAGCACTTCTGAAACCCTTTACGGTGCCCAGGAGATTTGTAGTTGTACCAGCCGCAGCAGGCGGAGTCGCTTTGCAATTTGGCACCGGAGATCAAAATTCAACAACGACAACTGAAAAAGTTGCCGATCCTAGCAATGTAACTTTGGAGATTTTCGGTAAAGATTATATTTCAGACACTTCTTTCGATCCAACCAACCTTATAAAGACAGATAAAATGGGAGTTTCTCCTGTCAACACGACACTTAGGGTTGTTTGTAGAACCAACGATAGGCTCAATGTCAATGCTGGTTCTGATAGCATTACAAATGTTGATTCTTCATTATTCGAATTTGATAGTGAAGTTGACTTAAGTCCTGTTTTGACGAAGTTCGTTAGAAATTCTCTGGAGTCAACAAACCATCAGTCAACGAGCTTAAGGTAAGAATAAATGATTCATTTGCCACTCAGAACAGAGCAGTGACAAGACAAGATTATCAAAGTTTGATATACTCGATGCCTCCTAAGTTCGGAAGTGTAAAAAGAGTTAATATTACGAGAGATCCTGATTCACTAAAAAGAAATTTAAATCTTTATGTTGTGGCAGAAAATGTTGATGGAAGTCTAACAATGCCAAACAGTGTTGTAAAAGAAAACTTGAAAATGTGGCTTAATGAAAACCGAATGATAAACGATACTATTGACATAATAGATGGAAAGATAGTGAACCTTGCCGTAGAATTTGTTGCTGTTGGCGATTTGGAAACGAACCGCTTTGACTTGCTCGACAGTGCATTGATAAATTTGAGAAGAGGATTGTTGAAAGGGAGAGATCTCGGGGAGCCGTTCTTTGTAACGGACATCTATGATTTGCTCAAAGAGGTCGATGGGATCGTAGATGTCTCTGACGTGAAAGTAACAGCAAAAAACGGGAGCTTCTATTCAGATGTGAAGTTCAATGTGAAAAACAACACATCAGCCGATGGAAGATACATAAAGTGCCCAGACAATGTTGTTTTTGAACTTAAGTTCCCAAATTCAGATATCAAAGGAGCTGTTGAATAATGGCTATAAAAAGATATACAGCAGATGCTGACACCACGATAACCAATGCTTATAAGCCAAACTTGAGGACGAGGGCAGACGATGCTAATATGGGAGAATCTGATATATTGGAGACCTTTTCCATATATGCACAAGAGTCTTCGTCTTCTTACGAGAAGTCTAGAATATTAACAAAGTTTCCGATTAATGAAATAATAAGCGATAGAGCAGACGGCTCTATACCGGCTAGTGGTAGTGTTAACTTCTTTGTAAGGTTGACAAATGCGAAACACAGTGAAACTACCCCAGAAGATTTTACACTAAATGTCTTGGCAGTCTCTCGTTCTTGGGACGAGGGTTATGGCTTGGATATGGAATCCTATAAAGACTTGGGGACAGCCAATTGGTTATCTTCATCTTGTCTTAGCGGTACACCAACTGCTTGGACAACCCCTGGTGGAGATTATCATGCTTCTCCCGTATATGATTCTTTTTTTGATTATGGGACAGAAAACTTAGAAGTTGATATAACACAACTTGTTGAAGAGTGGATTGATGGAACTAAATCAAATTATGGTGTTGGTGTCCATTTCACTTCTAGCGAGGAATCTGCTGCAAGATCTTTTTATACAAAAAGATTCTTTGCCAGAGGAAGCGAGTTCTTTTTTAAGCGGCCATATATCGAAGCACGATATGATTCTACTATAAAAGACAGAAGAAACAGCTTTATTGTTAGTAGCTCCTTATTGGGAGCGGAAGACAACGAGAATACCCTGTTTATATATAATAGAGTCAGGGGGCACTTAAAGAACATTGCCAGTGTTGGCACTGGGTCTATATATGTCAGCCTCTATTCAGGCTCTTTTCTTCCGGTAGGAAACCCACTAACTCTGTCTAGCGGCGTCCAGGCTGTCACTGGTGGCTTCTACGACACAGGAATATACAGTGCTTCCGTTGGTGTCTTTGTTGAGTTTCCATATGTTTATGATGTGTGGCACAACAATCTGACTGGTACCGCAAGGGTAGAATATACGACTGGGAGCAGGATAAATGTCCTGTCATACGATACTTCAAATCAAGT
>LWDU01032630.1_pt1 | contig 11748 bp, 12 predicted proteins | sample 727161 | NCBI WGS metagenome assembly LWDU01 (sample SAMN04566230, study PRJNA314399) | hydrothermal vent metagenome | isolation source: deep sea hydrothermal plume seawater | place: Mexico: Gulf of California, Guaymas Basin | collected 2004-07-11 | reverse complement strand
CTCGTGTTGCGCAGAGTCTTAACTTAAATTATGAATGGGCTTTGGATGGAAAAACACTAGCTGGTAATGATAAGATTATAACTGTGCTTATGGAAACGGGGGGAGAACATAGAATCGACTTGCTTGTGTCTCAAGAGCCAGTAGGTTCACAAATATTTAGTACCACCTTTTACGCAGATTACAAACCATGGGGAGTGTTAAGTACACATCCTAGCAACCCACGATATGGAGAAGATTTTGAGGTTTATCTAAATGCTTATGACGTAGAAAGTGAGGCGGTTATTGAATTCCTTGAAATAACTGTATACGATTATGAAGGAAACCAAAGAGCTGGTTTAATATATGAAAATCAAGGTGCAAATTTCAATATTATATTTGAAATAGAATACACAGGATCAATGGTTTTAGACTATGGATTAAGAGATGGAAATAACAATTATAGAGAGAACAGTAGTACTATTGATGTATTAGGATGGGTTGATATTTATGTTGATTCTTTAGACATTAAAGGAACAAAAGAAAAAGGTAAGAAACAAATTGTGGATTTTGTCCTCACTAATTATAATGAAACCTATCAAAAAACCATATACAATGGCCAAATAGCTATAGGGACTGTAGATTTGTTAATTGATGGGGAAATAGTTAACACTTGGTCTTACAACATAAATCCAACTGAATCAGAACAGTTTAGTTTTGATTGGGTTGCAATTCCGGGAATACATGATTTCGAAGTAATTGCATATGTATCAGATGGCGAAATTATTGAGGATAATAATAATCTTACCGCATCTACAAGTATTAAATCCAAAAGAGGAACGGGACTTTTACCTTATCCAAACATCATTATAGTTATCATATCAATTTTGATAGCAACAAAAACTGTGCGTCGGAAGGCTAATTAACCACAACTAAATGTTCAAACATGGCATCTAGTCCACCTCAGCTTAGAAGAATACCTACCGAACAGTTTTTTGACCTAAGAAACTGGAGTGCAGATAACACAGAGGACTATGGCGGTAAAGCATCAATGATGGTACATACTATGATGCTGAGTAAACCAGAACAAGTAAATCAAATAACGACTGAACTCCATGATGGAAATATAATCTTAATCGATTTTACACCTCTAACATCTGATCAAGAAACTCTTCACAAAATCTTAGCAGAATTAGAAAGAGCGGTAGCTGACATTGATGGAGATTTAGTAGGTGTTAGCCAAAAATGGATCGTTATAACGCCAAGTAGTGTCCGTGTTTCAAGAAAAAAATTGAGTATATAGATTAGAATGGAAATTGCCGTTCTAGGAGGGGGCATGGTTGGTTCCCTTATTGCAACTGAATTGTCTAAAGACTATCATATTACTGTGATTGATAATGAACCTCGGAATCTAGAAGGAGTTAAATCAAAAATTATGGATGTGAATAGTGAAGAATTCTCCATAGAAATATTAAACTATAATATCGCAATCAATTGCCTGCCTGGTTTCATGGGATTCAAAATACTAAAAACACTTATTGACAAAGAAATCTCCTGTATAGATATCTCATTCATGCCTGAAAATTGCCTAGATCTTTCTGGAATGGCACAAACCAAAAATTGTATTGTAGTTCCTGACGCAGGAGTAGCCCCTGGCCTAAGTAATCTGATAATCGGCAATATAGTTGCTAATAATGATATAAAAGAAATAAAAATAATGGTTGGTGGGCTGCCTAAGAAAAAAAAACCTCCCTGGAACTATAAAGCTCCTTTTTCACCAATAGATGTCATTGAAGAATACACAAGACCTGCAAGAATAAAAGTCAATGGTGAAATACTAGTGAAAGAGGCACTTACAGATATTCAAAACTTTGAAGTCGAAAATATCGGTAAATTAGAAGCATTTCTAACGGATGGATTAAGAACTTTATTAAATTCTGATCAAAAAATATCAAGTATTCCTAATCTGTCCGAATATACGATACGATATCCAGGGCATGCAGATTTAATAAAAAAACTGATAAAAGATGGAAATTTCTCTAACGATATTATTCAATATAAAAATAAGAAAATAACAAAAAAAGAAAGAACGTGTATGAAATTGTTCAAGGAATGGAGATTAAATAATGAAGACGAATTTACTTTTATGATTATACTTGCAACAACTAAAACAGGGGAAGATATTTCATATACCGTTTATGACGAAAGAACAAATGGTTGGAGTAGTATGTCAAGAACGACTGGTTTGACGGCCTGTGCCTTCACAAAATTATTAGTTAATAAAAAAATAAGTGGAAATGGTATCCAGTGTCCTGAAAAATTAGGTCAAATTGAATCCAACTATCATTTTGTTTTAGATTATCTAAAAGAAAAAGGTATATCTATACAATCAAACTAAAACATTAGTGTTTTTTCCATCCTGTTATAATAGAAAAAAAAGCTATTATCGCTCCAATGCGGAAAACACTCTGATATTCAAAATGAATTAGTAATTCACCAACCAAAATACTTCCAAAACCACTACCCAATAGGCTAAATGAAGACAATAAGCCCATTGTTCTAGCCCTTAATTGATATGGTACTGTGTCTGCTACTATCGAACGAGCTCCCAAAAAATAGGTCATGTATATTGGAAGTACAAAGGCCAAAGTTATCAAATATATATTCTGAGTAAAAGAATAAGTAATCATAGAAATAAAAACAAAAATACACGATATTCTGATAGCAAATTCTCTTGGATATGTATCAACTAATTTCCCAGCATAAGGTGCTACCAAAGCATGTACTACTCCACTAAGCAGGACTATAATGCCCATTCCAAAACTTGAACCGGCCACCTCGGTCAGATATATTGGAGAAAAACTTAGGAAAAACATATACCCCATAAACAAAATGAATGTTGTAGTAAATAATCTTGACAATTTCCAGAAATAAGGTGCAAAATCTATGTCAATGTCCTCTCTTACAACGGAACGCTCTGTAACTCCCATATATCCAACTGTAGCAAAAATGCCTAAGGATGCCGCTAAAAGGAAAGAAAAGATAACTGAAGGGTTAGCAGAACCATACTCTGTAGAAACTATCAGAATACCACCTAGAAAAGCTCCTGCACCCCAACCAAATCCTAAAGCAGACTCTAACCACCCCATAAGAGTAGCTCTAGCCTTTGGATTAATTTCTGAAAATAAAGTAGCCATCTGAACCATGCCACCCAAAAAGAAGGATTGAATGGTTCTCACTATTACCAAGTTTATTGGCCCTAACCACGGTAAAGGTATGTATAATAATGCTGAAATAATTGAACAAAGAACTACTACAAATCTTCTATTCTTCCACCTATCTGCAATAACTCCCCAAAAAGTAGATCCGGCAACAAGAGCAAAATTAGGCAGACCAACAACCAAACCCAAGGTCCTAAAATCACCTAAAGCATTAGCCTGTAATCTTACTATTGCAAAAGATAATCCTGCTGTTATATTATAGCATAATGCACCAAACAACGCAAGACGAATTTTATTGTGCACAAATTGCCAAAGAACTTGCTATTTAGCAAGGCACTGTATCTTTTAGACAGGGTAGCTATAGTCATAAGAAGAGGTATGAAAAGAGAAATGATTATCCTGAAATTTGGAGGTTCCGTAATAACTGACAAAAAAAAGGACATACCTACTATTAATCAAGAGAACCTAAAGCGTATTGGAAATATATTAAGCAAGCATTCTCATCAATTTATAATTGTACACGGTGCAGGCTCTTTTGGCCACCCTATAGCTAAAAAATTTGATTTGGCTAACGGATTAAATAACAATCCGAAACAAAAAAAGGCAATAGAAGAAACGCGAAAACAAGTATTGGAACTAAACAAAATCCTGTGTAATTCTCTGAGCAAAAAAAATATAAAAACAAAAACTATTATTCCCTCAAAAACAATGAAAACCAATGGCCCTAAAAATATCGAAAAGATTCCAACCGAAATTTTTGATGAAGGTCTGGAAACCGGAAAAATACCGGTCACATTTGGAGATGTTACAGAAGATAATTTACAAGGAGTCTGTATACTGAGTGGGGACGTTATTATGGAAGGACTAGTAAAACATTACAAACCTAGAATGTCCATTTTTGTAATGGATTTTCCTGGGGTCTTTGATAGATATCCGACTGATAAGAACTCACATATTATTCCAGAAGTAACATTACAAACCTTAAAAATATTAAAAGAAAAAAATACAACCAAAATTACCACAGATGTTACTGGAGGTTTGATTGGGAAAATAGAATGTGCAATGGAAATGGCTAAACATAGCGAAACTTGGATAACCAATTTAGACCATTTGGATGATTTCTTAAATGGAAAACCCAGAGGAAGTAGGGTGGTCTCCTGAAAGAACCCGGTGATGGTGATTTAGGGAAATTATTTTTTTCAATAATAGGTGATAAATATACTGTTTTAGAGGCTAAAAAAAGATCGAATTTAGATGTTGAAAAAATAGCTGAATTAATATCAATACCAGGTTCAGAAAACTTTTTTGGGAAAGAAAATACAGATGAATTAAAAATTCATTGTAAATATGATTGGATTTCTAAAAACATATCTGAAAAGGTGATTCTCAGGAATAAAGAGATGGATGAACTTACAAGTGTAATTGAAGAAAAATTAGCTGAACACGTTCTGAAATATTGGTCTGAAGACAACATAGTAAAAAGAGATCTAGAAGTGAGGACTGTTGGAGAATGGATTAATAATGAAATTAGTTTTCTATCAGGATTTGCCCTTTGGTTCCGGGAAAAAGAAAAAGACGGTGAATTGGATTTGTCCAACTTAATTTCAGAGGCTATAGGTGAAAATGTATCGGCATCTGGAGAAATTGAATTTGATACAAAAAGATTTGAGATATTGAAAAGCCTAACAAGTAATGCATTGACTGTCCTCAAAGATATGAGTCCAGCTGGAAAAATAGCATATCGTAGTATGGATGTTGCTGTGATAAAAGGAATATCTGAAGGTGATGACCAATACGCAACTAAGATGAAGGAAAGAACACTTCCCTACCAAAAACCGTGGTGGAAATTCTGGTGAAAATTAAAGGAGTTTAATCCCTTTCAAGTTGTGTGCCTGGCTTGTAAAGTTTATTTGAGGCCTTATCACGCTGTTGTGCATTAGCCTTCTTAGCTAAATCACCATTAAGATCTATAAAATACAAATAACCCTCTTCTCTCTTTACTTTGGACTTAGAAATAATCGTTTTCTGGCCACCTTGATGCTTCCATACTGTGCCATCTCCTTCTACAAAATAAAGAAAACCATCGGGTTGAGGTAATCCTAGTTTTTTAACGACTTCAGCCATCTATGCTTGATTTACCTTAATAGTACAAGGTGTTGGAAGTTTATGTGACGATTTTCTTAAAGCTTCTTTAGCCTCAAGAAGAAATTCTTCCGAAGTGCTTAATGTAATTAATTTTTGACCGGATTTGACCCTAGCTGCTGTACCTACTGTTTTTCCAAATGATTTACGCATTCCCATCGAAACGCGATCGGCACCAGCACCTTGAGCAATCTTATTATGTCTTAGAACGTGATGAGGATATACTCTAATCTTCAAATGGTATCCTTCACGGCCGGCCGCTTCCTGAATATATCTATTTGCAGTGACTCTCGCAGATTCTAAAGCATTATGCCTTACAAGACATTCTTCATCTGCAGACAATGTAATTTTAACACTAAAATCAGTTGTTGCTGAGCCTATGTCAAACTTAGTTATACGGCTTGCTGGAACACCACCGATATACTCTTTTCGCGTATAGGCTTTTTTCTTGCCCCTAAACATGTGGGCTGGGTTTTTCTTGGCCATATGCTAACCTACTTCTGGCGCCAGATTGTGTTCTATTTAAATCTTTACATAATCATGCCTGAACTTAGAGTATTAAACCCCAATCTATGTGCAATAACACATGAATATACATGAATACCAAGCAAAGGAGCTCTTTAGGCAATATGGAGTAAGGACCTTACAAGGTGTTGTTGCATCAAATTCGGATGAAGCTGCAAAGGCTTGCAAAGAATTAGGTGGAAAGATTTGGGTTGTCAAGGCTCAAGTCCATGCTGGTGGAAGAGGTAAAGGTGGAGGTATTGTTCTATGTCGCTCTGCTGATGAAGTTTACGAAGCTGCAAATAATTTAATAGGAAAGAACTTAATTACGCCTCAAACTGCTAAAGAAGGTGTAGAAGTTAGAACCATATATATAGAAGAAGGTTGTAACATATCCAAAGAACTATACTTGGGAATAGTATTAGATCGTGAAAAAGAATTACCAGTTATAATGGCTTCAACTGAAGGTGGAGTCGAAATAGAAGAAGTCGCTAGTAAAAATCCCGGGAAAATTCTTAAAGTACATGTTGACCCCATTACTGGTCTTGGTGATTGGCAAGCTAGGCAAATCGCCTTCGGTCTCGGTTTAGAAGGAACACAAATCAAAAATTGTGCAAAATTCATGAAAAGTTTATACAAATTATTTGTTGATTTAGATTGTTCAATTGTAGAAATTAATCCACTGGTTGTCAATACAGATGATGAAATTATCGCATTGGATGCTAAAATAAATTTTGATAGCTCTGGATTATTCAGACACAAAGAAATTGAAGAACTAAGAGATACAAACGAAGAAGAACCTCTAGAAACAAGAGCAAATAAAGTTGGACTAAATTACATAAAATTGAATGGAGAAATTGGATGTATGGTAAATGGAGCTGGATTAGCAATGGCAACTATGGATATTATCAAACTTCATGGGGGTGAACCTGCAAATTTTCTAGATGTAGGAGGTGGTGCAGATGCAAAACAAGTTGCAGAAGGATTCAAAGTTATACTATCAGACCCAGAAGTAAAGGCCATATTCGTGAATATATTTGGCGGAATAATGAGATGTGATTTTATTGCAGAGGGTATTATTACAGCCGCTAAAGAAATAAACATGAATGTACCATTGATTGTACGTTTGGCCGGTACAAATGTAGAGTTAGGAAAGAAAATGCTATCTGAATCAGGATTAGACTTAATTTCAGCTGATGATATGGATGATGGTGCAAGAAAGGCAATAATGGCAATTGGAGATAATTCATGAGTATCTGGTTAGATTCCAACAGCAAGATTGTAGTACAAGGTATCACCGGAAAAAATGGTCAATTTCATAGTGAACAAATGCTAGATTACGGAACTAAAATAGTTGGTGGTGTAACTCCTGGAAAAGGTGGACAAGAAACATTAGGTCTGCCTATATGGGATACAGTAAATGAAGCTGTAGATGCAGGAGCAAACGTATCTTGTGTCTTTGTACCTCCTGCATTTGCTGCTGATGCAATAATGGAATCTGCAGATTCTGGAATTAAATTGATTGTTGGAATTACAGAAGGAATTCCGGCTTTAGACATGGTTAAAGTAAAAAAATATATCAATTCAAAAGATGTGAGATTGATAGGTCCAAATTGTCCAGGTATAATAACGCCTGGTGAAAGTAAAGTTGGGATAATGCCAGGGCATATACATCGAAGAGGTGATGTAGGTGTAATCTCAAGATCAGGAACTTTAACTTATGAAGCTGTAAATCAAGTGACTGAAAAAGGATTAGGACAATCAACTTGTGTAGGCATAGGCGGGGATCCAGTCAATGGAACAAATTTTGTTGATTGCTTAGAAGCTTTTGAAAATGATAAAAATACTAAATCAATCATTATGATTGGAGAAATAGGAGGCAGCGCAGAAGAAACTGCTGCGAATTATGTAAAGGAATATGTGTCAAAACCTGTTGTGGGATTTATTGCAGGAAGAACAGCCCCCCCAGGAAAACGGATGGGGCATGCAGGTGCTATTATCTCTGGTGGTAAAGGAACAGCAAGAGAAAAGATGAAGGCAATGGAAAGAGCTGGAATACATGTCACTGAAAACCCAGCTGAACTAGGTAAGACTTTAGAAGAAATTTTGTAAAATGATAAACTTTATATAGAAGTTTATAAGAATTTAGATATAAAAATCGTGCTATAGTAATAGCCAAAAAAAAAGTATCAAAGAATACAAAGATATATGACTCTGAAAATAATTTGATAGGTAGAGTCGTTGATATTTTTGGCCCTGTAAATGAACCCTATCTAGCAATATCTGCAAAAAAAGGAATGAGAATAACTAGGATTATTGGAAGGGAGATTTACAAAAGATGAACCTAAAATGTCCAGAATGTTCTGCAAATGAAATAAAAAATGAAGGTGATGGAATTATGTCATGCAAGAAGTGTGATTTAATCTTCGACTCAGGTCCTCAGTGGACCAGATATAATCCAGATAGTAAAATCACAGTTACGGAAGTTGGGCAAGAAAAGCAAGTAGTAAACTCAAAGACTATTCTAAAATGGCAAAAAGAAACAAGAACCGGTAATCTAGCTAGTAGAAGTATTTTATTAGCCTCTGAGGAAATTGAGAGAATATCTAATGAAATAAAGGTTAGTGACTCTATCAAAGAATCTGCATTAGAAATATTTTCAAGTTCTTCAAAAAAAGGCCTAGTTAGAGGAAGAAGTAGTGAAAAAGTAGCTGCTGCTTCTATCTACACTGCCTGTAGGATGGCTAATGTACCTAGAACTCTAGATGAAGTAGCTGACAGATGTAACCTTAATAGAAATGAACTAAGTCGTTTACATAGACTAATAACCCGAAAACTTAAACTTAAAATTGGATTTACAAGTATTAGTAGCCTCTTACCTCGTTTTTCAGGAAAATTAGCTGTAAATGAAAAGGTAAAAGAGGAAGCCCAGAGAATAATAAATTTTGTAGAAAAAAGTGATTACAGGCAAGGAATATCACCAGCTGCTTTACTAGGTGCGTCATTGTATATCTCATGTAAAAAAAATAAAGTAAGAAGAAGTCAATTGGAAATAGCAAAAGCTGTTGGTACTTCAGAAGTCACTTTGAGAAATAGAGCTAAAGAAATTATTTTAATTATTGATTCGAAATAAAATAAAAATAGCTCTCGGGTAATTCTAATTCAATTGCAAACATAGGATCTGTATTAGGGTCACTACTATCATGATAAGCTACCACAACACCTCCATCAGGTAAAATAGCCATAGAAGAAAAGTCAAACCTAACATCATTACCTGCTCCTGATGTTGCATCCAAATCCCCTAATCCAATTACAGTAACCGAATCTGCTTCCATACTTTCACTATAATCTCTAATATGAAATACTAAATCTACATCACTAGAGGTACCATTGCTTTCTGTTTGGACTCTCATTGAGATTACTGCCAAATCTAGGTTTCCATCTGCTTGAAAGTCCCACTCAAAAGTATTATCTGAAACGGATAGGGCTAATGGCCAATGATGGCTTTGATTAGACCAAGTATATCCACCGTCATAACTAATTTGATGTGTCAGATTAAAAGTGCCATCACACCCTTTGGCTCCAGGATCTGCAGTATTGCACGAAACACTGTGAAGAGCTCCTGAACTGTCAATAACTAAACTACGAGATGGTAAAAGGCTACCATTGGGTAACATATGTCTGTGCCAAGTCAATTCGGTGTCTAAAAACAAATTACTTCCATCACTAAACCACCTTGGAAATAACAGACCTCCAGTAGGTATTGGTGACGCCCTCATCTCTCTGTGAGGTTGCATATAATCCCATTCGGGCCCTAAATCCTCAAAGTACAAATCAAATTCTAAATCCTGTCCACAGCGTGCATACTCTGCATTACATTGATTCGAATTACTGTCTGGTATGTCTAATGGCCTGTAATTTAGGCCATCAACACTTATCTGATAACCTTGTTCATTATAACTCCAAAAATTTGAAACGACCACACTTGCCCAAGGGCAATTTGATGAACAAAGATTAGTTGCAAGTTCAGGTGGGGGATTGATAGGTCCAACAACTGGAACTTGCCAAGAACGATCATAGAAGGGTTCTTTATCAAAAGTATTCCAACAATATTCCCATTCTATTTGCGTGGGGCCTGTCTTCTTACCTAAAATTGCATAAAATTGATCAACGCCATCAGTACTAGGATAAGGAAACCATGTCATAGCCAGAATATCGCCATTTGGTGCTTGAATAATAGAACCTTCACCAAGGCCGGGATCAAATGTTGGGTCTAATTGACCTTCTTCACAACCTAAATCGGTATTGAATAAACCAGGGACCCATTCATCCCAAGTAAGACCTCTATCATGACTATACCATGGCCACTCTCCGCCCAGATTATAGATTGTACCATCCTGATCTGTTGTGATATAATGTTCGCAACAATTCCCCCCATAATTATGCTCGTCTCCAGATCCGATATTCTCAGTACCATAAACTACCCATTTCCTAGTTATTTGGGAATCAAAATCACTAGGTTTGACTACTGTAAAATTTCTAATGGGGTCTAAAGAATAGGGGAATTGTGAAAGCTGACTCTCATCTACAATCAACCTTGTTTTCTCAAAATCTTCTTCCGGAATAAATGTCCTCTTATCTTCAGGCTCCAAACAGCCCATAAATGAGAGGCTAAGAAACATAAATGTCAGTAATATACTAGACTTCATTGAATTATGATGTTTATGCCACCTAAAATAGTTTGGTAACCTAACTAAGTGGTATAAATCGGCTTCTTCTATTAGTAAATGATGCCTCCTGTGGATGCTAATTTAGATAGTGAAAAGGCCTGTGCCATACCTGGTGATAAAGGTCTATTTCCTACTGCTAGAACTGATAATTGGTGGATACCACCGTTGGCTGTTTTTCTAGGACTAGGTACAGCTGTTGTTTACATGACATGGGCTGCCTTTCAAGGTACAAACTATTTTTATGATGGAAATGGTGCAAGCTACCTTTCACCATTATACTCTCCAGAATTATTTGGAGAAACTGAACATGCATTATTTGGTGACAGGCCCCCTATGTGGCCTGATTGGATGCCTTACTCACCTGCCTTCCTAATTCTTTGGATTCCTGCGGGTTTCCGTGTAACTTGTTATTACTATAGAGGAAGTTATTACAAAGCATTCTGGGCTGATCCGCCGGCTTGTGCTGTTGGTGAACCAAGAAATAGTTATTGGGGTGAGAATTCAATGCCGCTAATACTGCAGAATCTACATAGATATATGTTGTACTTTGCAATTATTTTTATTTTTGTATTGGGATATGATGCATGGCTTTCTATGTGGTTTGACGGCAAACCCTTTGCGGGTGATTTTGGAATCGGTGTGGGAACTTTTGTACTAACTCTAAATGTATTTTTACTAGGGGGATACACATTCGGTTGCCATTCTTTAAGACACCTTATAGGAGGATATGCTGATAGAATAGTTAAGAAGCCAAAAGTACAGCAGAAAGCATTTGACTGTGTAAGTTGTCTTAACAAACAACACATGAAATGGGCGTGGTTTTCACTTTTCTGGGTTTGCTTTACTGATGTATATGTTAGATTGTGTGCAAGCGGTGTTATAGATGATTTGAGGATTTTCTAATGGAAGAATTTGAAACGAAAAATTATGATGTTGTAGTTGTAGGGGCTGGAGGGGCAGGGCTAAGGGCAGCTATTGCAGCGGCAGATTATGGTTCAAAAGTGGCATTAGTTACTAAGTCCCTTCTAGGAAAAGCGCACACAGTTATGGCTGAAGGTGGTATTGCTGCAGCTCTTGGGAATGTGGATAAAAGAGACAATTGGAAAGTCCATTTTAGAGATACAATTAGAGGAAGTAAAAATTTAGCAAACTGGGAAATGGCTAAAATACATGCT
>LWDU01000360.1_pt1 | contig 11750 bp, 4 predicted proteins | sample 727161 | NCBI WGS metagenome assembly LWDU01 (sample SAMN04566230, study PRJNA314399) | hydrothermal vent metagenome | isolation source: deep sea hydrothermal plume seawater | place: Mexico: Gulf of California, Guaymas Basin | collected 2004-07-11 | reverse complement strand
AATCTTGATATTGCGCAGCATACTCTTCTGCGTTTAAAGTTCCTGTAGTTCCATCTGGTCTAGTAAACTTAACTAATGATTTAGTTGTAGCTAATGTATCATCAAAATCTAGAACAGTGATACCTTTAGATTTGTTATTAGTAGATCTAGAAAAGCTAATAGCATTGTCTAAAGTTTTAATTGATTGTATAGTTTCTTCACTTTTAATTTTATCAAAAAACTTTGAGTTATCTATTCTTACCGCTAACTCTCCAACTTCTTGTGTAACATCTTCTTGAATTATAGATTTTTGTAATATAGAATTAAATATACCTCTATTTTTATTATTTGTAAATATTTTATTAGAATTAACAGGATTAAATACTGTTTTTTTAGATTTACTACGCTTAATGTTTGAATCTATTTTTTTAGCAACACCATCTAAATAATCTACTGCAGCGTTTCTATTTATTTTATTATATATAAGTTTATCATACATTAGTCCACTAGGTATATGTAAAGTTCTTTCTGCATTTCCAAGAGCTATCATAAACATAGCTTCACTATCCATACCAACTATAAAACCATCTGCTCCCGCTGTTTTACCCTGTTCTTTTGGCGGTGTATAGTCTGGGTATTTTTTCTCAAACTCCTCTGATGTAATACCATCTTTACTATCTAAAACTAATTGAGCGTCAGCGTCTAATAAAGTTGCACTATACTTAGACGATACTAATGTGTATACTTTACTAAACTTATTATCAATGATACTTTTTAAAATATTCATGTTAAAATTTAATACTTGTATATTATGCTCAAGTTGATATCTTTTAATACCTTTTCCTCTAACTTTTTTTCTAGTAGTACTATAATCTAATGTTACAGAGTTTAAAACAGCGCCCTGTCTTGATATACCGCTAGTAGCGTTTGTCTGTATTTGAAGTAGTTTTGTTACAAAAGCAATTGCCTCATAATATTCTACACTACCCTCTGGAAATTGATTAACATACTCGTCTAACTTATTATAAAAATAATCTCTTACTGAGTGTATTGCATCTATATTTTCTTGAGTTATTAACTTTCTTATCTTCTTTGCTAATTCTTTTTGATTTGCCTCTGTTTGTGGTTTACTAGCATATTCCTCAACCAAATCAGCCACTTTATCTAATTTAGCGGGAGATATAGCTGTACCTTTTTTAGGATCTCCCTTAAAATCTTTCTTGCCTTTTGTATTATATTTGCTAGGGATTTCATCTTTATTAATTGATCTTGGAACAGTTTTACCTTCATCATTAACCCTAGTTCCAGAACTATGCGTATACAAAGAATTACCAGCTAAAAATGTATTTGTTATTAATGATAGTTTTAAAACCCTGGGATCCATTAAGCTAGTTAGACCTTTTAAACCAGCCATAAATTTAGTTTCGCCAGATTCTGTCATAAGATTAAGCTCCTTAACATTTCCTTTTGGAAATACTTTTTCTAAAAACTGATTAACACTATCGTAAAACGTGAAATTAATACGTTTTCCTTGTGTTATAATAGTTTCACTAGCAGCTTCTCTAAACTCCTTTACAGTTATTTTAGGACCTAATCTACTGAATATCTTTTCAATCTCATCAAGTATACTCTTGTCAACTGTTTCAGCATATTCTTCCGCGTGTAATGCTTTAACTTTCTCAAAAGTAGGATTTTCAATATTTTTAATAGCATTTGCGAATTTTTTTACACTTTTAGAAAACTTAATTTGATCATTATAATTACCCCTAAGTTCTTTCTTTTGTTTATTTAATTCATTTGCAAAATCTCGAAGTTTAGCTTGTATAACAGCGTCTATATCATTAGAGTTTTCTATAATCTCATTATTGATAACATCTTCTGTTATTCCTTTAGCTATTTGATTAGCTAATCCTTTTTGTCTAGCTAATAAAGTTGTATATCCTCCTTCCGTAAAGAACTTTGTAAACTTAGCCTTATTAGTTTCAATTTTATATATACCTTTTCTATAATAACTATCTTTTTTAAGACCAGGTTTATCTGCTTTTCTAGTTGTTCTATCTTCTTTACCTATTTCAGTAAGTTCAAATAATGTTTTATAATTATTTTTAATAGTATTAACGTCTAAACTTTGAACGATGTTTGCGTAGTTCAATGCCATGAACACTTTATATTCTTCGCTTATAACAACTTCCCCTTTTATATTGGAAATTTTACCCATTTGAGTCTTAACAGCTTTGGTAATTTCTTTATTTATAATCTTAGTTATTTGCTCTTCTAAGTTTTTAGGGTTTTGTTCTATTAAAGTACTTATCTCAGCTCTTACTGTAGCAGATATTACCTCTTTATTATCAAGTTTTATATCAGCTAAACTCTTTAACACTCTAGCTTTAGGTTCTATTTTAGATGCTTTTTTAGTTTTTGTAGGCTTATCTTCTATTTGCATAGCCTCCTCAGCATCTATACGTATTGTTCTTTTTGTTTCTTGACCTTTTTTGTATAACTCTGTTGCAGCATCTAATTTAGCAAAACCAATATCAGACATTATTCGTTCACCAATAGTTATTTCTTTTTTGCTACCTGTTTTTCTTTTTGCTTGAGGATCATAATTCATTAATCTATTACGAGCTGAAATTATAGTCTCTTTAGTTTTAGCTGGACTCATGCCAAGACTTTTAATATAATTATTTATAGCGCCGTCGTCAAGATTTATAGATTCAAAAAGATCGTTAAATTCTGAGCTTCTTTGAAATTGTTCTTTTGTATATTCTTTACCTTGTTCTTCTAATCTATTTTTTAAACCTTGTTCTATTTTATTTACAGCTTTAACAGCTTCTGATCGATCTTCAACTTTAGCTGTACCACGACCTCTATATGAAGCAGCGGAGCCAACAGCGGCTCCAGCAGCAGATATCGACGCTTTTACACCTGAAACGGCGGTTCCTTCTCCAGCTAAAGCTAAAGCTCTAGAACTTAATTTATTCTTTTCAATACTTTTACTATAGTCTTTTAAGAAATTATAAGCTTGTCTACCGTTTTCAAAGTCTTTTCTAATACCAAATTTTCTAGCAATTTCTTGTATTAAATTTTTGACTTTGTCAAAAATACCTTCATCAAAAGTGATTTCATTTTTTTCAATAGCATCAGAAAAAGCTGTAAACCATTCATCTGTTGTATCCATGAAATTAGGATCTTCAGCTATTTGGTCTGAGTAATTTTCTTGTAATCTTGTAGTAACCGCCGCTAGTTGTTTTTTACTTAATACATTTTTAAAACTAGATATTAAATCTTTCTTACCATTAATATCCAATCCTTGCATGTGCTTAGCTAAAATACCATGTAGTATTTCGTGTGATCCAACAGATATAGCTCCGGTTCTACCGGCAACATCTTTATTAATAACAATAGAATCACCCACAATAAAACCATCAGCGTTTGTAACGTCTTTCGCTTTAAGCCCCATTTCTTTTGCTATCTTGTCATAAGCAACTTGAGCATTAGTATTATCATCAACAACTAAAACGTCTTTACCGATTTTTTTACCAGCGGCTTCTGCAAAAGCAATAGTTTCTGATATAGATACATCTCTTCTAGCTTTTCTAACGTCAGCCGCTTCTTGTGTTATGGCTATATCAGTAGCTCCTTCATATTTACTTATTATATCATTTATTTGAGATTCAATATCTGCTAAAGTTTTTTCAGCTCCTGGTACTTGATTAACACCTTCTTTTTTGAGATCAGCTTTTGCTTGTCTTCTTTTTGTGTCTAAATCAAGTAAAGTATCTATATCTTTTTTATCTGTAATCTTTTCATCAATTTGAGACTTTATTATAGCATCATTTTGTTTTTTAGCAGCCTTTGCCTCTAAACCAGTCATATCATTCTCCATTTTGATGTTAGCTGTAGCGACATCTATATCGTCAGCAGTATCAATGAAATCTTTCATCTCCGCATATGTAATGGGAGTTTTCATATTATTAAGATAATATTTAGGTGTTTTATGCCTCAATAAAGCTAAACCAACATTTCCTGGAGCTGTTACTGTACCTGTTATTGCTTCAAAACCAATTTCTGCTGGATCCATTACTTGACCTGCGACAGCTCTACCAGCTACTTCTCCAGTGGCACCGCCAATAGCTTCAACACCTACACCAGCTGTTATACCAGCTAAAGTAGCTCTTTTACCAGCTTTACTAGCAGCACTAACAGCTGTTTTTGTAGCGATAGTAGCTTTACCAGCTAAACCACCAGATAAACCTTCTATCGCGCCGATAGTTAATCCCCTACCAATAGATTTGTTTCTTATTGATTTACCTTTAGGTCCTTCTAAAAGTGCTTTTATATTTTTATCAGTAAACGCTTTTCCTTCTTTCTTTAATTCTTCGTCTATTAATTCTCCAAATGTTAACGCGGTTTCCATTGATGATGCTAAACCACCCATCGCACCGGTTAAAGCACCAGGTATTGCACCGACACCCGCAAAACCAAATCCAATCCCGGCCCCAACAGCAGCTCCAGTCCCAGCAGCAATCCTAGCTTCGGGAGCGTCCCAAGCGGTACCTAGTTGAGTACCTATTGATTGAACAAATAATTCAGCCATTAACATTGGATCTTTTTTTATACCTCTAAAAAACGCAGACCAAGTAGCGCCTTCTTTTTGGTATTGTTTCTGAAACCTCTCCATTCGCACAGATGGAACATGTGTTTTAGCTTCTTGTTCTTTAGCTTTAATAAATTCTTGGACGGTTTCTATGTTTACATCAGAACCTTCCATCCATAGATCTGTAGCTTCTCCAGTCGTACTAGCCGCAGCTACACCTCTACCAAACCAAGTTTGATCAAACCAATTTACATCATCACTCGATTGTGATCCCGTATCGTCTTGGCCCATCGTCGGATCTACCGTCGAACCTACTTCTTTTCCCTTTTTTACTGCGTTTGGAAAATCTTGTAAAAATTTTTGGATATTATTTGGTGACACCTCATAAGTCTTACCATCAACTATATAAATTTCATTCATATTTTATTTGTTATGGGGTTGTATAGGTAGTGTCGTCGTCAGCAGTTTCTTGTTTACGTATATAACCAGCGTCTTCCATTATTTTGTTTATGATGTCTAAATCAGATTGTTTAAATTCCTTACCAGTTTTGAATCTATATTGATTACCATTTTCATCTAATATCGGTATACCACTCAAACCATCGGGTTTCAACAAAGTAACGTCGTTAGTTCCAATGGCATCAGCTACCTTGTAATTAGCTCCACCAATATTATGACCACTCCAAGGTGCGAAGATAAACGGTTCTTTTCCGCTTGTTAAATCAAACTGCTGGTTTAACGCGGCAGATACGGCGTCATCACCACCTGTTGTCATCATTGAAGACGTTGCTAACCCTGCTTCCGATCTACTTTCATCTAAGTTTTGCTCAGTTTTTGTTCCCACGTTAAAACTTTTCGCGCTTTCTCCAGGTTTAATTAAACCTTCATCTCTTGCTACTTCAAACATACTCATTTCTTTGTTGTCATCTTGGCGCACGTACATACCATTATCTCCTAAATCTGCGTTCCAAATGTAACTTCCGTGCTCACCATCAACTTGATCAAAATTATCTAGATAACCTCTTCTTTGCGTAGCTGTTGCCCAGGTGATAGATTTAGGATTTCCTCCACCTCCACCTGTTTTAACTCTATGTTGTAACCAACCACCATATTTACCACCCTTACCATCTGTTCCAGTACCATCAACTTTCTCTCTATCCTTATTTTGATTATGACCTGTTTCAAAAGCATTGTCAAGTGTGTAGTCTAGATATAATCCTTTAGTGTCAACACTTTTGGGTTTGCCATCCTTATCTTCATATGTAGCTTTACTACTAAGTATTTTATTAACTACAGCATTATAACTCTCTGCTGTCGCAAAATCACTTTCTTCTAATATATTATCACCATCACTTTTTGTAGCGCCTAATGCTAAAATAATATCGTTAGTTAGACCTAGAGTTTTACCACTACGTAAAGCTTCTGCAAAAGATAGTTTTTCTCCACCAATCTTTTTGCTCGTCATGTATCTTAACGTATTTGGATTATCTAACTCATCGGTGTCAAGAATTTCTTCTAAATCATTTCTATCTTGATTTCTAAAACCACTATAACCATCCTTTGTTTTTCTAGAAGCGTTAAGACGGTTTTGATATAATGCTTTTGCTTTAACAAGAGTACCGTCTGCCCTTGCGTCTTTATTAACATAATCTAATAATTCTGAAGATTTTTGTGATTCAATTATAGGTTTGTTATTATTATTGGGATCTTCTCCTACTTTTGAAATATACGTATATTCACCTGTTTTAGGATCTTTAAATTTCACAACTACACCTTCTTCTAACTCACCTAAATTCTTCCATAAATCTTCGCTTGTTGCGTTAGGATTGTCTTTCATGTATTTTGTGGCATCTGCGTTATGTTTCCCAGATTCCTTATCTTGATTGGCTTGATATTTAGCTAAATTCGTTAAAAATGTTTTCTTACCAATCTCCATGTTTTCTATATCATAAAGATTACCTTCAACTCCCGCTTGGACAGTACCAAGATTAGCATTATCTTGTTCATGCCTACCTATTATTTGTTGGTTTCTACGATCCCAATCTTGACGACCTTCTGGATCATTTTTAAAACCTTTATTAGCTTTCCATTCTTCACGTTGAGCCGTAACGTCAGTTTGCATTTCCTTATAGTCAGAATCAATCATCTGAACATTCAAAGGATCATTAAAAACTTTCATAGCTTTTTTAAACTCTAAAGTAGCAATATCATTTTCTAATTTATAAGCTGCAGCTATTTCCTCAATTCCACCCATCAATTCTTTATGAGCATCTACAGTACTTTGATAGTGCTTACTATAGTCACCTGGTACATTTGCCATACCCGCCGCGTACGCGAACCTCGCTATTGTTGGATCTGCTTTTCCTGCTAAACTTGCCATATTTTATATTTGTTTAAAATTAACATTTACTTACGTTGATACTTGAGTTGGTGGTGGCTGATTGAACATGTTTTCCCAATCCATTTTCGACGCCATATTGGTGAAACTCTGCATGTTTTGCATTTGCATCTGTTGAGCCGCTGAATTTGCTGCCATTTGATTTGAATATGCTGATTGTACGCCTGCGTTAGCGCCAGCCATACCACCATATGCAACACCTAATAAAGTTGATTGCCTACTCATTTCAGCTTCTTGAACCATAGCTTCTCCACCTCTTTCAGCCATATCAATCGCGGAAGCACCTTGTCTTTCCATTTGTTGTATTGACATAGCTCCTTTTGCCATTAGTTGTTGATTCGCAGCCTCTTGTTTTGATATATCAACTGAAACTTGTCGAGCTTGTAATTGACCTTGATTAGCTAAAGATTGTGCTAATCCAGCGATTCCACTACCACCTGCTGCGCCACGTAAACTTTGCATAATGTTAGACCTTTGTTGTGCTCCTTGTTCCATTTGGAAATCAGCAGCGCCAGTACTAACTTTTAAATCTTCATAAACATTTTCCATGCCCTCAAATGGGTTTTCCATACCCGCATAAGGATTTTCAAACTTAAACTGTCTATAAACTTCTTTTTGTTTATCAAGTTTCGCTTGCATCTCTTTTTGAAAGTCCAATTGCTTTTGTAACATTTTATTACTTGCTCTCTGACCTTTCTTTGCAGCCTTACTCCCCATCCACCCCGTAACTAATGTTGCTCCTGCTATTATTACCGCCGCCGTTGCGCTCATATTATTCCTGTTTTAAATTAATTTTTTTCAATATTCCCAAGGCGTCACACCCAGGTGGTAAATCTTCATATTTAGTACATACAACTTCGTCTTCAGCATCTTCTATTGTGGTGTTTTCAGTCGTATGTACCGTTATAAATATACATTCTTCATGTGTATATATGGCTCTTTTTGTGCCTGGTTTTGTAATACCTTGATAAGGAGCTTTTATACGTTGTATACCTTCCTCTGACAATATTGACATCTCTCCTTTCATTAAAAAGAATGGATGTTCTTTTTTGTGTATTTTAGTTACAATAAGTTCATTAGCTGGATTATATATTTCTCTGATATAACAACCTCCAGCAAAAGTATGTTTAACTGGATTTGTTTTCAGCATCATTTCACCAGTCATACCGCCACTCGAGTTTACGATATCTTCTTCTAAATCAATTATTTTTTCCCTAAATTTATTACGCCTGCGTATTTCTTCACCAATTTCCCAAGCTTCATCAAAGTTATAACTATGCTTTAGTCCAAGTTGTTCAGTTATAGCTACAAACTGTTCTTTGCTCTGCTCCTTTGTCAAAGCTGAAGACTCTACTTGTTTATCTATTTTTTGTATCCCTTTATCTATTTCTTCTTTATCCATTGCCACATAATCTCCAGTACCTAGTTTTGATGAAACTAAATTCGCAGCGCTTGTTTTGTTTACAAGATTAGGCGATGTACTAAATATACGCGCGAAATTTCTTTCTGAGGTGTTGTATCCAAGGGCTTTACATCTTTGTATAATTCCCTCATTTTCTGTCATTGCCCAAATCTCTAAACAACCAACTTCATTTGCCATTTGCTCACAAGCTTGTATTAGCATTAATATAATATCAAACCTATCTTTTGAAATATATTTTGGATCGGTTATCAAATTATCTATATAACCAACCTTTGAATTTGTTAGATACAAATAAGCGGCTGCTATAGGTTTGTCTTTTTCAATAATGATTCCACCTAAACCGTTCATAGGTAAAATATCCTTTTCTAAAGGCGCAAAACCTTGCTCATCCCACCATCTGTCTATGTATTCGTAATCGCTTAATTCGATTTTACGAATATTTATTTTGTTACTCATAATTTAATTTAATTTAATTGTATATATATAGTTACAGTTTACGCTGTTTTTTTACATTACGCGCCTGTTATGAAAGCTGGAACATCTAATATTAAATTAAAATTACTATCACCACAGTTTAAAACTTCTATATCACCTGTAATTGTCGCTGTTCTACCTGTGTTTTCAATTGTCAGTGTTGCCCCGCTTTCTAACGTTTGCACGGCACTCATAACCCAATCACCAGCACCATCAGCTGCAGCGCTAGTTATCGTGGGATTCGCAACTCCAGAAGCTATACCTATACCGCTAACAATAGAAACATTTTGTATAATACCCTCTCTATCTGCTACAGCTATAGTTGCATGAGCCGTTGTTGCTTCAGTTGTAGTTGTAGTTGGTTTTGTTAATTCTACTTTTAAATTAGTAATTTTTATTTCAGTATTATGTATGAGTTTTGTGTATTCAAGACCATGAATTAAAAACCACGTATTACCCTCTAATCCCGCAACAGCTGTATCTATTTTTTGTGGTGTCGTAAAAGTAAGTATACCATCTTGTTTTGTTACCTTACCATTAGTTATAACTGGTTTAAATCCAGTTATGTCTATAGCTGGATAACTAAGATTTATAGTTTTATTAGTTTGTTCAGTTATACTACCATTATCATTAATTATCTCCGTAGTGTAAGATATAGAATCTTCATACAAACCTAAAGTGTTGGGTCTATTACTGCCATTTGCAATTGTTACAGCAGGATTTGTCTCGGTCATTCCCGGAACTTCTTTTGAATCAATTTTTAATCCTAGTACGCCATAACCACCAAGGGATGCCTTGGTCTGGTATCTATAGTAATATGGAGCATTAAAATATAATATAAGATTGTCAGCTATAGTTAAACCACTTTGATCGGTTAAACTCGTATCTACAGAAAACTCATTAGCATTATCCCCATCTGGATTTATCGCTGATATAGTTACTACTTGTTGTTCTCCACCATTATAACCATCTAGTGAATTTGCAGTTCCTGTTGAGTCGTGTAACCAACCTGTTAAACGATCTCCAACTTGCGTGTTTGAAGGTAGGGCATCTACAATTAATTTTGAAGCTTCGCTGCAACCACCACCCATATTTAATCGACTACTCCCCCTTGTATGACCATCTACCGCATCAACATTTCTTGATATAGCCTCAGCCCAAGGATCTTCTCCTTGTATTTGAACAAATCCACCGCCAGTTAAAGCCCCTTGACTAGATGCGTGTGATGGTTCCCATCGAACATCAAGTTCTTTAAAAAAGTCATTTTCTACAGGTTGTCTAAGTATTTGTATTGCTTCGGTTGCGCCAGTTGTAACAGTCATTGAAAAAGATTGTTTACCTGAATTTTTACCTCTACCAACCACTATAGTATCGGCTACGTATGCGTCTATCCATGAGACAGCTGATCCACCTAATGTTTGCATCCATGGATATATTGTAATTGTTGTATCTGTATATTGGTATATTACTTTTTGTAATAAATTTGAATTAGAACCCGTAGATGAATTTAAATCTAAACTATCATCTCCAAATCTCACTTCATTGTGATCAAAATGAACAGTATCGTGAGCAGATTCAGCAAATAGATAAATGTCATATTGATCATCGTCTGTAATACTAGGAAACGTGATACTGTTATTGTACTTACCACCCTCTTCTATCGCTTTCTGTTTTAATCTATACTTTGCTGCGGTAAAAGTACTAGTACTAAAATCGTAATAATAATCATCTTCATTTTTAATTTCTAATGAAAATATAGCTCCAATATCTCCCTCTATGAAAAACGGTCTGTTTCCACCAGACGCTGCCATATCACTTAAGTCTATATTAAAATTTGTAATTACCTTTGCCATTTTATAATTTATTTACTACTTTCCGTTATCTCAGAATTAAGCGAGAATATCTCAGCTTTATTATTTGAGTTGTTTTCAAGTTTTATATTTGCATAATAACCTAATAAACTAGACGTATTTACCGCGTGGTTTTTAGCAAACATAGTATAATCTTTTGGAGCAGGAATAACACCACTGTCATCTACGGTTACACTATTATTGCTTATCCCTGTTACGATACCGCATTTTTGTATATTACTAGATTCTAGTCTTGTAAAACCAAAAACATTTCCAATACTAACTTTTTTCACTGAAATATTATCTATTGATCCATTGAAAATAGCGTTACTATATAACTTGATGCTATTTGTGTTTGTTGATCCTTGAACCCAACGCACTTTATATGTTTCTACTATGTTCGATTCTAAAAGATTAACATTTGGATTTTCTACGTCTGCGCTGTGATCGAATAACACTAACTCACCACCTCCAGCGCTTATAGCGGTTATATCATAAGTTATTTCATATGTTTCTCCTTCAGTAATTCCAACGGCAATTTGATGTAAAACGCCCGACTCAACTCCGCTTGTAGCCACTCCACTATTCCAATCTATTGTCCATGCGTTTCCGGGAGTAATTCTCCAATTATTAATCGAAAACTGTAATTCAAAATTCCCATTGCTAATTAATTCTTCGCCCAAGATTTCCGACGGTCTTTCAGAATATAAAGTATCACCAATTTGTAATGATGAGTTTACATCGCTAGTAAAAGTTATTCTATCACTATAATTAACAGTTAACAATTGCCAACCGACAAGCGGTGAAATTGAAGCTCGTGACATGATTATGTACCATGTTTGGTTAAAAGGATTCAAGGCTACTTGTGTAATAACAGTACCAGATGGAATTAAACCAGCACTATCAATTATGCCAGCACCGACAACTACATTGGCGGGTGGAGCAGTAGATAACCATATAAAATTAGGATTACTATTCCAATTATTCTGGGGTTGATTTCCCCTAATAACAACCATTCTTGTAGAATCT
>LWDU01034507.1_pt1 | contig 11751 bp, 13 predicted proteins | sample 727161 | NCBI WGS metagenome assembly LWDU01 (sample SAMN04566230, study PRJNA314399) | hydrothermal vent metagenome | isolation source: deep sea hydrothermal plume seawater | place: Mexico: Gulf of California, Guaymas Basin | collected 2004-07-11 | reverse complement strand
CAGGTCCCAAGGGTATGGCTGTTCGCCATTTAAAGTGGTACGCGAGCTGGGTTTAGAACGTCGTGAGACAGTTCGGTCCCTATCTACCGTGCGCGTTTGAGAATTGAGAGGATCTGCTCCTAGTACGAGAGGACCGGAGTGGACGTACCTCTGGTGTTCCGGTTGTCACGCCAGTGGCATCGCCGGGTAGCTATGTACGGAAGGGATAACCGCTGAAAGCATCTAAGCGGGAAGCCTACCTCGAGATGAGTTCTCACTGGAACTTTAAGTTCCCTAAAGGGCCCTAGTAGACGACTAGGTTGATAGGCTGGGTGTAGAAGCGTGGTAACACGTGAAGCTAACCAGTACTAATTACCCGTGAGGTTTGACTATATAACATCCAAGTATATTGGTTGTTAAAAAACGCTAAATACTTAAGATTGCATTGTGAAAAGAATTGCCTGATGGCTATAGAGCACTTGAACCACCTGATACCATTTCGAACTCAGAAGTGAAAAGGTGTATCGCCGATGGTAGTGTGGGGTCTCCCCATGTGAGAGTAGGACACTATCAGGCTTTATTTTTTTTACCCAAATTTTTTTATATTTTTTTAATACTTAGAGTTGTATTAACATCCACCCATTTCAATAATTCGGTTACTTACATCAATCATTGTTTGATAATTTTTCTGAAAAACTTTTATAATTTATTTCTTGATTTTTGTTCTTTAATCGAATCATTTAAATAATTTTGGAAATATTTCTTGAAATTAATATCTTTCGGAGATGAGTTTTTACTTATTTGCAGTTTATATTTTTCAAATAATCTTTTGTATCTTTAGAGTCTTGAGCAGCTCTTAAAAAATAATACAGGACTGTATTGGAAATCTCACCTTTAACTGCACTGATAGTATTTTTAGGGTCGACCTTAATTGATCCACTTAAACCATATTTAAGTTTAAATTTATTTTTAATAAGTTTTTGCAATTTTTGCTTCGGATCATTCGTAAGCAAAAAACATAGTGTATTTTTTGCAATCAAAGTGTCACCTTTAACTATCCAAATTCCTGGTGAATCACCAGATCCTGCAAAGCTTAAAGTAAAAACATCCTTTGGTTTATATTGAAATGTAAACCAAGCCGCATTTCCATCATCTACGTAGCCTGTAACTTTTTTTTCTATATCTGCAAACCCAACATTGCACCACAACAAGCCCAGAACCACGATCCCTAAAAGTTTTTTCATAGTAATATTCCTAGCGCCCTTGTCCCGCTTAACATTCTTTGTCATTACTTTATAATAACATTAAGAGTATCTAACTAGCTCATAAATCCACAATGAATATAATAATATCTATAATCTATTTTTGTTTATAATATATGTAAATTAAGAGATTTTAATATGGTACATAAAATAAAATTATGAATATTATACAAATTCCTGCTTTTACTGATAATTATTTTTGGCTGATACATGAAAATAATAATAAGCATTCTGTGGCTGTTGATCCTGGCGATTGTGGTCCAGTTTTAAGAGCGCTAGATGAAAATAATTTAATTTTATCAGATATACTAATCACTCATCATCATCCTGATCATATTGGCGGCATAAATGAACTAAAAAAAATTTACCCCTCTGTAAACATATATGGTCCAGCAGACAAAAGAATTCCAGCTACAGTAATTGTTAAAGATAATGATATTGTGAAGTTAAATAGTTTAAACGAAGAGTTTCAAGTTATTGATGTAAGAGGTCATACAAATAGTCATATTGCTTATTATTTTAAAAATAAAATTTTTTGTGGGGATACTTTATTTTCGTGTGGATGCGGAAGACTTTTTGAAGGGACATATAATGATATGCATAAAGCGCTAACCAAAATTAAGAATTTACCTAAAGAGACAATGGTTTACTGTGCTCATGAATACACGTTAGATAATATTGGATTTGCAAAATTGTTGGAGCCTAATAATATGCATTTACTGGAAAGAGAAAAAGAAGTTAAAAAATTATTAAAAAAAGGATTGTATTCAGTGCCATCTAAACTAGAGAATGAGTTAAAAATAAATCCTTTTTTAAGATTTGATAATAACAATATTATAAATGCCGTAGAACATCATTATAATAAGAAAATAACAAACGAAGTTGATGTATTTAAATATACAAGAGAGTGGAAAGATAGAGAATATGATTAATTTTTATTCTCTACTTGTAACATCTATCAAATGATATCCAAATTGAGTTTGTACTGGGCCGAGTACTGTATTTAATTCTCCATTAAACACAACATCATCAAATTCCTTGACCATTTGTCCTGGGGCAAATGTTCCTAGTTCCCCGCCATTTTGACCAGATGGACATGATGAATTTTCTTTTGCTGCTATAGCAAAATCTAAACCATCTTCAATTTCTTTTTTTAGACTTAGGCATTTCTCTTCTGTTTCTACTAATATATGTCTTGCTGCTGCTTGAGTCATTTTACCTCCTTTAAGATTTCTAATTTTTCTGTGTTCATTAGACTACATAAACCCTATTTATAAGTCTAACCAAAGTTTTTTTGGTTGTCTCATACCTGCTAAGCTCCAGTTATCTGGGTCAAATAAAAAACCATCATCACCAGCAATGTCTTCATAATTATTCATTTTTTACAATCTTATTGAGATAACTAATTATGTCATTCGACTCATATATCCATATATTATTATTATTATTATTTTTAATACGCAAGCATGGTACTTGTATTTTTCCACCAAGTTTTTCTAATTCAGACCTGTACTTTTTATTATTTTTTGCATCTCTAATATCTATGTTTAAGGAATTTTTTCTTAGATATCTTCTAATTTTTACACAGAATGGACATGCGTGAAACTCATATAAACTATGATCTTTTAAAATCGCATCAATTTGTTGTTGTTGTGATTCAATGCGTATTAATTTTTTTGGTCTTGTGAGATAATCTATAATTAATATTAATCTTCCCAACACCCATCTAATTATTTTCATATATTACTCTTAAGATTTATTTTTCCCCCACGAGTCTTTTAGAGAAACAATTTTATTGTAAATAATATTATCACTTGAAGAGTCCTTATCCTGAAAAAAATATCCAACTCTTTCAAATTGATATCTGGGATTAGGATCATTTAAATTAATATTATATTCCAATTTAGCATTATTTTTAATAATCAGTGAGTTCTTGTTAAAATTTTTTAAAGTTAATGGATTTGAATCATTAAATAATCTATCGTAAATATTAACGGTAGCATTTACGCAGTTATTTACATCAACCCAATGTATCATGCCTTTTACTTTATTGCCTTTGCTCATATCTCTGCTTATAGGATCGTAAGTGCATTCAAGTTGTGTGATTTCACCTTTTTCATCTTTTATAATTTTATTGCAAGTAATATTAAAAGCATGTCTTAACCTAACTTCTTTATTTGGGGAAAGCCTGTAGTATTTTTTTTCTGGAAATTCCATAAAATCATTTTTATCTATATATATTTCTCTTGAAATACTAATACTTCGTTCACCATCATTTAAATTATTTGGATTATTCGCAACTATAATATTTTCATTTTCATTTTCAGGATAATTTGTAATTACTATTTTAATTGGCTCTAGCACTCCCATAATTCTTTTTGAAGAAATATTAAGTTCTTCTCTAATAGTATTTTCAAGTACTCCCATCTCTATAGAACTATTTTTTTTAGTAATTCCAATTCTGTTGCAAAAATCTTTTATTGAATTAGATGTATATCCTCTTCTTCTCATTCCAGAAATTGTTGGCATCCTAGGATCATCCCATCCTAATACATAATTTTTTTCTATTAATTCATTTAATTTTCTTTTGCTCATTAAATTATGCTCAAGAGATAATCGAGAAAATTCAATTTGCTGAGGGTGGTTATCATGATCAATTTTATCAATTATCCAATCATAAAGAACTCTATGATCTTCAAATTCTAAAGTACATAAGGAATGTGTAATATTTTCCATGGCATCTGATATGCAATGTGTAAAATCGTACATAGGATAAATACACCAATCATTTCCTGTTCTATGATGTTTGTATTTTTTTATTCGGTATATAACTGGGTCACGCATATTTATATTTGGTGACGCCATATCTATTTTTAGTCGAAGAACATATTCGCCATCTTTATATTCTCCATTTTTCATAGCTTCAAATATCTGTAAATTATCTTTTATGCTTCTATCTCTGTCTTTACTGTTAATTCCAGGCTCTGTTAAGGTTCCTCTTTGCTGTTTAATCTCATCAGCCGTTGATGAATCTATATATGCATATCCATCATTTATTAATTTTATTGCGTACTCATAAAGATTTTTAAAATAGTCTGATGCAAAATGTAGCGAATCCCATTTGTAGCCTAACCATTCAATATCATCTTTTATAGATTCAATATATTCGATATTTTCTTTTTCAGGGTTAGTATCATCAAATCGAAGATTGCATTTTCCATTATACAATTGCGCAATTTCGAAGTTTAAGCATATAGATTTAGCATGACCAATATGCAAGTAGCCGTTAGGTTCAGGAGGAAATCTTGTGTGAACTCGCCCACTAAATTTATTAGTGGTATTATCGTTATCAATTATATTAGTAATAAAATTTTTATTTATAGGTTTGTCCATGAAAAATATTGGTGATTTGCTAGATCCTTATTATATACGTGATTCTCTCTCATTAGAATCAAAATTACTTGTTCCAGTGTTGCAAGTATACGAAAACATAGGGTCAACAAATGACGTACTTATGGAGAAGAATTGCGTGTACCCAAACGGACACACATGTTTTGCTGAACACCAAATAAATGGTAGAGGTTTAGCTAATAATAAATGGATAGCAGTAGAAAATAATATTTGCTTTTCAGTTGCATGGAATTTTACAAAAGAAATAAAAAATCTTTATATGTTAAATTATTATATAGCAATAAAACTAGTTAAAAGCCTTTTAGCTTATGGATATAATAATATTAATGTTAAATGGCCTAATGATTTAATTTATAACGGCTCTAAATTTGGCGGAATATTAATTGACACTCGTTATAAGAAAAATTTAGAAACATATTTAGTTGTTGGAATAGGAATAAACCTTATGTTATCAGAAGCAGATAAAAAAAATATTGATCAAAAATCTACAGATCTATTTTCTATAAATAAAAATTTGAGCGTAAGTAGAAATAAAATAGCAGGTGTACTATTACAATCACTGGTTGAATCATTATCTAATTTTAAAAACTGTGATTATAAAGAACTATCTGAATACTGGAATAACATAGATTATAATTATGATAAATTAAAAACCATAATAGTGGGTAATAAAAAGATTGAAACTACATTAAAAGGTATAAATGAATTCGGGCAATTATGTTGTTTACATAACAAAAGATTAAACTTATATAATATAAACGAGGTTAAGATAATTAAAGATGAATTTATACGCAATTGATTTTGGTCATACAAATTATAAAATTGCAATTATAGAAAATAAAAATATTATTTCTGTAATTACAAATCATTATAATGATAAACCTATTAGAGATGAATTAAATAGTTTAATGAAAAACTCATTATGCGAAAAGATTTTATGCAGCAGTGTTTTAGATGAGGGTATTTTAAATTCTATTTTAAATAAACTTCCGGAAGATATGCGAAATATTTTTAAATTTTTTAAGCCTGAAGATTGCGCGCAACATTTTTCTTTATCATATAAGCATAATAAAAATAGAATGGGCGTTGATAGAGCACTTAATTTAGTAGCAGCCTCAAAAAAAACCACTAACAATCTTATTGTTATTGATTCTGGCACAGCAACAACTATTGATTATTTAGATTCCGACAAAAATCATGTGGGAGGAATAATTCTTCCTGGAAAAAAATTAATTGATAATATTTTTTTTGAGATTTTAGATTTTGATTTTTACGATGAGGAATATGATGATGATATTTTTTCAACTAACACAAGATCTTGCATTGAAAATGGTTCAATTATTTCAGCTTATCAAAGTATTAATATAGTTTTAGATAAAATGATTAAACTTAAAAATAATAATCTCGATATATATGTTACTGGTGGTAACGCTGCACTTGTAATAGATAATTGTAACTACCCTCTAATACATGTAGAATCACTTCTTTTTGAAGGTCTTGTAGTATTGGAAGGTTGATTTAAAAGCCGCCTTAGCTCAGTTGGCCAGAGCAGGGGTTTTGTAAACCTCAGGTCGTCAGTTCGAATCTGACAGGCGGCTCCATATACCACTAAAGTAGTATATATATGGTTGTTTTATTATTCATAATAGGTTATCTTTATAAGCATAAGATAATATAGGTAAAGGCTTAGGAAAAACACAATGTCTAAATGAAGGAACAATTAATGCTCATACCAGGACGCTCCGCAAAGCAAGGGACGTCACTGAATAAGGGGAAACTTAAGGATGAGTATAAAAAAATCACATCTATACTAGAAGTAAATTCCGATGATATGGTCCGATTAGGTCTTGATACAGGCGACCAAGTAAAATTAAGCAATGAAGTTGGCGAAACCATAGTCTCTGTAAAAGGGATGAGAGAAGGTAAATTGCCTGTGGGTTGCGCATTTATTCCGTATGGACCGCCATCAAGTTGTTTAATGAGCGGAGAAACATGTGGGTCTGGTATGCCACAGTCAAAACATATGATGGTGCAAATAGAACTAGTTAAAAAAGTAGAGAAAGAAGTTAAAAAAGTTGAGCCAGCTAATTAATTTTTTGGAGATATTAAATGAGTTCAGCAATTAAAGACAACAGCATAGTAAATGAAAAAATAATTGAGGATGCTACATGTACTTTTTGCGGTTGCTGTTGTGATGATATAACGTTGACAGTTGATCTTGACAAAAAAGTTATAACAAAAGCTAAAGACGCTTGCGTTTTAGGAAAAGCTTGGTTTTTAAATCATGTTATAGAGGATAAACCAATTGCAAGAATTGACGGTAAAGAAGTAACCTTAGATGAAGCGATTGAAGAAGCTGCTCAAAATTTAATTGATGCAAAGTTTCCAATAGTATATGGATTAAGTGACACAATATGTGAAGCTCAAAGGCAAGTCGTTCCAATTGTTGATGATATTGGCGGAACTATTGATACAACAACTTCAGTTTGCCATGGTCCATCAGGTATGGCATTTCAAGGCGTGGGCGAACCAAGCATGACTTTAGGTGAAGTTAAAAATAGAGCTGACTTTGTAATGTATTGGGGAGGAAACCCTGCTGAGGCCCACCCAAGACATTTTTCAAGATACGCTGTAACACCAAAAGGTATGTTTATTCCAAATGGAAAAGATGATCGTACTGTAGTAATTGTAGATGTAAGGCAAACAAAGACTGCAGGTGTAGCAGATATTTTTGTTCAAGTTAAACCAGGGAAAGATTTTGAATTATTGTGGATATTAAGAGGCGCAGTTAAAGGAATAGAAGTTCCAGAAAACGTAGAAGAAATTACCGGGGTTTCAAGAGAGCTTGTAATTGATCTCGTTAATAAAATGAAAAACTGCAAATATGGAGTAATATTTTTTGGAATGGGTTTAACCATGACAAGAGGTAGGCATTTTAATTCTGGCGCCTTAATGGCGTTAGCAACAGATTTAAATGAGTTTACCCATTTTGTTGCAAAGCCAGCTAGAGGGCACGGTAATGTAACTGGGGCAGATAATGTTGTTTCTTGGCAAACGGGCTATCCGTTTGGAGTTAATTTTAGTAGGGGTTATCCACGTTTTAATCCTGGCGAATTTACAACAGTTGATACGCTCACAAGAGGAGAGGCTGATGCTGCAATGATTATTGCAAGTGATCCAGTAGCTAACTTTCCAAAACCTGCTATTGATCATTTAAAAAGTGATAAATGTAAATTGATTTCAATAGATACAAAGCAAACTCCAACTAGTGAAGCTGCACACGTTTCTATACAGACAAGTACTTATGGAATTAATACTGGCGGAACAGTTTATAGAATGGATGATGTTCCAATTAGCTTAAGACCTGCTTTTGACTCTCCATTTCCTGGAGACTTAGAAGTATTAACAAAACTTAGAAAAAGAGTTAATAAGTTAGCGAAAGAGAAAAATAGACCATACGCTACTAGTAAATATATTTAATCAATAAAAAGGTTTTAGTTAAATTATGAATAATGAAATTCGTATCATAAACGGTATAGTTTTTGATCCTGCAAATAATGTAGATGGAAAAGTTTGTGAGATTTGCATCAAAGACGGAAAGATTGTAGATAAAATTTCTTCAGCGGCGCAAACAATTGATGCTAAAGGAATGGCGGTAATGCCAGGTGGCGTAGACATACATTGCCATATCGCTGGACCGAAAGTTAACTTAGCTAGAAAACTTATGCCAGAAGATCATCGTTTAGATCCTCATTTTAAAACAAAACATACAAGCTCAGGTTCTGGCGGAATAGTACCTTCAACTTTTGCAACTGGATATCGTTATGCAACTTTAGGTTACACAACTGCAATGGAAGCAGCAGTGCCTCCATTAATGGCAAGACATGTACTAGAAGAAATGTACGATATTCCAATTATTGATAATGGTTTTTATGTTCTTTTAGGTAATAATCTTTTTTTACAAAGTTTAATTGCTGAGGGAAGGAAAGAAGAATTTAAGGAAGCTGTTGCATGGTGGCTAAATGCTTCAAAAGCATATACTGTTAAATTAGTTAATCCTGGCGGAGATGAGCCATGGAAAGGTCATAAAAATTTAAATGTAAAAGACATAGATGATACAAGTAAAATTGTAGACTTATCTCCAAGAAAAGTTATTGATGCTTTTATTGATGCTGTCCATGAATTAGGATTGCCTCATCCCCCACATATTCACTGCAATAATCTTGGGCATTCTGGAAATTTTGATACAACTATAGAAACAATGAAAACTGCAGGTGATCGAAGGCTTCATATTGCTCATATACAATTTAATAGTTACGCCGGAGAAATGGGAAAAAGTCCAAAATCTGCTTCAAAGGAAATTACAGAGTATGTAAATGGCCACAAAAATATAACTTGTGATGTAGGCCAAGTGATGTTTGGTAAAGCTACTTTTATGACTGCAGACGCTCCATTAACATATTTATTAAGAGGCTATAAGCCTCAGAAATGGGTAAATGCAGATACAGAATGTGAAAGTGGTTGTGGAATATTACCGTTTGATTACCAAGGCATGATATATACCCATGCATTACAGTGGGCGATAGGATTGGAAATATTTCTATTATCTGAAGATCCATGGAGAATTGTTTTATCAACAGACCATCCAAATGGTGGATCATTTATGAATTATCCATTAGTTATAAAATTATTAATGGATTATGAATTTAGAAAAGAAGCTATGAAACATGTTAATCAAAAAGCAATGAATAGCACTATACTTGGGGAACTAAAAAGAGAATACACTTTAAATGAAATTTGCATTATAACAAGAGCAGGGCCAGCTAAATGTTTAGGTCTTAAAGATAAAGGGCATTTAGGTATAGGCGCTGATGCCGATATAACAATATACGATATACTTGATGACAAAGAAGAAATGTTTAATGCTCCAAGGTATGTAATGAAAGCAGGGCAACTATTAATCTCTAATCATGAATTTATAAGTGATTATACAGACAAAAAAGTTCTTAGAGTTGCCCCAGAATTTGATAAAAGTATTGAAAAAGTAATTAAGCCATTTTTTGATGATTTTTATTCAATAGCTTTTAGTAATTATGCAATTGATGATGAATATTTACATGATAATATTATTATAGAGTCAAATGTAAAGAATAATATTTATGAAAATTAAAAATACACAAATTGTTGATACGTACGCAGAAGCTTTTTTAATGTGGTCAGCCGAAGTAATTATTACAGCTGAAAATGATGATTGGGCATTAGCAGCAGCGCAAGCTATGACAGGATTTGCAACTTCTGTTATTGGTTGCAAATGTGAAGCTGGAATTAATCAAAAGCTTAGTGCAAAAGATACACCTGATGGGAGGCCTGGATATAGTGTATTGGTGTTTACTATAGATAAAGAAAGTCTAGCTAAAAGATTGATTGAAAGAATAGGCCAGTGCGTAATGACTTGTCCTACTACAGCATGTTTTAGTGGTTATGATGACGCAGAAGAATTTATAAATGTAGGTGGAGCTTTAAGATATTTTGGGGATGGTTATCAAATCAGTAAAAAAATTAATAATATCAGATTCTGGAGAATACCAGTTTTTGATGGCGAGTTTATTATTCATGAAAATTTTGGGGTAAAAAAATCCGTTGGCGGTGGAAATTTTTATATTTTAGGTGAAGATTCTAAATCTACGCTTAAAGCTGTTAAGGATGCTATTGATAAAATGAAACAAATACAAGGTGTGATTTTACCTTTTCCAAATGGGGCAGTCAGAAGCGGAAGTAAAATAGGATCAAAGTATAAAAAGCTTATAGCGTCAACTAATCATATTTATTGTCCAACACTAAAAGGAGTAATTAAGGATTCATTAGTCCCTGAAAATGTACATACATGTTTAGAAGTTGTTATCGATGCAGTTAGTGAAGAGAAAGTCATAGAAGCAATGAAAGTCGGAATTAACGCAGCCTCACAAGACGGCATAATTCAAATAACAGCAGGAAACTTTGATGGTAAATTAGGACAATATAAAATTTTTTTAAAGGATTTAATTTAATAAAATATAAAAATATATGAAATTAAAATTACATACACAACCAGAAGTTCCATTAGAGGCTGAAAGTATTACTCCAGACGTTCTTAATAAATTAAAACCAAAGGAAGTTGAGAAGGTAAAATTATTTCATGGAAATAGAGAAGTTAATTTAGGGGATTTTTTTAATGTTTCAAAAAGTAAATTAGATTTATTAGAAGTTGAAGGAGACATGTTTAAAATAAAATATATTGGCGCAAATATGTCTTCAGGTGAAATTTTAATAAATGGAAATATCGGGCCACATCTTGGGTCAGCTATGACCGGTGGATTTATAAAAGTTAATGGAGATGCGGGTGATTGGATAGCTCCAGAAATGTCTGGCGGTAGAATTCATATAACTGGAAATGGAGGTCATTGTATTGCTAGCGCTTACCGTGGAGCCAGCACAGGAGTTTCTGGTGGTGAAATTATAATAGAAGGTAATGTTAAAAATGAATTAGGCCATGGAATGTCTAATGCAACTATTATTGTTGGCGGTATGTGTGGAGATTTTACAGGCGTAAATTTAAATTCTGGAACAATTTTAACTTTTGGTGAAATGGGAATAAGAACTGGAGCAGGCATGAAAAGAGGTACAATAATATGCATGGATAACTTAGAAGTTTTACCAACATTTTCATACGACTGTTTGTATAGCCCAATATATTTAAAATTATTATTGATGGTAAATTTCATAGATGGAGTGGTGACGCTATTGAAATGAATCGCGGAGAACTTTTAGTTTTTTCTGCGTAAGTATATAATGGAATTAGTGATTAGGAACATTTATTATGACAACAGTAGTAACGGATAATTGCAAAGGATGTCGTTTTACCGATTGTGTAACAGTATGTCCTGTTGAAGCCTTTCATGTAGATGAAGACATGCTATATATAAACCCAGATGTTTGTATTGACTGCAGCGCGTGTATTCCTGAATGCCCAGTTGAGGCAATTTTTGAGGAAGATGATCTTCCAGATGGACAAGAACAATGGGTAGATATAAATGAAGAAAAATCTCAAGACCTTCCAATT
>LWDU01033724.1_pt1 | contig 11752 bp, 10 predicted proteins | sample 727161 | NCBI WGS metagenome assembly LWDU01 (sample SAMN04566230, study PRJNA314399) | hydrothermal vent metagenome | isolation source: deep sea hydrothermal plume seawater | place: Mexico: Gulf of California, Guaymas Basin | collected 2004-07-11 | reverse complement strand
ACAACTTTATTATATTTTTCACCTCTAGTAATTAAACCTTCGGCATATTGATTTTCGTAATCAGAAATTAATTTTTTAGTTTCGTTAATTAACTGTTCTTTATTATCAGGTATAACTAAGTCATCTTTACCAAATGATATACCTGCATTAAAAGCATGCTTAAATCCTAAGTCTTTTAACATGTCACAAAAAATAACTGTTTTTTTTTGTCCTGTGAATCTGAAAACAATATCAATTATCTCTGAAACAATTTTTTTTGGTAATGATCTATCAATGAGAGAAAAAGTAATGTCTTTGTTTTTTGGAAGTAAATTAGCAAGTAAAAATCTTCCTGCTGTACTGGTGTATTTTTGAAATTTTGTATTTCCATTTTCATCAACTGTTTCAAATCGTGAAATAATTCTAGAATGAACTTTTATTTGTCCAGTTTCTAATGCATGGTCTATTTCTGAATTATTTACAAAATATCCATCAATCCTCTTAGTTTGGAGAGGAGGTTGAGAAAGATAATAAATTCCTAGGATCATATCTTGACTAGGGACAATAATTGGTTTTCCATTAGAAGGGCTTAAAATATTATTTGTAGACATCATTAATACCCTTGCTTCTAGCTGAGCTTCTAAACTTAATGGAATGTGAACTGCCATTTGGTCGCCATCAAAATCAGCGTTGAAAGCTGCGCAAACAAGCGGGTGTAATTCAATTGCATTTCCTTCTATTAGTTTAGGTTCAAATGCTTGAACTCCTAGCCTATGGAGCGTAGGTGCTCTATTAAGAATAACTGGGTGTTCTCTAACTATAAGTTCTAATGCATCCCAAACTTCATTTTTTTCTTTTTCTACAATTTTTTTAGCTTGCTTAATAGTTGATGCAAGACCTAGTTTATTGAGCCTTGCATATAAAAATGGTTTAAATAATTCGAGAGCCATTTTTTTTGGAAGTCCACACTCGTGCAATTTTAAATTTGGACCAACCACAATTACTGATCTTCCTGAATAGTCAACTCTTTTTCCTAATAAGTTTTGTCGGAATCTTCCTTGCTTTCCTTTTAACATTTCAGCAAGAGATTTTAATGGTCGTTTCCCAGTTCCAGTGATCACTCTTCCACGTCTTCCATTGTCAAACAATGCATCAACTGATTCTTGAAGCATTCTTTTTTCATTTCTAACGATAATGTTCGGAGCTTTAAGATCCATCAATCTTTTCAATCTATTATTTCTGTTAATGACTCTTCTATACAAATCATTCAAATCAGATGTAGCAAATCTACCACCATCTAAAGGAACTAATGGTCTAAGTTCAGGTGGAATAACAGGAATAACCGTTAAAATCATCCATTCTGGCTTATTGCCAGTTTCAATAAATGACTCTATTAGTTTTACTCTCTTTATTGATCTTTCTTCGGCAACCTTTGATTTTGTTTCTTTTATTGTTTGAATTAATAGTTTTCTTTCTTCTTCTAAATTAATAGATTTTAAAATTTCAAGTATTGCTTCAGCTCCAATTCCAGCAGTAAAAGATTCTTCACCATATTCTTCTTGATATTTTGTAAGTTCTTCTTCATTTAAAAGTTGATTTTTCTTTAAACCTGTTAAACCTGGTTCAATTACAATAAAACTTTCAAAGTATAAAACTCTTTCAACTTCTTTTAGTTTCATATCAACTGCTAAAGATATTCTGCTAGGTAAAGATTTTAAAAACCATATATGCGCAACTGGAGTTGCTAAATTTATATGACCCATCCTTTCTCTTCTTACATTTGATTTAGTAACTTCAACACCACATTTTTCACAAATTATACCTCTGAATTTCATTCGTTTGTATTTACCGCACAAACATTCATAATCTTTTATTGGACCGAAAATTCTTGCACAGAATAATCCATCTTTTTCAGGTCTAAATGTTCTATAATTAATTGTTTCTGGCTTTTTAATTTCTCCATAAGTCCATGATTTAATTTTTTCTGGACTAGCTAATGTTATTTTAATGCTACTAAAGTTTTGTGATTCAGTTATTTCTGTTTTTTTGAATAGATCTGTAAGTTCTTTTTTCATAATTAATTTAATTCAACATTTAATGCTAAAGCTTTAATTTCTTTTACTAACACATTGAATGATTCTGGTATTCCTGACTCGAAATTTTCTTCTCCTTTAACTATTGTTTCATAAACTTTAACTCTTCCTGCAACATCATCAGATTTTACCGTTAATATTTCTTGTAATGTATAAGCAGCACCATAAGCTTCTAATGCCCAAACTTCCATTTCGCCAAATCTTTGACCTCCTAATTGAGCTTTTCCACCAAGTGGTTGTTGAGTAACTAAACTGTATGGGCCAGTTGACCTAGCGTGAATTTTGTCTTCAACTAAATGGTGTAATTTTAACATGTAAATAGTTCCTACTGTAACTTCCCTATCGAATTTTTTTCCTGTACGACCATCCCATAAAAATGTTTGTCCTGAGCTTGGAAGTTTTGCCAATTCTAACATTTTCGTTACATCTCGTTCTTTAGCTCCATCAAAAACTGGAGTAGCTATAGGAATTCCATTTTTTAAATTTTCACACAAATCTTGAAATTCTGTTTTTTTTAGTTTGTCTAAATTTTCATCAAAAATCTCTTTGCCATAAACTGATTTTAAAAAATTAGATATTTTTTCATTTTTTTCAATTTGTTTATTATTTTCATTAATCAAATTTTTAATTTTATCACCAAATTCCTTACAAGCCCATCCTAAATGAGTTTCTAAAATTTGACCGACATTCATTCTACTTGGAACACCCAATGGATTTAAAACTATATCTACAGGCTTTCCATTTTCTCTGTAAGGCATGTCTTCAACGGGAACTATTTTGCTTACAACTCCCTTATTTCCATGTCTTCCTGACATTTTATCACCAGGTCTTAATCTTCTTTTAATAGCTACAAAAACTTTTACCATCTTCATAACACTTGGTAATAAATCATCACCTTGTCTAATTTTTAATACTTTATCTTCAAACCTTTCTATAATATCATTTTTTGCATTATTAAATTGGTCTTTTAACTGATCAAGAGTTTTTTCTTTTTTTACATCACCAACAGTTATTTTAAATAAATCTGAAATATTTAAATTATTTATTTTTTCGGGATTAAGTATATCTCCAGAATTTAAATCTTTAATTTTTTTATTTAACTTTAAATCTTTGAAAATTTGACCAGCTCTTTGTTTGATGCTTCTTTCTAAAATTTCTTCTTCAACTATCTTATCTTGTTGCACAACTTCAATTTCTGCTCTTTCAATAGTTATTGATCTTTCATCTTTTTCTATTCCATGTCGATTAAAAACTCTGACATCTAAAACTATACCGCCACTACCGCTAGGCATTTTTAATGATGTATCAATAACATCAATAGCTTTTTCACCAAAAATTGATCTTAAAAGTTTTTCTTCTGGTCCAGATGCTGAATCTCCTTTTGGAGTAACTTTGCCAACTAATATATCACCAGGCTTTACTTCTGCTCCAATATAAACAACTCCAGATTCATCTAAATTTTTTAGTGACTCTTCATTAACATTTGGAATATCTCTTGTTATATCTTCTTCACCAAGTTTTGTATCTCTGGACATGATTTCATATTCTTCAATATGAATTGACGTAAAAACATCATCTGTTACACATCTTTCAGAAATTAAAATTGAATCCTCAAAATTGTAACCTTGCCAAGGCATGAATGCCACAGTAATATTTTTTCCAAGCGCAAGTTCACCAAGTTTAGTTGCTGGGCCATCAGCAATAATGTCTCCTAATTTAACTTTATCTCCAACTCTAACTAGTGGTTTTTGATTAATGCAAGTATTTTGATTGGATCTTTTAAATTTTTGTAGATTATAAATATCAACAGCAGATTTAGTAAAATCGGTCTCGTCTGTTGCTTTAATTACAATTCTTTTTCCATCAATTTTATCTACAATTCCGTCTCTTTTTGCCACTATTGTTACTCCTGAATCTAGAGCAACATCGCTTTCAATTCCAGTACCAACTAACGGAGACTCTGGTTTTAATAATGGAACGGCTTGTCTCATCATATTAGATCCCATTAATGCTCTATTAGCATCATCATTTTCTAAAAAAGGTATTAATGAAGCTGCAACTGAAACAAGTTGTTTGGGAGAAACATCTATATAATCAATGTTTTCTGGTTTGGATAAAATAAAATTTAAATTTTCTCTACAAGAAACTAAATCCTCAGTGATTTTACCCTTTTTGTCAACTTTAGAATTCGCTTGAGCAATGGTAAATTTAGTTTCCTCCATTGCTGAAAGATATTCAATTGTATCTTGAACAATTGCATCTTTAACTTTTTTATACGGACTCTCTATAAATCCGTATTTATTAATTTTTGAATAAGTAGCTAAACTATTAATTAATCCAATATTAGGTCCTTCCGGTGTTTCTATTGGGCATATTCTTCCATAATGAGTTGGATGAACATCTCTAACTTCAAAACCAGCACGTTCTCTCGTGAGTCCACCAGGGCCTAATGCTGATACTCTTCTTTTATGAGTAATTTCTGATAATGGATTTGTTTGATCCATAAATTGTGAAAGTTGTGAAGTTGCAAAGAAATCCTTAAGTGAAATTGTTAAAGGTTTTGCGTTAATTAAATCTTGAGGCATAGCAGATTCTATATCTAAGGTAGCCATTTTTTCTTTAATAGCTCTTTCCATTCGATAAACGCCTATTCTTGCTTGATTTTCAACAAGTTCACCTACAGATCTAACTCTTCTATTACCTAAGTGATCGATATCATCAACTTCATCTTTACCATCTCTTAAATCTAGCAATTTTTTAATAATTGCTAAAATATCATCATTTCTTAAAATAGTAATTTTATCGGAACATTCTAAATTTAATCTCGAGTTCATTTTAACTCTGCCTACATCTGATAAATCATACCGATCAGAACTAAAGAATAAATTTTGAAATATTTGTAACGCTATTTCTATTGTTGGTGGTTCACCTGGTCGTAAAACTTTATAAATTTCAGTAATTGCTTCTTCTTTATTTTCATTTTTATCATTTAAAATAGTTTGTAACAAATAAGAACCCTTATTAATTGAATTTGTAATTGATATTTTAATTGACGCAATGTTTGTATCTATAAATTTTTGTAAAATTTCATCATTTAATTCAGTTCCAATTTTAAAAATTTCTTCACTTTCTACTTTAACATTTTTATGTAAAAATTTTCCATAAAGAGATTCATTAGATACAAAAATTTCTTTTAGCCCATTGTCAGCTAACTTTTTTGCATCTAAAAAATTTATTTTATCACCAAGTTTAATGACAATTTTTTTCGATTTTGCATCAACCACTTCTTCAGAAAAGTTTTTTGCTCTATAATTTTCAGGATTAAATCGTGTTTTCCATTTTTTTAAATTAGAATCGTAGACATAAGTATCGCTTTCATAAAATTCATCTGCTATATCAGCTTTCGAAAATCCCAAAGCCAACAATAAAGTTGATAAAATTATTTTTTTTTTTCTGTCTATTCTAAAATATAGTAAATCTTTGACATCATATTCAAAGTCAAGCCAAGAACCTCTATTAGGAATAACTCTACAATTAAATAATAATTTTCCACTTGCGTGAGATTTTCCTTTATCGTGGTCAAAAAAGACACCTGGACTTCTATGCATTTGGTTAACAACTACTCTTTGAACTCCATTAGTAATAAATGTTCCACTCTCAGTCATCATAGGAACTTCACCCATATAAACTTCTTGTTCTTTTGCTGATAAAATATCTTTTGTGTTGCTTTCTTGATTTATTTCATAAACAACTAATCTTAATATGCATTTCAATGCTGATGAATAAGTAAGACCTCTTTGTATACATTCTTCAGTATCAAATTTTGGTTTTTCTAATTTGTAAGATACATATTCAAGAGTTGCTTTGTCATTTAAATCTTCTATTGGAAAAATACCTTTAAATACTCTTTCAAACCCTTTGACGGATTGATCAGCAGTGCCCTCTTTAAATTCTGTTAATTCTTTATAAGAATCTTTTTGAACTTCAATTAAGTTTGGAATAGATAAACTTTCTTTAAGTTTACCAAAATTTTTTCTAATATTTCTCTTTTCAGTAAAAGATAATTGCATCTATACTATAATACTGATTATTTTTAATCAGTAGATAAAAATTCTTTTAGTTAATTTACTTAAGCTCTACTTTTGCGCCAGCTGCTTCCAACTTTTTCTTAATTTCTTCAGCTTCTTTTTTATTTACACCTGTCTTAACTTCTTTAGGAGCATCTTCAACTAAATCTTTAGCTTCTTTTAATCCTAAAGCTGTAACTGATCTAATTTCTTTGATAACATTTATTTTTTTGTCACCTGCTTCTGTAAGCATAATTGTAAATTCGTCTTTTTCTTCTGCTGGCGCTGATTCGGTTGACGTCACTGGTGCTGCTGCAACTGCTGCTGTTACTCCCCATTTTTCCTCAAGTTGCTTTGAAAGTTCTGCTGCTTCAACAACAGTTAAACCTGATAAATCGTCGATAATTTTATTTAAGTCTGCCATAATATTTTTTATTTTTAAAGGTTATTTTTTTGATTTTTCCAGCGCCAAAATAGCGATTTTTGAGGCCGGTGCAAGTAAAATACTTACAATTTTTTGCGCTGGTGACCTTAAAATACCTATAATTTTAGCTCTAGCTTCATACAAAGTTGGTAAAGTAGCTATATTTGCAACTGCTGCGACATCAAGAATCTCTTTACCCATTATACCGCCGAGAATCTTAAGATTTTCATTTTCCTTTGAAAATTTCGTTAATATTTTTGCTGATGATATAGCGTCTTCTGAAAGAGCTACAGCTGTTGGTCCTGTAAATAAATTTGATAGATCTTTACATCTCGATTTTTTAAGCGCTATTTTAGTAATTCTATTTTTTGTAATTTTAAATTGAATCCCATGTTCTCTCATTTGTTTTCTAAGATTATCGAGCTGTTTAACTGATAAACCCTGATAATGAGTAACTAAAACTGCCTCACTCTTCTCAAATTGAGCTGTCATTTCTTTTATATAAGATTGTTTCTTTTCCTTATTCATCATGACTAAATATTTTTTGGTAACTTAATTTTGTAAGATATTCCCATGGTTGAGGTTAAAAAAGCATTTTTAATTAAGTCTCCCTTAACTGTATGGTTTCCTTTTTCTCTTTCCAAAGTTTCAAAAACAATATTAAAGTTTTTTAATAATTTATCATCTGAAAAACTTTTCTTTCCAAGACTCAACCCTATATTTCCATCTTTATCATTTTTTATTTCAATTTGACCAGATTTAGCATCAGAAATAGCTTTTTTAAGATCATTTGTGACCGATCCTAATTTTGGATTTGGCATCAACCCTTTTGGTCCTAAAATTTTACCAAGTTTTGATAATTTAATCATCATTCCAGTTGTACATATCAATTTTTCAAAATCTAAATTTCCATTTTTAATTTTTTCTATAAAATCATCACCGCCTGCTATATCTGCTCCAGCATCCTTAGACTCCTGTACTTTATTTTCTTCACAAACAACAGCTACTTTAACTTTTTTCCCTGTTCCTGCAGGTAAATTAACAATTGTTCTTAAATTTATTTCATTTTTTTTTTGTTTATTATTAATTTGTAAATTTAAATCAATAGACTCTTCAAATTTTGTTGTGCAATTTTTTTTTACAATAGAAATCAATTTTTCAATTACCTCTGCAGGAATCGCTTTAGTATCATTTGGTAAACTATTAAATCTTTTTGACGACATTATTCCTTTACCTCAATTCCCATAGATCTTGCAGATCCAGATATTATTTTTACTGCTTGATCTAAATCATTTGCATTTAAATCTTCCATTTTTTTCTTAGCAATTTCTTCAGCTTGTTTTTTTGTTATGGATGCAACTATTACTCTACCAGGTTCTGCTGATCCGCCTTTTAATTTAGCAGCTTCTTTTATGAAATAAGATGCTGGAGGTGATTTAATTATAAAGTCAAATTTTTTATTTTTATAAACAGTTATAACTACTGGTATTGGTTTACCCATAAAATTTTTAGTTTTTTCATTAAAAGCTTTACAAAATTCCATAATATTAATTCCTCTCTGTCCCAATGCGGGACCAACAGGTGGAGCAGGATTGGCCTGACCTCCTTTAATTTGTAATTTTACGTAACCACTTATTTCTTTTTTTGCCATTAGTCTGCCTTTTCAACTTGATTAAAATCTAAATCTACTGGTGTTGGTCTTCCAAAAATTGAAACGGAAACTTTAATTCTTGATTTATCTTCATCAATATCTTCAACCAGTCCATTAAATGATGCAAATGGTCCATCTATTACCTGAACTTTTTCACCTATGACATATTCTATACTAGATTTTGGTTGAGCTACTCCATCTTTTATTTGACCTAATATTTTTTCTATCTCTTGGTCTGACACCGGCACAGGAACACCTTTGGAGCCTAAAAAACCGCTTACTTTTTTAATATTTTTAATCATATGGTAAAGATCATTATTCATTTCAGATTTAATTAATACATAACCTGGAAAATATTTTTTCTTTCTTTGAACTCTTTTTCCTCTTTTAACCTCAGTTATATCGTGGGTTGGTACAATAATTTCTTCTATTTTTTCAGAAACTTTTGATTTTTCTGCTTCTTCTTTGATTAGCTTTGCCACTTTGTTTTCAAAGCTTGAATGAGATTGAATAATATACCAATTTTTCATCATATACTCACTTTTAATAATAATTCTAATAAAAATTTAAGAACTTGATCTAAAAGAAGAAAAAAGAGAGAGGCTATAATTGCCATCGCAACAACCATTAATGTTCCTTGCATAGTTTCCTTACCCGTAGGCCAAGTTACCTTAAATGCCTCTTGTTTTACCTCCTGAATAAATTTTAAAGGATTTTTCATAATGCTTATTAATTTTTTGGCAGGAGCGGAGGGAATCGAACCCCCAACCTCCGGTTTTGGAGACCGGCGCTCTACCAATTGAGCTACACTCCTATAGGAGCTTACTCTATAATTTTAGTTACTACTCCTGCTCCTACTGTTTTACCACCTTCACGAATTGCAAAATTTAATTTTTCACTCATCGCAATCGGTGTAATTAATTTAACAGTGAATTTCGCATCATCACCTGGCATAACCATTTCCGTACCTGACGGTAATTCTACTTCACCAGTTACATCTGTTGTTCTAAAATAAAACTGCGGTCTGTATTTTGTAAAGAAAGGAGTATGTCTTCCACCTTCTTCTTTTTTCAATACATAAGCCTGAGCTTCAAATTTAGTATGTGGTGTAACTGAGCCAGGTTTAGCTAAAACTTGACCTCTTTCTATATCGGTTCTTTCTACGCCTCTTAATAAAGCACCAATGTTATCTCCAGCCTCACCTGTATCCAAAATTTTTCTAAACATTTCAACACCAGTACAAACTGTTTTTTTTGTATCTCTAATACCAACTATTTCAAGTTCTTCGCCAGTTTTAACAACACCTTGTTCGACACGTCCAGTTGCAACCGTACCACGTCCAGATATAGTAAATACATCTTCAACAGGCATTAAGAATGGTTTATCCTTTGGTCTTGTAGGTTGAGGTATATGCTCATCTATAGCTTTCAGTAATTCTAAAATTGAATTTTTTCCAATTGCTTCATCTTTTCCTTCTACCGCTGCTAAAGCAGAACCTTTAATGATTGGTATTTTGTCACCTGGAAATTTATATGAAGTTAAAAGTTCTCTAATCTCTTCTTCAACAAGTTCTATTAATTCTTTATCTTTAACTTGATCAATTTTATTTAAATAAACAACAAGAGCAGGAACTCCAACTTGTCTTGCTAGAAGAATATGTTCCCTAGTTTGTGGCATAGGGCCATCAGCAGCATTAACAACTAAAATTGCTCCATCCATTTGAGCTGCACCTGTAATCATATTTTTTACATAGTCAGCATGTCCTGGACAGTCTACGTGAGCGTAATGCCTTTTTTCAGTTTCATATTCAACGTGAGCTGTTGCAATAGTTATGCCTCGCTCTTTTTCTTCTGGAGCTTTATCAATTTGATCATAAGCAATAAATTCTGCTCCACCCTTTTCAGCTAGAACTTTTGTTATTGCTGCTGTTAAAGTTGTTTTTCCATGATCAACGTGACCAATTGTACCTACATTTGCATGTGGTTTATTTCTCTCAAATTTTTTTTTCTCAGCCATTTTTTTTACCTCTATAATTTCTTTTTTATTTTAATCTTGGAGCGGGTGAAGGGAATCGAACCCTCACGACCAGCTTGGAAGGCTGGTGTTCTACCATTGAACTACACCCGCAACATTCCAAGAGTTTTCACTCCAATGGTGGAGGGGGAAGGATTCGAACCTTCGAAGACCGAAGTCAACGGGTTTACAGCCCGCCCCATTTGACCGCTTTGGTACCCCTCCTATCTCATAGGGGTAACCCCCTTGTTTAAAAAAGCTTTCAACAACAGGCGTTTTATATGCTCGTTCTATAATAAATGCAATAAATGATTTTAAATTAAAAAGTGTGATAATACGTGATTAAATTAATATAAAATATGAAAAAAACATCATTTTTTATTGTTGGCAAACATGCTGTTACAGGGGCATTAAAAAATCCTAAAAGAAAAGTGCTGACAATATTTTTAACTGAAGACTCAAAAAAAAAACTTAATCGAGACAATCCACAATTAAATTTACTTAAAAATGTTAAAATTTTTTATAAAACAAAAAAAGAATTGGATAACTATTGTTCTAAAGATCAACTTGCACATCAAGGATTAGTTGCTGAAATTGAACATCTTGAAAAAATTATCCTTAAAGAATTTATTAAAAAAAATTCAGATAGAAAAAACATTACATTAGTTATACTTGAAGATGTTACCGATCCTAGAAACATAGGATCAATTATTAGAAATGCTGCATCATTCAATATTGATGGAATAATTGTCAAAGAAAGATCTTTTCCAAGTGAAAGCAAACTTTTATATAAAAGTGCAAGCGGATGTTTAGAATTGATAAATATTTTTGAGGTATCTAATATCAACACAACTATAAAATATCTTAAATCAAAAAACTTTTGGGTTACTTGCTTTGACTTAAAAAGTAATAAAGATTTTACTAAACACGAGTGGCATGGAAATAATGTTCTTTTATTTGGCTCTGAAGGATCAGGAATAAACTATCAAACAAAGAAAAATTCTGATTATCTGCTAAAAATCAATATAAATAAAAACGTAGAAAGTCTTAATATTTCAAACAGTACATCTGTAGTATTCCATTTTTTAGATTTATTTAGAAAAAAAAATATTGATTAGCAAAATGAAAATATATGAAGGCCCAACCTTAACGTAAAATGATTCTGTATAGAAAGTGCAAGTTTTATTGTCAATAACCACACTTCTTACTTGTTGATCATATATTCAGGGTTTAAGCACCGAATAACATAAAAATCTCTCAGTTGAACCAAGAATATTTATTTCCATATTTATTTATAAATTGTTTATATGGTAAATATTTATTAATTGAATCTTTATAAATAGCTTTTCTAATTTGAATATTACTTGCAGTTTTAGAGATTAACTTTTTCCTTTTATAAAATTTCAAACATTGGTTGTTCCAAGGCAAATTGCAAAATTTTAGTAATTTTTTTGATTCTATCTCAGAATCATTCACAAATTTTTCATACTTTAGTTCATAAATAAAATTAGGAAAAATTTTTTTA
>LWDU01040469.1_pt1 | contig 11753 bp, 6 predicted proteins | sample 727161 | NCBI WGS metagenome assembly LWDU01 (sample SAMN04566230, study PRJNA314399) | hydrothermal vent metagenome | isolation source: deep sea hydrothermal plume seawater | place: Mexico: Gulf of California, Guaymas Basin | collected 2004-07-11 | reverse complement strand
TCCCAAGTACTTCTGACGGACTTCGGGATGCCTTTTGATCTCGTCCGACGTTCCGGAACATAGAACTTGCCCCTCACTAATGACATAACAACGGTCGATGACCTGAAGGATCTCACGGGCCGCATGATCGGTAATCAAGACGGCGATATCGCGTTGCTGAAGCTCTCGGATGACCTGTTGAATGTTCTGCACCGTCACCGGGTCGATGCCCGCGAACGGTTCATCCAATAGGATGACTCTGGGATCGGAGATCAAACATCGAGCAATCTCTAGCCGACGGCGTTCTCCGCCAGACAATTTGGCAGCTCTTGACCGGCGAATATGGGCGATATTGAACTGTTCAAGCAACTCATCGCAACGTTGGCGTCGCGCGCGACTCTTGACGCCTAAAAGCTCGAGCATCGCCAACAAGTTCTGTTCGACGGTCAATTTGCGAAAGACGCTTGACTCCTGAGCCAAGTACCCCATGCCGCCATCCTTTGCGCGACGGTACATTGGCCATGATGTCACGTCTGTTTCGTCAAGATAGACTCTTCCCTCGTCCGGCTCGATCATACCGCAAGTCATGCGAAAGCTGGTCGTCTTTCCCGCACCATTGGGACCAAGCAAGCCAACGATTTCACCTGGGTCGACCTCAAAATCAACGCCGTCGACCACGCGTCGGCGACGGTAGGTCTTCGCCAAGCCAACCACTCTGAGAATTGACATCCGTGTCCTCCTTGCAAGACAAAACCTGTGTACTAGCGAATGATCCCCATGCGCGGCACATTCGGTATTGGCACTTTGATGCCTGTCCGCCAACCGTGGGGCCAGTAGATAAGCACCGCCTTTCCGATCAGCAACTCTCGTTCAAAATACGGGAACGGTTGCGTGCCCTCTTCACTGACATTGGGCATCACCGAAAAATCGGTCCACATTCGCGCGTCGCTGCTAGCCGGGCTATTGTCGCCCATCGGCAGAAAACAGTCTGCTTCGACGAAGAGCTCCATCATGCTCCGAGTGGAAAAAACGTCGCTCGTCGCCCACTGGCGAGGAGACCGGTGAAGTCTGACAATTTCCTTAGGTGATTCGTATAATTCGAGTTGAAGATCATCGGTCGCGATGTAGTAGATGTCGCGATAGAGTTGCAATCGTTCGAAGTGTGCCTTGAGGTTCTGCGCTCCGACTCCAACAGGCTCGAAGTCGCCCGAGTTCTTTGGTGTCCAAACCGGCCCAACCAAGTTCTTCCGCGCGGCAAAGTCGTCCGAACCAAAATCCTCGAACACGAATTGGGGAGCCGTGTCGAATTCCGCCAAATCGCCATTCACCCACAAACGCAATTCGTCGTCCACGTTGGCAAATCGGAGTTTGTAGTTGCCGCTCCCCACGACTCGTGTCGACGCGGTCACCGTTTTAGCTGTGTCACTCCCGTATCCAAAAACACCTTGATCACTGCGTGAGAGGGTTGCTTCGCCACTGCCAACATCAATTCGGCATGTAAAGTGAACGCCAGCTTTGACAAGATCCAGCACCAAATGCCCGGATTCGCCGAAGACTTTGACTTCTGTCTCGATGACTAGATCGCCAACCCAGTTCATCCCCTGCTTACTATCCTCGTCGTAGGATTGTCTGCCATAGCTCAACGCACTGCCAAAATCGTTGTACGCGTAGTGATCCGTAATCAACTGGCCGTCATGGACATTGTCCGGCAATTCTCCGTATTCCTCAATGTGGTCCCACTGGGACTGGGTCGGGAAGATATGGCGGTAACGAATCATTGATTCATTTTCCGATGCCTCCACTTGATACCCCAGGTTGTCATCCAGCGTTTTCCAACCATTGGCGGTCGACGTCGATCGCCATCGACTCGGCCAACCAACCTGTTTCAACTGTGGGGCCTGGTAGTGCGTGTCATAGACCAGATGCAACATCGCCATCGCTTTTCTTAGCGGTTTGCGGGCAATTCGAAAGGGTGCGAAGAACTCGATAGTCATTTGGCGGTTGGCAGCCAAGCGAGACCGTACTTCGTAAGCGAGGCCCTTTTCTCGATCGATGATCTGCCACCCTTGACTCACTGCCTGGCTGTGATGCGTCAAAATCGAGTGCGAATTCGCTCGGACCTCAATGTCCGCGGAGAGTTCATTGCCGGCTTTTTCAAATTCTGCCCGCATCGCCTCCGATACCTCGCCCGCAAGCAATGCGTTGTTCTCGCTCGGGCTCATCTCAAAAAGGCGTTTTGCGACGTACAAGTCACCTCGCCAAATTCGCAACATCTCGTTGGGGAGACCAACTAAACGTTTGATGTAGTTCTGTTTTGCGTTCCCCGGATACTTGAAGACGATCACGTCCCATCGTTTGGGATCACTGAGCTCATAGGCGAACTTACTGACAAGAATCCGATCGCCCGTGAACGATCGGTGATTTGCGTTCCCCGACCGATTCAGGAGGAAATGATGTCGACAATTGGGACAGACAGGTTCCACCGTGTAACGGTTGGAACGGGCCTCATCTGAGGCGTTCGCGCGAAACTGGTATTTGCATTCCGGGCAGACGACATCAACATGCTGGCCCTGAAGTGTCGGCGCCATGGATCCGGTGGGAATGACAAAGGCCTCGGCAACAAAACTACGGAAAACAAAGGCGAGAATGACCGCAACCGCGATCGATTCCACCGTTTCCCGAGTCGGTTGGATACGCATGACGTGGGCCACATAGTCACTGGCTACTCTCGTGTCCGCGGGGCGCGACTTTTTTCGTTTCGCTGACGTCTTGCTCATAGAATCTCGTTTGAGGGCTTTGTTGCAATTGAGTTATTTGGCCGGGCCATTTCGCCCCGCTCGTCGTTCCGTTGATCGGAACGTAGTTATTCGTCGTTTAAGGTCGCCCATTGGAGTCCGGAAACGCCAAACCCGACGTTTCGCTGCTAAACACGAAATATAGCGGAATTTCGCGGGGCACAGTATCCGAGATGGTTCAGATTTGGCAGCTACTTCTCAATTTGATGGCCCTGATTCACGTGGCCAGATGTTCACTTCCCCAAGAAATCGTTTGCCTCGCACACCTCCCTGTTGATGCCGACCGTCCACGGAAACGGGTACATTGTCCCCCAACACGAACCACGACCCACGCGAAAGCGTCTGCTGACGCTGAAGATAGGCGGGTCGGAAATAATATACATCCCGCCAAAGGCGGAGGTTCGTCAGCCTCGCCTTGCCGCCGCTGGCCGCGACTTCGACCGGAGTCACCGAAGCGTGCCGCTCGTTTCGCCAACGCAATTCCATCGTCCCCGACGCTTCTCCCCATTGCCAGATTGCTTGGCGATCGCAAATCCCGACCAACAGGTTCTTAGCTCCCCGACCTGGGTAGATTACCCAACTCCGATGTTGAGACCCGTGCTGTAAACGCAGATGTCCCGACCCCTGTACCCGGACGATGACGTCGCCCGAGCGTGTGGCAAACCGCCAGATGAGGCAAGTCTCTTTCGCCAGAGTCACGTCTGCCTCGACCGCCACATCGTCCACCGTATTCAAGGATCGAGAGATGTTCGCGTTGTAAGGACAGTCATCTTGAATAACCTGCGGAGTATCGCTCGACAACGGTGATTCATAGGCCAAAAAGTGATGGTAGCGGAGAACAGACTTGTCGCCAGACTCAGCGGCGGCAAACGACCAACCATTCGAGGTCCGCTGCCACTGGGTCGTGGAGACCGGCACAGCGCGCCAGCGTTGCGGCGCGTTTGCCGACGATGGCTGAAAGCGGTCATCGTGAATCAATTGGCGAACATGACGAAACTGACTTGCGGTCTTTTGCAGGCGATTCCCGTTGGCGAAGACATCACCCTCATTGAAAGTAATCTGTTCACCCGGCATCCCGATCAACCGTTTCACCCCGGTCTCACCGTTGTCGTTGTGGTAAGCGAATACATGCCATCGCCGCATTGGAGCGTTTGTATCGATCCATGCGGCGTCACCGCGTTGAGGGAGAATGTCTGCTTTCCACGATTGACTTTCTCCGCAGTTCGGGCAGACAACGTTCTGTCTCACGTCAGTTGTGTCGGCACCACAAATGAGAGTGAATCGACACTCTGCACACTCTTGGCGGTAATGCGGCCCCAGAATAGCAGCGGCCATCGAACCACTGACAACAGTGTGCGATTGTGACATGCCCCGCAGCCGATCACTCTGTGTCACTGCGTAGCAAGCTGTGAACACGGCCAGAAGCATCGCGAGGCGGAGACAAGTCGATCGCACGGATCTACTCTTGGCCCGTGTCCAAGACCGCCATGAAGGCCTTTTGCGGAATGTCGACCTTTCCGATCGATTTCATCCGTTTCTTCCCTTCACGTTGCTTGGCCCACAGCTTTTTCTTACGCGAAATATCACCACCATAACATTTGGCGGTTACGTTCTTGCGTAACGCCGGCACAGTTTCACGAGCAATCACACGTGATCCGATCGCCGCTTGGACTGCCACCTCAAACATGTGCCTCTCGATCTCGGATTTTAGTTTCTTGGCAACAGCGCGACCGCGGCGGTCCGCATCCGCTCGGTGACAAATGACACTCAACGCATCGACGCATTTTCCGTTCACCAACATATCCAATTTCACGAGGTCGGCTGGAAAATAACCCAACAACTCGTAGTCCATCGTTCCGTAACCTCGAGTTGCACTCTTGAGCTTGTCGTGCAAATCATAAATGACCTCCGCCAGAGGCAAGTCGTATGTCAACATGGCCCTCGTCGGTGAGAGATATTCCGTGCCCTGTCGAATTCCGCGCCGGTCCTGACACAACTTGATCGTCGATCCAATGTACTCGACCGGTAGCACAAAATTGACTCGGACGATCGGCTGTCGAAATTCTTCGATGTCACCGACATTGGGCACATCTTGTGGCTTGTGTATATCCAGGACCTTGCCGGTCGTCAACGCGATCTCATAGGTCACGTTAGGCGCTGTCTGAACAAGGTCTACCGATGATTCCTGTTCGAGACGCTGCTGGACGATCTCCATGTGCAGCAGGCCTAAGAAGCCGCAACGGAATCCGAAGCCAAGCGCGTCACTTGTCTCCGGCTCGAACTCAAAACTGGGGTCGTTGATTGCTAACTTGTTCAGTGCGTCACGCAGTTCGCTGAAGTCTTGACCGTCGGATGGATAGAGACCGCAATAGACCATCCGGTTGGGCTCCTTGTAGCCCGTCAGTGGTTCCGCCGAATGTTTGACCGTGCCAATCGTGTCACCAACGTGAACCTGACTCAGTGACTTGATGTTGCATATCACGTATCCGACCTGACCAGCTGACAGTTCGTCACAGGCAATCTGTTGAGGGCGAAACTGCCCGACTTCTATCAGTTCGTGTGTCGATCCACCGCGGAGGAAGCGGATTTTTTCTCCGCGTCGCAACCGACCGTTTATCACACGTACGTACGTGATAACACCGCGGTACGCGTCGTAATGCGAGTCGAAGACCATCGCCTGTAATGGACCGTCCGGATCGCCGACCGGTGCAGGAACCCGTTCAATGATCGTAGTCAACAGGTCGTCAATCCCAACGCCCGTCTTGGCACTCACCGGCATGGCCTCTGTGCCATCAATTCCCAATGTCTGTTCGATCTCGGCGATGATCTCATCCACACGAGCATTTTGCAGGTCGATCTTGTTGATCACCGGCAGGATCGTCAACTCTTGATCCACGGCGGCATACGTGTTGGCCACCGTTTGTGCTTCGACTCCCTGAAAAGCGTCGACCACCAACAGGGCCCCCTCGCAGCAAGCCATCGACCGAGATACCTCGTATTGAAAATCGACGTGTCCCGGCGTATCAATCAGATTCAGCTCGTAGGTGGTCTCGCCCAACCGATATTTCATCGCCACGGCACGGGCCTTAATCGTAATTCCCCGCGCTCGCTCGAGTTCCATGTCGTCTAGGAGCTGGGTCTTCTGGTTGCGATTTTCCACCGTACCAGTCGATTCCAACATGCGGTCAGCCAATGTGCTCTTGCCGTGGTCAATATGAGCAATGATACAGAAGTTGCGGATGTTCTTCGTGGGAATTGACGTCAAGTTCAGGCCATCTCTTCTATTCAAGTTCTCAGACAATCGTCGGTTGAGCCCATTGCAGGGCCATATCAACCCGACAAGCTGCACCCGAGACGAAAACAGACTATCGCAGTGGACCTCAAGCGACTAGACCGCTATCGTTCCCGTTCCTAGTTCATTCTAGTTGCCCCGACGCCCAACCGCTTGTCGCCTGCCCCATTTGAGGCATTGGCGCCTCGGCTCAAATCTCGACGAGACGGCAATACAAGCACGAATCGCAAGCGAGTGAGTCTTTTGCCGCTCTCGAGACTCACTCGCTTGCGCTCTTGCGCTTCGTGCTGGTATTTCCAGTACCTTACATTTTCGTCCCCACTAGGCCACTAGCTACACGACATTCGAGCGTACCCCGCGGCGCCAATGTACCCGGCATCCGATCCCAGCGAGGCGTAGGCGATTTCGGTTGTGTCACGCACGACGTCAAAAGCGCGACGCCGGAACTCGTCCTTGATCGCCTGCAGGAAATATCGACCGGCAGGTGCTTCGTCTCCGCCAAAATTCATCGCCCCCCCTAAGACGACCATTCCCGGATCGATCACGTGGACCAGCGTCACAATTCCGATGCCCAGGTATCGTCCCGCCTCGGCGATGATTCTCAACGAGAGCTCATCACCGTCGTCCGCTGCCACCGCCAAGTCCAGGGGGGTCAGTGATTCAAAATCAGCAACCCCTTCTCGCAAACTGGATGGCTCACCGGCCTTGAGCAGCTCGTGCATGCGTCGTGCGACCGCACTGGCGCTAGCATATGCTTCTAACTGGCCCTGGCCTCCGTCCCAGACGCACAACCTCGCATCTTCCCGCGAGTCGACCAATAAGTGACCGCATTCGGATCCAAAACTGTTGCTCCCGTCGATGCACTTGCCGTTGACGATCACACCGCCACCTACTCCAGTGCCCAACGTCAACATGATCATGCTGTCACAGGTTTCCCCCCTCCCGATCCAAAACTCACCGTAAGCTGCCGCGTTGGCATCATTGGCAAACGCGACAGGGCGACCAGCAATCTCAGCGAGTCGATCACGGATTGGAAAATTTCGCCAATGGGGCAGATTGGGAGGAGCCAGAATCAATCCGCGGGGAATATCCATCGTCCCGGGAACACCCAGTCCAATGGCTGCCAGGCACTCCCAGGGAAGCTGGTTCTTTTCGAAAAGTTGTTGAGCCGCGGCGTAAACTCGCTGTAACGCGTCCTCCGGCCCGCGATCTTCCAGCGTGTCTAGACGCGACATGGCCAAGGGCTGCCCAGCGTCGTCGACAACGCCCATCTTGATCCCCGTCCCGCCGACGTCGACGCCTAGGAATAAGGACGAACCGCTTTCTCGTGAGTTGGACGTTTCGGTCATCGGTTGTGCGAGGAGGTAGGTGCCAGTGGGCTGGAATCGGGGCAGTATAAATTACGACCCAAAAACGGACAACGATGGTCATCTTCCTGCGACGGTCTTGACAGTCGATTGATTCACCCCTCCCGTCGAACGTCGCCGAGATGGGTGATAAGACTGGCGGTAAGTCCATGCACGAAGTTCTTGCCGCCCACGGGCCCAAATTCACCCTGAGCGAAAAAGCCGGCGACTGGAATGTCACCAAGTTCAGATTGCAGTGCAGCAGCATCATGATTCGGTTGTGCGAACATCCGCGACCCCCGCCCGTTACATGTAAACAGCAAGGCGGCTGATGCGTTCCGTTGTGCCGCTGGAATTGACTGCAGACCCCGTTTTAGATCGATGTCCGCTGAATCTTCATCTCGCAAGTGAAACTGAACGGTCTGGCCGACCCGCATGTAGTCACCCACCGCAATGGCTTGGTCTTGCGGAGAGGCACCCATCACATTTCGAATCAAAAAGTCGCCGGCAGTGAACTCCTCCAGGTACTCCGAGACAACGCGGCCCAAATGGAGGCCTTTTTGGGCTAGTTGCTTCTCCTGATTAGGCAGTTCCGCATAGACCGTCATCAATTGGTCGTACGCCGGGAGTCCACCCAGTTCAAGAATGACATTACCTTCCACTTTCGTGATCACGAAGGTACGACCGATCGGTCGGCAACCCTGAGAGACCAACGATGCCCACCGGCGTTCATGAAAAACGACACCCACGGCGCCGTCTCGATACACCGTCTCCGAGTGGGCCAGACGATTGTCGCCGGGCTGCGCGGCGCCGCTGGCCATGCCTCCAAAAACCTCGATTCCAGGTCGGTTGTCGTTGAGCTGCTCGAAAAGGAAGTCGGCGGGGAAGGTAAACGGGTCGGCCAGCAAGACGACCTGCGCGTCGTCAGGTGTACCGCGCGCCCAATCATCTGGCCACCCGATGATCCTACTCTCCTCGTCCGTCCGCTCGAATTCAAGACGTAGCGGCGTCCAATGACCGTTGGTTCGCAAAGTGAGCAGCGAGATTGCCGAGCCCTCTTCCGCTTCCTGACCAACACCCAAAACCGCCTCCGCTGTGCAGCCAACCACGTGTTCGACAGGGATTGACTCGCGAATCGTATCCACGATCTCCGCGAAAAACTCGTTGAATTCTCCACATGTGAAGATAAAAAGCAGCTGCCACGTTTCGCCGGAAGGATCCTGTTTGCGAATGTTGTCGCACGCCCGGCGAGCGGCCTCGTCAGCCGACTCGGCGGTCGAGTCGAATCGCCGTTCTGATTGGATGGAAAGTGCCGATGCCGCTTGTTCAATCACGTGCCGCCCTCCGTGAGGTTGCCAATCGCTTGCCCCGCAGTCGAAAACGATGTTAAGATAGGTGTTGCTTGTCCCTATTTCTCAATTTCTATTTTTGACGATTTGCCGCCATCTTGCAGCGGCCCCTTCGGAATTGTTCGATGGTTCGCCTCGATCTCTTTCCGTTCAGATCTTCACCAACGAGAGATACTATGTTTCAGCGTTTTCTCCGTCCGCTTTGCCTTGTGTTTGCAGTGACGATGATCTTGACGTCTCCCACGATCATTTTGGCTCAGGCCAAGAAGCCGAAACCGTCACCAATCCCGCGTGGCCGTCCGCTGACGAAAGAGCAATACGCGAGCGTCAAGCGAGTGAAGCCAGCGATGCGACAGAAAGCCCTCCAGGTCGCTAGCAGAATTGACGACCTGTTAAAAGTCAACTACGACTATCACAATGTTAAACCCAATCCCAAGCTGAACGACGCACAGTTTCTGCGGCGAGTCTACCTCGAAATCACCGGCACGATTCCACGACTCGACCAAGCACGGCAATTCCTCGATTCCAGCGTACCGTCCAAACGTGAAGATCTGATCGATCGATTGCTCAGTTCGCCCGGCAACGTTAGTCACACATTCAACTATTGGGCGAATATCTTACGGCTCAAGGACCGCCCGCAGGGAAATCAGATTGCCGAACCGTATTTGGCCTGGATCAAGCAGAGCCTGGCTGAGAACCAACCGTACGACCGTTGGGTCCACGAAATGCTGGCGTCCCAGGGCAAAATTTGGGACTCACCGGCAACGGGTTACCTCCTGCGCGATGACGGCATGCAATTGTCCGGACTCGACAACACGGTACGAGTATTCCTCGGCACTCAGATCGGATGTGCCCAATGCCACGACCACCCCTTCGACTCGTGGACTCAGAGAGAATTCTATGAGCTTGCAGCACTCACTTTTTCCACCAGAACTCGTCAGAATCGTCAGACGAAAGGGTACGCCAATGGCAACCCAGTCCAGCGAGTGCAAAAGGAGTTGAAGGAGAAGTTTCCGGAGAAGAAGCCAAACGGGACGTTTAATCGACTGTTGCGTGCCAACCTGTATTACGTGAATGAAACAAAGGCGAATCTGCGCTACCCAGACGACTATGCCTATGACAATGCCAAGGCCAAACAAGTCGTCGTACCGGGAGTTCCTTTCGGAAAACAACCGAAGCTCACGGCCAAGACCTCAAAGTCGAAAGCGTTTGCCGATTGGTTGACCAGTCGAGATAACCCGCGATTTACTGTGGCGATCACCAACCGACTCTGGAAGCGTGTCTTCGGACGAGGTCTGATCGAACCAATCGACGATATCCGCAACGATTCCAAGCCGAGCCACCCTGAATTGCTCGACTTGCTCGTATCCGAAATGAATCGATTGAATTACAACCGAAAAGAGTTCTTGCGAATCTTGTATTACACCGACGCATACCAGCGACAAGCCAGCACGCAAAACCTCGACTTGGACACGGATTATATGTTCCCTGGCCCGCTGCTACACCGCATGTCGGCGGAGCAGGCATGGGACGCCATCTTGACGCTCGCAGTGTACTACCCGGAGTCGTTTCAACGGCCGAGTGTCAAGCAACTTAGCCGTATCGCGAACCTCGACTTAGCGACGGTGACAGCGGAGGAAGTGACAAAACGTGCGGAAGAATTTGACGAACAGGTCGGAAAGAAGGCGATGGCACGTTTTCGAAAGAGTAGTTCGTACAAGGGCATGTTGTTGGTACGAGCGTCCGAACAACCGCTCCCGGCGCCCGTCGGTCACTTCCTGCGGGAGTTCGGTCAGGGCGACCGCGAGTTGATTAGCGGATCCAACGATGATGCCACCGTCCCGCAAATACTGACCATGTGGAACGGCCCAATTACCCACATGATGCTCGAAAAGGGCTCGGTCACCTACGATAATCTCTTGAGGGCCAAGTCGGCACGGGAACAAGTCGATGTCATCTTTCTGAGCATACTCAGCCGCTACCCGGATTCCGGCGAGCGCGCTATCGCATTCAAAGAGATGCGAAAAGGAAACGCTGGCTACGGCGATGTCATTTGGGCATTGATCAACACTCGTGAATTCCTTTTCGTACAGTAAGACCAAAAATACGACGCCCTTTACTTTCAGGCGATCAACGATGAGAGATCTGTTGCTAAACGCGGACGAATCTTCGCGACGAAACTTCATGACCACCGCGGCCAAGTCGCTACTCGGCGTCTCATTCTTGCCGGCATCACTCTCGCTGATCAACAGCGCCGCGGCGGCAGAGGGACAGCCAAAAGCGACGGCCAAACATGTCATTTTTCTCTTCATGACCGGCGGCATGAGCCAACTGGACACGTTCGACCCCAAGCCGGGTAGCGAGGTTCAAGGCGACACCGAGGTGATCTCCACGACCGTTCCCGGCATCCAAATCAGTGAGCACTTCCCAAAAGTCGCAAAGCTGATGAAAGGGCTGGCGCTGGTCCGATCTCTTACCACGGAAACCGGTGCCCACGAGCAGGGACAGTACCTGATGCGAACGGCCTATCGCCCACTGGGTTCGATTCGCCATCCGTCCCTTGCCGCCTGGACCAGTCATGTTCTTCCATCAATGACCCCAACTCTTCCGAGTTCCGTCGTGATCGGCAATGGAAACAAGCACCCTCTTGGCGGATTTCTGAAATCACAGGATGCACCGGTGCCGATCTCTAGTGCCAAGACCGGATTGAAAAACACCAAGCCGCCGAAATACCTTAGTGACAGTCAATTCCAACGTCGTCTGACGCTCTCTTCACAATTCGACCGTCAGTTTAGGCGGCAATACCAGAACACCGAAGTTCAGGCCTACACTCAGCTATACCGAGAAGCGGCGAAGCTGTTGAAGAGCCGTGATTTGAAGGCGTTTGATATCTCCTTGGAACCGGAGAAGGTCAAGGAAAGCTTTGGGAACAATCCCCTCGGGCAAGGCTGCCTACTAGCGAGACGGTTGGTCCAACAGGGTGTTCGATTCG
>LWDU01036353.1_pt1 | contig 11753 bp, 9 predicted proteins | sample 727161 | NCBI WGS metagenome assembly LWDU01 (sample SAMN04566230, study PRJNA314399) | hydrothermal vent metagenome | isolation source: deep sea hydrothermal plume seawater | place: Mexico: Gulf of California, Guaymas Basin | collected 2004-07-11 | reverse complement strand
AACAAATCGGACGACAGTTTGCCAGACTTTTTGGTTTTGGCGACCGACCGACGCACCTCCAAATCGAACTGTTCCTCCTCGTCGATCACGCCCAGTGACGTGCTGATGCCGCCTCCGTCCACGAATCCGGGCAGAACGTACCCAAGAACCGCTCCCAAAGCTGCGCCGCCGAGGCCCCATTGAAGCCAGCGCCCCTGACCAACACCTGCGATACCGAATACAATGCCTCCCACCAACAGGCCTAATAGCCAGAGATTCGCTGCTGTATCGCTGAAAAGACTGTCGAGTGTGAACAGCAGCATCGACAGGATGACCATCACGATCATCATGCCCGAAGCGTTTTTTCGAAAGAACTTAAAAGGAGAGGCCATGTGGAGAAAACGCCTTGTTCCGACGGCAGCAATTTGCCAGCCTGGCTTGACAGATGGGGTGCGGAGTCGTATCCCACCCACAAAATCAGTGATTTTTTTTTGACGATCACAGCCCGGTCGGCTTCGTGCATTCAGCTGGCGAACGTCAGACGAGTCGCGAATTTTAGCCGTCGCTGCAGATGAAACAAGGTCAACCCAAACCAAGGGTTACGTCGCTGGCAGGAGATCCGGAGCAGTAATGTCCAAGACATTGATCATTGCAGAAAAACCAAGCGTAGCGACCGATCTGGCCCGGGTTTTGGGCAAGCTTCCCGGGATCGGCAAATTCACGAAACAAAAGGATTACTTCGAAAACGACAACGCGTACATCTCGTCCGCCGTGGGTCACCTTGTCGAACTGAAAATGCCGCTGACGCCGGAAGGAAAGAAGCTTCCGTGGAGCATGAAACACCTGCCGGTGATCCCGGATCGTTTTGAGCTGCAGCCCATCGAACGCAATGAGGCGCGTTACAAATTGCTGGTCCGGCTGCTGAAAAAGAAGGATGTCGACGCCGTTGTCAACGCCTGCGATGCAGGACGCGAAGGGGAACTGATTTTCAGCTACGTCCTGCAGCTGGCCGATCTGTCCAAACAACTGACGGTCCAGCGGATGTGGATGCAGTCCATGACGGATGGCTCTATCCTGAAGGCGTGGAACGAATTGCGTTCCGAAGATGAAATGAAAAACCTGGCCGACGCGGCCATGTGTCGATCAGAAAGTGATTGGCTGATTGGACTGAACGCGACTCGTGTGCTGACCGCATTCAACTCCCGCCACGGAGGCTTTAACGTGACGACAGCGGGGCGGGTTCAGACGCCGACGCTGGCGATTCTGGCAGAACGTGAAAAAATCATCCGAGCTTTCGTCCCCCGAACGTATTGGGAAGTTCAGGGAACATTCGGCGTCGAAAAAGGCGAATACACTGGCCGCTGGTTCCGCGAAGGCTTCAAGAAAGACGAAAACGACAACCAGATAAAGGCCGAGCGAATCTGGACGCAGGAAGAAGCCGACGCAATTGTCGCTCGCTGCAATGGTCAGCCCGGGGTTGTCGAAGAAACCAAAAAGCCACAAAAACAGGCTCCCGAACGATTGTTCGACCTCACCAGCCTGCAGCGTGAGGCCAGCAGCAAGCACGGCTTCAGTGCTCAGCGAACGCTGCAGGTCGCTCAGGCGCTGTACGACAAATACAAACTGCTGACGTATCCTCGTACCGATTCCCGCTATCTGCCGGAGGATTACGTCGACACTGTAAAAGACACAGTGAAGGGATTCTCCAAGGGCAAAACCGGGGACTCTTTCGATGCTGGCTTTCCCGTGTATTCCAAATGGATCATGGACAACAATCGCATTACGCCAACAAAGCGTGTGTTTGATACGTCCAAAGTCAGCGATCACTTTGCAATCATTCCCACCGGCAAAGTACCAACCGCCAAGCTGGACGACGGTGCATTCTGGCAATCTTCTACCCGCATGCCGAACACGAACTGACCAGCCGCATCACACGCATCGGCGAAGACAGTTTCAAGACGGATGGACGCGTGCTTGTCGTTCCCGGATGGCTGGAGGTGTACGGTCGCAAACCGGGCGTGGCCGGTGACAAAACCGAACTTGTTGCTGCGAAAGATGGCGAACCCGCCAATGCCAGTCCCGTGGAAGCACAGCAGAAAGAAACGAAACCACCGGCGCGATACAACGATTCCACCTTGCTGTCCGCGATGGAAACGGCCGGCAAGCGAGTCGACGACGAAGAACTGCGGGAAGCGATGAGTGAACGCGGGCTGGGAACTCCGGCGACGCGGGCGAACATCATCGAAGGGTTGATTCGTCAGAAATATCTGTTCCGTCATGAACTCAATCGCCGCGATCTGGTGGTGTCCAACAAGGGCCTGGCTCTGTTTGAACAACTTCAGGAAATCGGCATCGTCACGCTGCAATCGCCGGAAATGACGGGCGAATGGGAACACAAGCTGAAGCAGATGGAGAGAGGCGAGCTGGAACGCGAAGCCTTTATGGACGAGATAAAATCGCTCACCGTTGACATCGTCGAACAGACGCGTGATTTCACCAACCAGCTTGTAAACCGCGATTTCCCGGACCTGGAAGCAAAGTGCCCGGAATGCGGTGGCGCCAAGATGAACCAGACAGATGGCGTGTTCGAATGCAAAAATCCGGAATGCTCATTCCGGATCAAAAAACACATTGCCAGCCACGAAATCACAGAGGCGGAAGCCCGCACACTGATCACGACTCTCAAGGTCGGACCGATCGACACGTTCAAGAATCGGTTTGGAGCTCAATTCACCGCGGAACTGACGCTGGAGAAAGCCAAACGATCGTGGAAGGTGAATTTCGTTTTCGAAGGCGACTCAGAACGCGAAGATGAATTGAAGAACCTGTCGGAGGATCAACTGCTGTGCGAAGTTCCGATTCTGGACGGCGCGGACGAGTTGGTCAAAGTCTACGAAACCGAACTCGCCTTTTTGGCGCCGAAGATGGCGACGAAAAAAGATGAACGCGGCGTTCGGTTGAGCAAGACCATTCTGCAGAAAGAGATCCCAACCGATCAGGCATTCAAATTGTTCATGGAGGGCAAGACGGATTTGATGCCCGACTTTGTCTCTAAGAAAAAGGGCCGCAAGTTCTCGGCCCATCTGACGCTTGACCGAGCCACAGGAAAAATCGGCTTCGAGTTCGCACCACCGAAAAAGAAGGCCGCAGGCGCCAAGGCCGCGAAGAAGTCCGAAACCACAACCAAAAAGGCGACGGCAAAAAAGACGGCCAGGAAAAAACCCACGAAGAAAAAGACAGCCAAAAAGAAGTCGGCAAAGAAAAAGCCTCCGCAGAAGGATGACGACGGACCGGGTTCCAACGATGTCGACGCGTGAACACGAAGCGTGTCGGTGAGACCAACGCTCAAGATTGCCGACTCAATCTTCCTGCCTCTGACCCCCAGCTCTGCGTGTCACTGTGCACGGTCGCGGGCGACGAGGCACCGCAGCAGCCGAACATCGTCATTCTGCTGGTCGATGAATAGTTGATGCGTCGACCATACATGCTTCACGACTTCGCGGCTTTTTCCTCTGCGTAGCTGCGACGAATGTAAAGAGGTTCCAGCGTATTCGGGTCGGCCAGTTTGTTTTCCGTCAGCAGCAGGCGGCCAACCTGAGCAACGGCCGCGGCACCGGGATTCCAGAGCGATGAATCCGCCAGCGACGCCTCGGCTGGAAACTGATCGGCGAACTTTATCAGACCCGGTCCGGTCACGTGCAGACCGCGTGCAACGGTCTGCTGGACAACAGTTTCGATGGCTTCGATACGAACGTCACCGACAGCCAGAAAAGATTCAGACTCGGCGTCCCACGTGTACTCGTTGACGAAAACTTCACTTCGCTGCGCGTCGCTGATGACAGCAACGTCACTGATTCCATCAACCGTCTGCTGGGCGACCGCCCGCAGGGTATCCACGGCCACCAGGTTTGCGGCGTTGGCCCATGCAAATGTCTTCGCAAACACCACGCCAACTCGCAACCCCGTAAAACTGCCCGGACCGATGCTGACCGCAACCGCGTCAATGTCCTGCGGTGCAAACTGCAGTGACTTGAGCATACGGTCCACCTGCAGCACAAGTGTCTGTGCGTGTCGCCCTCCTTCAGCAACCAGCGCACGTTCCACCAGAATCCGGCCGTCGTCCAGGACAGCGATGGAGCCTTCGAAGCCGGAAGTGTCAACGGCGAGGATTAGCAAGTGGGTTCCTTATGAGCAGTTTACAGACAAGCGTCAGTCGGGCTGACGTACGTGTGGCCGCTGAACACTAAGCGTCATCGGCTACGAATTCATCATGGCCGGCTGACTGCCTGAGTCCAGATGGTTCGTCATTTCGCCGGCATGATAACTACTGCGGACAAACGGCCCGCTGGCCACCATGCGGAATCCGAGTTTGCGGCACAGGTCGCCGATTTCATCGAACTCTTCGGGCGGAACGTAGCGTTCTACGGGGAGGTGTTCGCGAGTCGGCTGCAGATACTGACCGAGCGTAATCATGTCGCAACCAACGGTTCGCAGATCGGCAAAAACGTCCATCAGTTCATCACGCGTTTCACCGAGGCCAAGCATCAGCCCGCTTTTGGTCGGCATGTCCGGTGCTTCGTCCTTGACCTGCTTCAGCAGATCCAGAGTCCGCTGATACTCGGCGTTGCGACGAACACGATGATACAGGCGGGGCACTGTTTCGGTGTTGTGATTGAACACATCGGGCCGGGCTTCGATCACGCGACTGACAGCGGCGCGATTTCCTATGAAATCGGGAACCAACACTTCGATATCGGCCCCCGTTCGACGGCGGACCGCCAGCACGGTTTCGTACCAGTGATCTGCGCCGCCGTCGGCAAGGTCATCGCGCGTCACCGACGTGATCACTACGTATTTCAGGCCCAACCGTTCTGCCGCCTCGGCAACTCGTTCCGGTTCGTCGATTTCGAGAGACGTCGTTTTTCCTTTCGGCACCGAACAGAATCCGCAGGGACGCGTACAAACGTTGCCCCCGATCATAAAGGTCGCCGTCTGCTGACTCCAGCACTCCGACCGATTCGGACACTTCGCACTTTCGCAAACGGTTTCCAGACTAAGATCGGAAATGACGTCGTCCGTGTACGCCATGCCGGGTTGCGGCAAAGGACGCTTCAGCCAGCGCGGTAAACGCCGTTTGGGTGGTTCAGAAGGCTGGTTAATGATGGGCAGACTGGTCATTGAACTCCGGATTCCTGCAGCGACGGACCTGTTGCAATTGAGTCAGCTTCTGGCGAGGCCAGTGCTGTGTCAGTGATTAAATGAAGGGGGAGGGGTACACTTGTTTTCGTGAGCCTCACGGCACTGGCAGAGCCAGTGGCACACGTCAATACCGGACTGACGCTGCGCTAGCTTCTTCCTTCGGCAGCGGATATTCGCTGAACTCTCTTCAGAAAGGGATGTCCCGTATGAATGTGATACTCCGGGTATCCCACACTTTCGCAGATGTGTTTGATCAGCGAAGCACGAACGTGAGCCATAATCGACGGTCGCACGCGTTCGGCATTCAGGGAAGAGATCCGTTTGCCGTGAAGCCCGCGCCCGAACTGCCGAGCCTCATCCAGCCGCACACTGACATTTAGAAACGCTCCGAAACACGTCACTCCTTCGTCCAGCCCAATGCCGGTTTCGCAGACCAGACCGTGGCGACCATTGACCACATCCAGGTCATCGCCATCACGCCGCGCGACCACTCGGGAATCATGGCATGTTTCAATGATCGCATCCTGCAGGCGCCAGCGGAATTCGTTTTCGCCGAATCCACACTCGTCCAGACTGACCACGACGTACACGGCCAGTTGCCCGGGCTGATGCAGAATCGTCCCACCATCGCGTTGAACCCGATGCACTTCGATCAGCCGAGCATCCAGTTCCCGCTGGTCCACGGGCAGATCCAGCAACGAACCTTCGCAGCCGACGGTAATCGTCGGTGGGTGCTCGCAGATCAATACCGCGGCACTCAGCTGACTCTGTCGCTTGACCTCGTGGACGATCAGCTTTTGCAATGCCAGCACGGACGCAACATCAACCAGCCCCAGAAGCCGCACTTCGGCAGCTTCGATTGTGTTGTTCGTGAAGGATTCCCAGTTGACGGTCATTGATCGGACGTTTCATGAAGCCGCAAACCAAGCGTACGCGGATAGAAATTGCACAGTTACCGAGGCGTTAACCCTGAAAAACATTAGGTTTGGCGAGCGATCCGGGCAGTGTTTTTGAAGCACGGGACCACGTTTCACGGCTATTCTAACAGCGGCTGCAGGTCGGCACTACGCGATTCAGGATTTGAACAAACTTCCACGGAAACTTCCACGACAGCCCATGCCATGCCCGCCGCACCGACCCGAAGCAACCAGAATCCGGTCCGAATCTCGCTGACTTAGAAAAGCGGATTACCCGCAATAACAGGCTTTTTGCAACATCTGGGTTGCAGGTTACAATGGGTTTTGGCACTTTGTAAGTAGTACACAGAACCGCGATGGTGGCTTGCCATCAGTTCCAACGGCGTGGAGACAGGAAGCGTCTCTATGCCAGTGCTGGATAGGCAAGTTCACAAGTCGACACCTGCCGAAGACACCCTTCGTTACGACACCCTTCGTTACGACACCCTTCGTTACGACACCGTCTTCGACAGAATTGATTCACCTCTGGAGTCCGCATCGATGAAGGTAGTGTTGGAGTTGCAGGACCAGCCGTCCAACATAAAAAAAGTCACCATTCGCCATGACATCGTGATCGGACGCGGAGCGGAATGCAATCTGCGACTCTCTGCTCCACAGGTCAGTCGACGACACTGTTTCCTGCGAATTGGCGCAGACGGTGCCTATGTCTCAGACCTGGACAGCAGCAACGGTACGTATCTGGGCGGCAAGCGACTCAGTTCCGGCAAACGCTACACACTTGATGATGGTGCGATTCTGGCCGTAGGCCCAGTCAGGTTCGTCGCAAGTGTTCGCTCAGAGGTTGTCGCGAACGAAGCTTTGCAAGTCCATGTTGCTGACAATCGCATCGAAGCAGAAGCCGGCTTGGCAGTCGATGATTCCGCAGACGATGTCAATTTTGTGGCGACGCTCCCCGATGCACATCGTGATGAGCCTGATGAGGACGGCAGTGCGCTGAATTTCGCCATCGAACAGGCAGGAAAGGCTGCGGACGAAGACGAACCGACAACAGACTATGTGTCCTCAGACGGCATCGAGGCAGACGGAATGCTGTTGCTGGGACTGCCCGATCTGAATCATGCCGACGAACCGGATACCGTAGCTGCCGTCGGCGGGATTCTGGACAACGATGGCAAAGATGTTGTCGACGAAGTCGAAGTCCTTGAGGACGACATCGTGGTCGATGCCGAAGATGTCATCGAAGAGGCAGAATTCGATGGTGTCGACGATTCCGATCTCGGCGACGAAGAATCTGACCTGAAGAATTTCCTTCAGGGACTGGACTGAAAGCGCCACGGCGGCAACCAAAATCAGCACCGTCCTTCACGGCCTGATCAAGCCAGGACGCGGCTCGTGGGCTCTCGTTGGGCGTCGCGAAAATGCCGTCTGAACGGAAACTTGTCTTTCCGAATGACTCTGGTTGCGACATAGCTGCAGCAATCAGAATCAGTAGCCGAATCCCGAGGGTCGCTTCGCTTCCAGCCCCTCGCGTCCCCCAAGCCACCCAGTCTACCGGACCATCACCTCCGCGTTACGGCTGAATCGACTGTTTTGATAATGCCGATGTTGTTCGCGTGGATATACGCCGCCATTGCCAAAGATGGTGCTGCAATCACCGTTATGGAAGTGCAGAGAACGACTCATGGACAATCAACAGACAGTTGAGCCGACGGATTCCGAACAGCCACGCCTGAAACGCCGCCTGGGTCGCGGGCTGAACGCGCTGCTGGGTAGTGGCCCTACTGACCTTCCCGATGCAACTCCAGCCATCAAGCTGCACGCTCCGGAACAGGATGAGGTCAGTGTTGAGTTGATTGAACGGAATCCATTTCAGCCACGCCGTGAATTCGAGCAGTCGGCGATCGATGAACTGGCAGAGAGCATTCGTAAACATGGAGTGCTGCAGCCTTTGCTGGTACGTGCCACAGGCGACGGATATCAGCTGATTGCCGGCGAACGACGCTGGCGCGCCTGTCAGCAGGTGGGCATGGAGACCGTTCCCTGTCGCGTTGTCGAAATTGAAGACCAGCAGGTCTTTGAAGCAGCGATTGAAGAAAATCTAAAGCGGCAGGACCTGAACGTTGTCGAAAAAGCTTCTGCGTTTAAGGATTACCTTGCAGCGTTCGGTGGTACGATTGAAGACCTGGCTCGTCAGTTGAGCATGAATCGATCAACCATCAGCAACATGCTGCGACTGCTGGAACTGCCGGAAGTCGTGCAGGTCGCGATTCGCAAAAACCGGATTTCCGGTGGCCACGCACGTGCCCTGTTGCCACTGCCTGCTGACGCTCAGATGGAACTGGCAAGACAAATCGAAGAACAGCAGCTGTCAGTACGCAAGACAGAGGAGGCGGTGCGGGGCATGCTGAAGTCCCCTGCACCGAGTGGTGAATCGACCACTGCCGCAAAACCGGAGATGACAGCTCATGTCCTGTCACTGCAGGATCACTTGCGAGAGCATCTGGCGGCAAAGATCGACATCAGGCTGAAGAAAAAGGACGCTGGTCAGATTGTGATTCATTTCGGATCCAACGATGACTTTGAACGAATCGTCAGCAGGCTGCGTCAGACGGGTTAGAACACTTTCCGGATGGTTTTGCACACTCTCAGTCGCACGAGACAATATTCTCCGCATTCGAATTCGTTGGGCGCGTGCGCATCCGAGCGGCTTCCACTCTGAAGCAAATGCAAATCCCACGATTTCGACACGTTGATGCACGTCGTGGACGCACCGGAGCACTCGTCATTGCCGAGTGGCTGCTGCGCGGGGATGCACCAAGTCTGCTGGGACGATGGTTTGTGCAGCATCGATTCATTTCCTGGATCGGACTGCTGGGTAGCGTGGCGTTAGAACTGTTGGCGATCACGCCATTCTACTGGCGGCGGATGCAACCGCTGATTGCCATTGGATTGATAGGCATGCACGTTGCCATTGGACTCTCAACGGACGTCTGATTTCCGGAAAACGTCGCATTGCTGGCCCTCCTGATTCTGGCCGGCCCACCACTCGCCATGCGACGGTAACGCTGTTCCGGCACGGCGAAGTCGTGTGACGGTGCAAATGCGGTCTTAGAGCCGTTTACTTAGTCTCGTAAGCAGGCCATTTTTCTCAGCCGGGAACGCGTCTGTCGCGAGTGGATTCTGAGTTCCAGAGAGCCCCGGTCTTTTCAAAAGACCGGGGCTCTGACGCTGCCATACGTTCAACGGCGAAAATGACGAATTCGGTTGGCTTCAACGACCCATTGCCCGGAATCTGTCAGCAGCGTATTCACGACGTCCGGAGCGTCAATAATCCTGGTCAGCGTGACGTTGTGTCCCGTTCCAATTGTGAATTGATCAACCCGAAACTCCGCCACAATTCCGGCGGCCGGACTGCTGACTGACAGAATCCCATTGTGAAACGACGTGTCACGAACACCAAACAAGTCCAGATCAGGACCAGCCAGATCGTCTAACTGATGAATCGTTTCGAAGACTCCTGTCCGAACGTTCAGAATCAGCACCTTTGCGTCCCACGTTACAGCGATCACGCGGTCCTGATCGAAAACGTGAACATCGAATATCCATTGTCCGACCGTATTCGTGTGGACGGTCGCGACTGGCGTGCCGGAAAGTAGATCGCCTGGTTTGAAGACTGAAAAGACTTTGTCCGGTGAGGTGTCATGAAGTACAACATCCGTTCCGTCAGCAAGAGTCCGCAGTCTCCCCGAACGGATTCTTCCGTAAGTCCCCGGATGTCGCTGACCGAAGTTAACAATGCTGGTGGTCGCCGTATCCGGGGTCTGCCAGTCGCTGACAGTGACAGTCGTCGCGTTCAGGCGATCCAGAATCACCAGCCGCGCCGCAGTCATTTCCACAGAATACCATCGCAGGTCCGCCTCGACCGAATACGCCGCATGCTGCACCGGGCGAGTCTGGTCAGTGATGTCGACGATGATCAGAAAATGATCCTTTTCCGCGCTGTCTGCATTCAGGACATACGAATGCACTGCGGTATACAGACGACCGGACGTCGAATCGTAATAGGATCCTGTTGGATCTCCGCCTTCCCGGAAGCGGGTCTGTTCATCATTGACGTCCTCAATACGAAATACCGATTCAACGATTCCGTTGTCGCTGCTGGAAACCAGAGACCGACGCCGACCGACGACTTCCAGCAAAATACTGTTGGAATTGGCGACAGTCGCTCGATCGACAGGCTCCGCCACGACGACGACATCCTGTTCTCCACCCGTCCAGACCTGACGTAGCGATTCGTAGTAAAGCTCCGTCACAACAATGGTGTGAATGCCTGCTGTTGTGTAGAGTCGTGAGCCTGACGAAGAACTGACAACAGCGCCACCGTACGCTTCGCTTAAGGTCGACGAACCATCAATCGTCAGGCCATCGTCTGCACCCAGGGACAGTGAGAGCGATACGCTGGGTGACCGGTTGTTCAGAATCGCGATGTTGTTGCTGCCCAGGTCAATGATCCTGCAGGGGTCAACGTGGTTGTCATCCGGATCACGAAAATCTTCGGATTTTCGATCACGTGTTGCACCGTCAACAAAGGGTATAAGGTCGACAAAACCAAAGCGAAAGGTCTTAACGTTGATCCACGTCAGGAACCCGTTTCTATCTGTTGAAAGATAAAACGTTGCTTCGCTGCCGCTGTCGGAGGATATTGAAAGCACACGACCGGCTACAAACGGAGCTGAGAATTCACTCCGTCGTACCTGCGGAATGATACCAGTCGCGTCTGTTGCCCGGCGCAGTTCCCTGGCATCAGAATCATAAGTCATCGACACCACACCGGGAATCTGCGGAGTCGCCAGGAACACAGTAAAAGCATGATCACCAGCAGCAACGGCCGACACCTGCATAGCTCGACCAGCGGGCAAAACAAAGCCCTGATCGGAAACAGTTGATCCGGGAACCTGCACTTCGAACAACTGACCGGTTGTGTCCACATCGATCACACGCAGACGATTGCTTCTGTTGAAGACGACCAGAATCTGACCGTTGTCCAGAATCTCCATGTCCATCGCATCAGGAGCACGCCCGCCAGCCCCTGGTTTCAGATCATATTCGGAAATCACTTCCCACGTTGCCAGGTCTATGATCCGCAGGTCGTTGGAACCACGGCTAAGTACGACCAAACGGTTGTCGTCCAGGAACGACATGTCAGCCACGTTTTTGCCAACGGACAAATCCGGAAACTGAAGCCGGGACGTGCCATCGACAGGCTCTGTGACAACGGGGCGTACAGGCAGCCCGTTGTCATCCAACGCGTAGCGAGCCAGTACAGAGGCGCCGAACGATTCTCCCAGTCCGTTGGTGATGAGTAAGTACTTCTGATCTCCGTTCTGATACTCCTCGATCAGGTTGGGAGAGACCAGCGGTGTTGTTTCCGGAACTGACGAATCGAATAGTTCCAGCGTGCTTATCTGTGAAGAATCGACCGTAAAATCATGGGACTGACTCCACTCACCACCCGCTGATGCGGCAGGATTCTGAGCACGCACCCAGAATCGATATTCTCCATCCATCAACCCGGTGCCGGCCAGAAACTCATACTGACCGTCCGCCGGCGGGTCTGCGTGCCGGGCAAAAACAGCGTCGTTCAGGTGCAGAACATTT